>Ga0182738_1002655_pt1 | contig 21123 bp, 8 predicted proteins | sample eDN5th30CBELigMG_FD_128876 | JGI IMG/M metagenome (GOLD analysis project Ga0182738, IMG submission 128876) | Enriched Miracle-Growth compost microbial communities from Emeryville, California, USA - eDNA 5th pass 30_C BE-Lig MG (version 2)... ... | reverse complement strand
TTTTGCGTTCTGAACTTCGTCAGCCTGCATCGACGAATCCTGGGGATTCGCCTGCTTCGGCTTCCTTGTCAGAACACAAATCGCTCGATCTCGCCTGACAAAGCACCTTTCCGGACAGACTCTTAGAACGCATGACTCCCGCATCGACCACATTCCGCCACACGGCGAGTGCCCTGACATCAATCGAAACGCACGCTGCGCGAGCCCAGACCAGAGGTGCGGGCCCAGAGCAACTTGCTCTCATTTTCGCAATGAAGCAGCCAGTTGTCAAATTTTTCAGTCATTATGCTTCTGCCGCCATGCGACAGGGTAATCTGGGGAAGCTGCCCTGTCTTTCAAGTCACTTCAGCTCCGTCAGAAACGTCAGATTCATTAAATTCGTTAAATCCATCAGATTCGGTAATGTTTCCCTAATTTAAACCTCGGTGAATCGTCGATTCTACTGAGACAGAGCACCCGCATTTTGCGGCCCTTTATGTTGTGTCAACACACGAATTCCGGACATCGTTCTGATGAACGGTCCGGGGTTTGGTGTCAGCGCAGTGGCCAGTATCAGGGCAGTTCCAAAAGAGGAGCAGGGCAATGCGTGGTTTTCCGAATGGACAGGCTCGACCAGGATCGGCGACATGAAGTTTTGGACAACCGGCATCGTCTTGGCGTGGGGAGTGTTACTTCCAGCACTTGGCTTCGCGCAAGAACCCTGGGTCGCGCCCGGTCCTGGGTACGGTCCCCCTGGGGCTGCGCCTCCAGCCTATGGGTATGGTTCCCCAACCGGGGATCTGTATCAGGAACTGGTCCCGCAATCTCAATTCCGTTTTGATGACGATTCGCGTCGTGACCTGACCTTCGGCGAAACCTTCTCGCAAAGCTACGTCCGCCTGGATTATCTATACTGGCAAATTTCGGGTGGACATCGCCGTCTCCTGGGAGCTCCCAACTCCAGCGGTGCAGATCTGTCTGGAAATAATCCCGATAACATGCTGCTGGCTTCGGACAGCAATGGAGCGCGCGCCCCCGTCCCGACGCAAGCGGTTGTTCCCAGCCTTAGCGGCGATCGTGATGTGGTCAATGGTCTCCGCGGTGTGTTTGGAATTCCCACCCGTGTCGGAACACTGGAATCTGAGGTCTTTTACTTTGAAAATGTGAATGACAGTACGAACGTTTTCCCACATGGCAGCGCCACCACCAGCGGATTCAACCGTCCCGTCATCGGAGCCACCACGCTGTTTCAGAATGGCCTGGTGACAGCTGATACCATGATTCTCTATAGCGAATACTATCATGCGGTTCAGAAAACAGCGTTCTTCGGTGCGGAATCCAACTGGGTCTTTCCGGCACTGACTCCCAACGTCAGAACGACAGTCTCGCCGTTATTGGGATTCCGTTACCTCAGCTTTACGGACCGGCTGAATATCGGTGGAACGGATATTCCCGATCCCGCTGATCCGACAACGGAAATGGATCATTACATTGGTTCCATCGCACGCAACAATATTTTCGGGCCACAGATCGGACTGCGTTTTACCACGCAGGTGGGACGTCTGGACCTGGGAGTCGAGCCCAAATTTGTAGCAGGGATTAACCGTTTGAGTGAAGGCGTCTCCACACGACAGATTTTCTCTCCGACAGAAGCCGATCGCAATGACGCCCGGACCCGCACCATCTTTACACCGGTCTTTGATTTATCTGTTTCCGCGAAGCTGCACCTCTCCGATCGCTTCGCTTGTTATGTTGCTTATGATCTGATTGTGGCCAGCGGTTTCTCCAGAGCGTATGACAACATTTATTACAATTCCACCACGTCAGCGACAACTCCCAACCAGATTTCGCTGCGTCCGGGATCGACTTCGTTCCTCGCGCAAGGGATTGCTATTGGCGGTGAACTAACGTTTCGGTGAATTGACGTTTCGTTAGAGCGCATGCACCCCGCATCAACCACCCTTCGCCACACGGCAAGTCGTCTTTCATCAATCGACATCTACGCTGCGCGGGCCAGACCAGAGCAACTTGCCTGAGAGCATTCTGGAGCAAGTGCCTTCAATCTGCACCATATCTGTTTGATGGAAGGCGCTGCACTATTTCAGGATCAGACGGAGTCCCACCAGGCACAGCGAACTGGCAAGCAGACGGACAATCACAGTTCCGCCGACACGACTGGAAAGGGCGGCCCCCACCGGTGCTCCCATCATCACTCCCACTGCCAGAAACGTCGTAGGAATGATCTCATCACCCAGTTCGCCAAAGTAAAAATGGGTCAAGGTGGCGGTCAATGCCATGAATGTCAGGACGAAATGCGAAGTGGCCGTGGCAGTGTGTGCCGGCATTTTCAAAATGCGGATCAGAAAGGGGACATGAATAATCCCGCCGCCAATCCCCAGTAAACTCGAAAAAACAGCAATATAGGCACTTCCCACTGCGCCCATGCGTTCGCGCAGATGAGTCATTGCCTCTCCCTCATGCTCGGATCGTGCTGTACCAATCGGGGAGTACACCAGAAATCCGCCAATGAGCAATAGCAGGGCTCCAAAAACCGGATCGAACAAAACCCGAGGCAAGTGATGGACAAGAATGGCTCCCAGGATGGCTCCCGGAACACCTGCTAATGTGAAGAGAGTGCCCGCGTAATAGTCGATCCGGCCCATTCGCAGATAGGCAATCGTCCCGCTATAGGCATTAAAGAACACGACCGCCAGTGAAATACTGGTTAACGATGCCGGCGTGGCGTGCGGTTTCAACAGCAGCAGCACCGGCACGAGTATCGACCCGCCCCCTGCTCCCACCAATGTTCCAAACGCTCCAATCGCGAAACCAATCGGAGCCAGCTTCAGGAACTCGAGTAAATCAGGCGTCATCAAAATCCTCAGATCTGAAAATCAGGCGGACTTCGATGATTCGAACCCGTTTGACTTCGAGAAGAGTCGTGAGAACGGTGCTGCGGCCAGATCCAGGACAAACACAGCCAGGAGATTTCTCCCCAGATCCAGGGCAGAAAAATGGCGGCGAGAATCAGTACGGTGATGTTCATTGTCCCATCATCTGCTTTCGTGATTTTGGAATTGTAAGCATATTCACCTGGCAGTGGTCACGCGCCATGCGGATTTCCGTAAACAAATTTCCGCAGACAATCCGTTCAAATACTCTCATCGACTCTCATCGTGGGCCCAGGCGAAAACAACTTGTTCCAGGCAAAGACGAATTCAGTCGTTCCAACGTTCCAAGTCTGTCTCGGGTGAAGAAAGGTGAAGAAAAAGGTTCAGATTTCAGGGGACAAAGATCAGAGAGGAATGGTACCTGTTTTTTTCATCATATTACCATGAGATAAGTGACAGCAAATCAGCAAATCCCGAAGATGGCGTTGGCTTTTGCGAGTCTCGTGAACCTCACTGTTTGCTGGGAATGCGAATCTCCGGACCAACCGGAGTGTTTGAGAGGGTCATTGGTAACCGGATTTTGCTTTTAACGTTAACCCATTTTGCATCAACCAGTTACAGAAACGTCAGTGCCATTCACCTCTGTCCCCTGAAATCTGAATCCTTTTCTCCACTCGGTCAAACGTGTCGATCAAACTTGGAAGTACGATATCACGGTACTCCCGAACAGCCGCTTCCTGAGATGAAGTCCGTCATCAGCCTTCTGGAAAGTCGGACGACAACGCCCGGTAGCAGGTCATCGTGATCGTTAACGTCGGCTTGAAGTCCGAGCCAGCGAAAACTCGGAAATCCTGATTCAGCAATCAGTCCCGCACACACTCACCACAGATTCAGGCGAAAGGAATCTGCTCGAAAAAGAGATTCCATTGCACGATCTGTAGAAATTTCATTGCGCTCGCGGTAAGACTTCTCTGTCTGTTGGTGTGGCTGTCACCGGTCAGCGCCGTCTGTTGTGACGGCCATACCAACTGGTGGGCGAATCAGGAGAAGTGACGCGGGAGAACCGCTTTGACAATGAGAACCGGGGCTCGCAGTGGCAGAACCGGAGACCCCGGCGAAGTTGAACTGCTTCAGCCACAATCCAGGCCATTCACGTGGTACAAAATTATTGTATCCCTGAATCAACCTGCTTCTCCGGCCGCGCGGAATCACGGAACCGCTGGACAGACTCCGGTCTCATCGTCACCAGTGCGTTCCAGCCTTTATGATCAATGGCATCATTCAGTCGTTCCCAGTCTGATCGGATGGGGACAATGGAAAAGAGGAAAGAGGAGAGGGAAAAGCATTACACACAGACTTTCCCCTTTTCTCTCTCCCATCTTCCCTTTACGTCACTTTGGATCAAGCTGTCAGACTTGGAACGACTGCGATTTGTCGTGGTTGATGATGGCCGTGTTGGCTGCAACATGCCTGCGTCTCTTTCAGCTTCAATCTGTCAGCTTCTGGTACGATGAAGCCTGTGCCTGGAGGATCAGCCAGTTTTCCTGGCAGCAGATGTGGCAGGCGATTTCTCGCGATGCCCATCCTCCGTTCTTTTATGTGCTGCAAAAGGTGTGGCAATCTTGCTGGGGAACGTCGGTCCTGTCTGCCCGTATGCTGAGCGTGTTGTGCGGCGCGGGTAGCCTGCTGGCGGCGCTGTGCCTGGTGAAAACTATCCTCATCACCAAAGATGAAGCTGCTTGCGTTCTCCCCGAATTGGCAGAGAACTCCAGACGTGAAATCGACACGGATGATTGTATATCCCGAGACGGCACCTCCCGCGATGGTGGGGGGCGAATACTCGGAATGGCTCTGTTTTTACTGGCCTTCAATCCGTTTCAAATAGAAATCTGCCAGCAGGCACGGCCTTATGCGCTGGGGGTCATGCTGAGTCTGCTGGCGCTGGCGAGCTTGTTGCAAGCGTTACAGACTCCGTATCGAAAGAGCAATTGGCTGGTTTTTGGACTTACCGGCGGACTCCTCTCTTTCACCCACTATTTTGGATTGCTGACGTTGGCCGGTCTGTTTCTCGCAGCCGGAATTGAATTGGTCTGCGATCGACGTGACTCTTTTTTTCATCAGAAGAACCTGCAACGGATGGCCGGGCTGGCCTGTTGTGCCGGCATTCTGCAATGCTGCTGGTGGCCCTGGCTGTCGGTTCTGGCAAATCAATACTCTCGGACAATTCCTCAACTCTGGATTCCCCCATTGACCAGTGAGGGGTGGTTCAATTTGTGCGCCCAGACATTCGGGGGAGCAGCGATTCCAACTCGGGAAGTGGGCTGGGTCATGCTGCTGGTCTGGATCTGTCTACCTGTGTACTTGTTTGTGCGTGCCGGTCGGGCAGGGCGGATGCTGGCCTGTGTCTGCGTTTTTCCGCTGGTGGTGTCGGTTGGCTTCTCCCTGTCGATTCGAAATATTTTGGAACCACGTTATCTGGCCTTCTCGCAGACATTCGTCCTGATGGGAGTTGCTCTGGCCTGGGGGGAAATGCGATCACTGATGTGGCAGAGAGTGGTGGCCGTGGTGCTGGTGGGAGGAATCGGCTATGGATGTCTGGAACAGATGCAGATGCGCCAGTGGCATGCTCAACATGCCGGCCTGAGACAGACCGTGGAGTTTTTGCAGCAGCATCGGCAAACTGATGAGCCAGTCATTGTCTGTTCACCATTCCTGTTTGTCAGCCTGGCCACCCTGCTGCCGAAACCTGTTCCGCTATTTGTGCAATATCGGCGGGATCGACCTTCGGATGTGCTCACTGGACCAGCTTTAAGACGTGCGGACTTTGAATCGCTTTCCGTCGTGATTTCCCAACGTCCACCGATCCTCTGGACTGTCGATGCGAACCAGCTTTTCGGGCGTTCTGTAAATGTCACAATTCCCATGGATTATCAGCCGGTCAGCCAGATCCGATTTGCGGAATCCTTTGGCATTCCCATGGAAGTGGTGGTTCGCAGCTATCGCCTGACAGCACCATCTGTCACAAACCAGGCATCACTTCCGTAAACAGGGAACCATGAGTCATGAAATCCCGTTCTTTATCGCGATCACTGGTCCGTTTGTTCCAATGCTGTGGACGTCTGTCTTGTGATTTGACAAGCAGGCTGAGGGACAGGCAAAGACGGCATCGGTTGATCTTCCTGCTGCTGTTCCTGCCGGGCTTGCTCGGCTTCTCTGCGAAGGCTGTTCGCGCAGCCCAGCCCGAGCCTGCAAAGCTGTTTCAACAATTGGATACAGACGGCAATCGGGAACTTTCTCAGGCAGAATTTCTCGCCGGAAAATTTCCACAGGCTGATGAAACGGAATTGTCCACGGATCAACTGGAACAGCGTTTTCTCCTGTTCGACCGCGATGAAAGTCATTCACTTTCCGTTGAAGAATTTCTGACCATTCCAGGCCTTATCGAGAAAGAGGATCGGGGTGATGTGGCCGATCCGTTGGCGGAAACCATTCAGAACGAAGTCGAACGTCTGGCAGCCGGACTGCCATTGCCGGTTTCTGCGCAGGACTTGCCTGTGAAGTGGCGGGGAATCATGCCGGATTCCATCCCATTGAATCCGGAAGACTGGGACACGAACCAGGATCAGAATATCGATCGGGATGAGGCACAACGCGGATTGGAAATTGCCTTTGGACTTCGTCGACCAGATGGAGAATTGGCCCGTGGTTCGCAGGGATTTGTTTTCAACGGAAGTTATTTCAATCATCTGGACAGCAATCAGGATCGACGGCTTTCCAAAAGAGAGTTAATTGCCAGATATCATTTGGGGCCAGAACTGGCGCTCACATTCCTGCAGGCAGCAGATCAGAATCATGATGATCAACTCGATCTGCAAGAGATTGATGCTGCGGGCCTGTTTCAGACCGATATTGCGAACGAGTTCCTGAAATGGGATCGAAATTTCGACGGTCAGATCAGTGCTGCGGAATTACAGCAAGGGGGCACCTGGCAACGCAACCTGGCAATTCACATGTTGCCGGCCTTTGATGAAAACCAGGATCGACAACTTTCGCTGCTGGAATATTTGAGATCCCCGCTGGGCAATCCACTGGAAAACTGGACGTCGCTGCGGATTGATCAAAACGGGGATGGCCATCTGGATTTGCAGGAGTTCTTCTCCAGCCGGACTCTCTGCTGCAGCGGGTTGGCTGCGTTGTACTTTCACAAGCTGGATCAGAATCAGGATGGACGCCTGGCCCTCAACGAATTCAGTTTTCATGTCGATCCGTCAAAGCTCGCGGCGGATCAACTGCTGGCGATTCACGATCGCAATGGAGATGGAATGGTTTCGCTGCTCGAACTGTTCAGCCTGCCGGGCAGACCCGAATGGAAATCGACCAGCGACATCCTCATTCCCGGCCATATCGAGCAGTTTCACGATGCGGACGAAAATCAGGATGGATTGTTATCCCAACAGGAATTTTTCAATGCCCCGGAACTGCATTTGATCGCGCAGACCGAAGCCCGGTTGCGGCAGGAATTATGGCCTCGATTTTCTGCACTGGACCGGGACGGCAATGGAGAATTGAACGCGGAAGAGTGGAGCCAGTTCGCTGCCAGTCCAGAACAGAACACTCTGCAGCAGGATTTCCGGATTGCGGATACCGATGAGTCCAGCACATTGAATTTTGTGGAATTCACTTCCATTCCCATGCTCAACAGCGTTCATCTGCGTCCCTCTGTGATCGATCCCATACAGGAAAATTCCATGCGGTTGCTCAGTCGTCTGCGTCCGCACTGGAAAGAGAAGGATTCCAGATTGGCTGCCGATGAAGTGGCCCGATTCATTCAACGTGAACTTCCGTTTTTCTCTCTGGTCGATCTGGTGGGCTGGGACACCAATTCCGATGGAGCCTATCAATTCTCTGAAGTCCGGTTTGGCCTGCAGAAACTCTTTGCCATCAAAGCTCCCACGGGACAATGGCTGCGGCGGCGGAATGGTCAGGTCTTCAACTGGCGAACCGTGCAGGATGCAGATCGAGACAACAATCAGAAATTGAGCCGTGACGAATTTATTGCCATCGACTGGAAACAGGATGGGGGGGCGCAGTCACGTTTTCGGCAGGCCGATTTCAATCAGGACCAGCAACTCAGCCTGTCCGAGCTTTTGCACAGCGATCTCTTCTGGATTGATACGCAAATGGAGTTTCGGCGTTATGACACAGACCAGGACGGCCTGATCAGCCCCGCGGAGTTGAAGAAACAGTCACGCTCTTTCGAAAGACGCATGGCGACGCTCATTTTTCCTGCCTTTGATGCCAACGGGGATCAGCAGTTGTCGTTTCGGGAGTTTCGCAACTCACCTCTGGCCAATCCCGTGCATGATTATGATTCGCGCCGTTGGGATCAGAACTATGATGGTAAGTTGTCCCTGATGGAATTTCATCGCAGCCCGACGGAAAGCCGGATCGCACTGGGCCTGTCTCAGCAGTTCTTTCTCCTGCTGGATACCAATCGGGATCAGTTCCTCAGCTTTGCCGAGATGGCCTTTTCAGCAGATCTGAAAAAACTGCCTTCGGCGGCCGTCTTTGAAATGCTGGATATCAACAGGGATGGCGGATTGGAACTTTCCGAACTGCTGAAGCGCGAACAACCACGCGATCAGAGTGCCTGGGCCAAACGCAACTCTCAACAGCGCAGCATGGAAGTGGAAGATGCTTTCCTGGTTGCGGATCTTGATCGGAACAAAAGTTTGTCTTTGGTGGAATTTCAAAATGAAAAGTCGAATATCCGCGACGTCGTGCTGGGAATGACACTGCATCGCCGACCCGTGAAAGCAACGGTCGATGCCGCTTCCAGGATGTCCGGACAATTCTGGCTGATCTCATCCGTGATCGGAGCCAATCTGCTCCTGTTTCTGGGAGTGGCTTTCTGGAGATGGAAACGCCTGCAATAGTGCAGGTTGCTCTCGCCTTAGAGTGCATTCACCCCGCATCGACCGCGTTCCGCCACGCGGCAAGTTGCGTTTCATCAGTCGAAACGTACGCTGCGCGGGCCCGGGCCGGAGCAACTCGCTCTCGAGCCCGCGGTGAAAACGTTTCGATCGATTGTTGACTGCACCCCGCGTCGCAGAGTACGACCGGTACGGGGTGAATGCTTGAGCCCCGTTGCAACGGCATCACAATTGTCGGCATAAATCAGGCTTCTGCCACCTCTTCTGCCACCTCTTCGACAACACCTCTTCTGCCACCTCTTCTGCCACCTCTTCGACAACACCTCTTCGACAACACCTCTTCGACAACACAGTGCTCATCTGTATACGGACAGACAATTCAGGGGAATTTGCCGAAAGAGCCCGGAATCGGTTTGCACATCGGCAAATCCTGCCACCTGTTGCCAGATGCATTCTAATAATCCAATTCCATGTTTCCTCCTGTGGAAAAATGCATCAACATAGAACTGTTCAAATGCCGGGAATGAAAAGCCATTTCACATAAAGTCTTTTGTCCCTGCACCTTAAGAGATCGCTTTCCCTTCAGTTGGGATTTCGAATTCCCTTCCCTCCTCGTAAACAGTCTCTCCAGCAAGCCTTTCCGGGTTCAGCCTTGACATGACTTTCAGTGCCAGATGTCTCTGAAATGCATGAGAAGTCTGCTCAATTTCTCCAATCGGAACAATCAGAATAAGTTACCTGATCGACAAAGATGGAAATGTCGATGAAGGAAACATGTCGTTGTGCATTCACCAGGAAGTTGCAGGTTGATTGTGCGTAAAAGCCATACAGCAAAAGGTTGGACAATGGGCCGTCACCGGATCCTTAATGTATTTCTCTTTTTTGTGGCTGTGTTCGCGTTTGTGAGCTGGTCGCAAGGGCAGGATTTCGTCCAGTCCGGAACGAGCTATGATCCGGTCCAGTTTGATGCCTCCGGATCGATTGGACCGGCGCAATATCAGGCTGGTCAATATCAGGGGAACGGCCCGGTGGTGGGAGGTCCCATCGACAAGCTCTGGTTCCCATATATTGAAATGGGGGGGATTTTCGGTAAGTCCTATTACAACGGTATGAGTAATACCAATGGCACCACCAGCACCTTCGTGCCGTTGATGCAATCCGGTAATGGGATGCTGTACATGGACATCAGCGGGATCTATGGAACCAGCGACAATATCCTGGGCAGCGCGGGGGGTGGTTATCGCCACCTGACACCGAATGGCCTGATTATTGGTGGATATGGTTACTATGATTATTTCCATTCTCTATACGGCAATAATTATCAGGCTGGGATGGGGGGAGTGGAAATTCTTAGTGAAGGCTGGGATTTCCGCATTAACGGAATCATTCCCAATTCAAAGGAAAACGTCGTCGGTTCCAGCCCGATCCTCCTTAACAACAACCTCTTGCTGCAGACCACAAAAGAAGGGGCATATTACGGCTCCAATGCTGAATTCGGTCTGTTGACCTATTCCAACGAGAGCCTCGAATGGCGGAACTATGTCGGAGGTTATGTCTATGATCACAAGGGCGCGGAATTCGACACCCTTTATGGTCCGCGTGTGCGTACGGAACTGAGTCTGTTTGAAGTTCCCGGTCTCGGTAACGGCTCTCGAGTCGTGCTGGCAGGCCAGTATCAATACGATAAGGTGCGTGGCAGCCAGGGGGCAGGGATGGTGACCTTGCGTATCGGCCTGGGGAAAGGACCGCAGCTTCGCGGCATCGAACGCCGTATGCTCACGCCGGTTGTTCGTGATGGCGTCATTGCTCGAACAGGAACGACTACTGAACGGACTCGCCTCACGGACAACGGAGTCATCATCAGTGGATATATTAATTCCGACACGATCGATCCGGAAGCAGTGCTGGCCGGTGCCGGAGATAATAGTGTCGTGCTCTTCGATGGGGGCGGCAACGCGAACGGTGGAGTCATCACCACTGCAAGTGGCTTCGTTCTTAATGATGGCCAGACCGCCCAGGGAGCAAATGGCCTCATTCTCGTGACCGGCGTCAATTCGGGAGCGGTCGTCACCATTAACGGATCACGTCCCACGGTGAAAGGAACCAGCCTAACCAATAATGTCTTTACCATGGTGGATAATTCTTCCATCAAGGCGATGGATATCGTCGGTGGTCAGAATGGGATCTTCGGCTCGAATGTGACGGGCGTGACAGTTCAGGATACCAAGCTCTCCGGGGCCCAGCAGAACGGGCTCCTTCTGTCGGGGATGGTGACTGGAGATATCCTCGACAATACCGCTTTCGATAACCAGACGAATGGATTCAGCATTGGCACGATGGGCGGAAACAGTCGCATCATCGGAAACAATTCCTATGGGAACAATCAGGACGGCTTTCATATTTCCGCTCTGCAAGACAATGCATCGGTCTCTGGAAACTCCACTTATGATATTCTGACGAACATCGGAAATGCCGGGGACGGGATCGACATCGGTAATATCAGCGACACCGCCACCGTCATCAATAACGATGCCAGCTATAATACGGGCGTCGGGATGCGGCTGGGGACGATCTCCGGCGAAACCGCGATCGCAAATAACATCGCGAATGACAACCAGGATGATGGCTTTAATACAGGAGTATTAACCGATTCCGCACAAATGATCGGCAACTCCGCGACAAGAAATGCCGGTGACGGCTTTGAAGTAGCCGGAATGAATACAGAGGCCATTTTCGCAGGCAACGTCGCAGGCGATCCCGCACTCGCGGATGGGAACGACGGCAACGGCTTCCTCTTCACCGGAGCAGTGACCGATAAAGCTCTGATTACGAATAATACCGCCAGTAAAAATATGGCTTCCGGATTCAATCTGGCGTCTCTTTCCGGTTCCGCTCTGCTGACAGGCAATACTGCCAATCAGAATAATACGGACGGCTTCACCATTGGAACCGTCACCGGTGGCAGCATTCTGGGGAACACCGCCACCAATAGCGTTCTGGGAGACGGGTTCCATATCACCACGATGTCCAACGGTACGATGTTGCAGAATCTCGCCACCGGCAATACGGACGACGGATTTGAAATCGCCAACTTCTCCGGAGCGACCACTCTGTTCGCCGCGAATACGGCAGGAGGGGATCTGCTCGCGGATCGCAATCTCGGTAACGGGTTTAATTTCAGCACGATCAATTCTGATGGAACGATCACCGGCAACACCGCCCAGAATAACGGGCTGGCTGGTTATTTCTTTAACAACATGACCGGTGGCACGCTTGATAATAACGTCGCCATCCAGAACGTCGGCGATGGTTTTCAATGGAATACACTGACTGACGGCACGATTTCCAATAACACGGCGGGAGGCTCCCTGCTGGATGCAAATGGTGCCAATGGATTCCACATCAACAGCATGACCGCTGGCGGCAATGTCAACGTGGTTGGAAACAATGCGAATTACAACACGGAAAACGGCTTCCTGGTCGACAACGATGCCTACGGAAACTTCGCCGACAACGAAGCCAACTCGAATCAGACCGGAGCCGGGTTTTCATTCGCGGGAGATCTGACCGGCCAGTTTACCGGTAACACCGCGAATAATAATGCCACCGACGGTGTCGACATCATCGGAGACATGAACGGCCTCTTCGCCAATAACACAGCCAATGACAACGCGGTCAATGGGGTCAACATTGGTGGAGATGTGAATGGACTTGTGGCTGGCAATACGACCAGCCGCAACGTGGCCGGTTCGGGATTGATCATTGGCGGAGAATTGACGGGAGACCCGCTTCTGGGGATGGCTCTCGTGAATAACACCGCAGAGTTCAACTTTATTGACGGTATCAATGTTGCCGGTCCGGTCACGGGAGATGTGGGCGGCAATGTCACCAATGACAATGGCGTCAGCGGCGCAGGCAGCGGATTGATCACGGGAGCTGTGACTGGCAACGTGATCAGCAACCAGTCCAACAGAAACGCCGATTCCGGAATGCTGATCAATGGAGATGTCTCGGGCAGCGTCGTCGGCAATGAAACACTCGACAACAAGGCCGGTTCGGGCCTGCAAGTGACTGGCGCCGTCACCGGAGATCTGGCGCTCAACGTGGCAACTGGAAACTTCGTTGACGGTATCAATGTCCTGGGTGCCATTGGTGGGAATGTCGATGGCAATACCGCCAGCAACAACGGCGACATGACAACCGGCATCGGCAGCGGACTCATCACCGGCGCGGTCAACGGCGATGTGGTGAATAACGAGACGAATGATAATGCCAACGCCGGGATGATCGTGAACGGAAACGTCGGCGGTCAGGTGGTGAATAACACCGCGACCAGCAACAAGACCGGAGACGGTATTTTTATCGACGGCAATGTGGATCAGGATGTCTCCTTCAACACGACCTCTGACAATGCCGGGGGTGGTCTGAACATTGCTGGCGGCATCACGAATGGATCGCTGCTCGGCAACGTGGCCGAGCGGAATCTGGGTGGTGACGGCATCTTTGTCAACGGAGTCGTCGCACATGACGTCAACTCCAATCACGCCAACAACAATGCCGGATACGGGATGAATCTGGGCGGCGCCGGTGGCGACGTCATCAATAACCAGGCGAACGAGAATGGCCTGGGTGGCATTTATCTCGCCGGTGATGTGGTGGGCACGCTCAGCAATAACACCACGACGGATAACACGACGGGCGATGGGATTTATGTAGACGGAGATGTCCTCAGCGATATCACTAATAACACTTCTACCGGAAACAAGCTGGGCCGCGGAATTGCGGTAACCGGCATGGTCGACGGGAACGTGGCCTACAATATGCTCGATCTCAACGGTGCCGATGGGGCCCTGGGAGACAATTTTGACGGTTTGTATGTCGGCAATGGCATCACCGGCAGCCTGGCATTCAATCAGGCCAGCCACAATGATTTCGGCACTGGTCTGCACGTCGTGGGTGACGTGAACGGAGATGTCGTGGGCAACACCACGGACTTCAACCTCAATGGGGTTGTGATCACCGGAAATATCGATGGCAACCTGGCTCTGAACCAGGCCAACGACAACACTCAGGGCGACGGCATCAACATTTCCGGCACGGTTGGCATGGATGTCGCTTCGAACGAGACCTTCCGGAATGCCGGCAACGGAATGGTCCTGGGCGGCATGACCGCCGGAGACCTCATTAATAATCAATCGGGTAATAACATTCTGTCCGGGATTGTCGTGAATGGAGCGATCACTGGTGATGTGATCGGCAATACCACAAACGACAACGATCAGGCTGGAACCGGAGTGGGCAGCGGCCTGGTGATCCTGGGAGACGGCACGACCGGGATCGATGGCAGCCTGCTGCAGAATACGTCCACCGGCAACGGCTTGTCCGGAATCGACGTAAGCGGCGCAATCACTCAGAACGTCGCCAACAACACCACCACAGGCAATCAAACCGGTTATGGAATGCACATCGACGGCACCGTCGGCAGCACTTCCGAGAACTACTTCGCCAATAACATTGCGAATGACAACGCACTGGACGGCATCAACGTCAGTGGACTGGTCATCGGCGATGTCGTCAACAATCAGGCCAGCCAGATCGCCACACCCGGTGCCGGAGCGAACGGAATGGTCTTCGACGGCGGAATTCAAGGGAACCTGCTGAACAATAATGCGAATGACAACGCACTGTCCGGGATCGTCATTGGCGGCACTGGTGTGACGGGAAGCGTCCAGAGCAACACCACCAGCAACAACCTGGCTGGTTACGGATTGAACATTACGGGAGACGTCGACGGGAGTCTCTCGAACAATACCGCCAGCAACAACCAGGGAGGCGACGGTATCCTTGTAACGGGAGCTGTCGGGCTGGGGGTCGCCAATAATATCACAGATGGAAACTCCGGAAACGGGATGCAGCTGGGCGGCATCACTACAGGGGGACTCATCAATAATCAGGCCGACAATAACACCCTGTCTGGAATTGTCGTGAACGGAGCCATTACGGGTGATGTCGTTGGCAACACCACGAACGATAACGATTCCGCAGGCACCGGAGTGGGCAGCGGACTTGTGCTGGCCGGCATCGATGGCAGCCTGTTACAGAACATCGCCACTGGCAACGGCCTGTCCGGAATCGACGTCAACGGGGCGATCACCCAGAATGTCGGCAACAACACCGCCACCGGGAACCAGACAGGCTACGGAATCAACATCAATGGCACCGTTGGCACCAGTGCCGCAAACTACCTGGCCAATAACGTGGCGAATGATAACTACCTGACCGGAATCAACGTGACCGGACTGGTCACTGGCGATGTCATCAATAACCAGGCCAGTCAACTCCTCACCCCGGGCGCCGGGGCGGGCAGCGGGATGGTCTTTGGCAACGGGATCGCCGGAAGCCTGTTGAACAATGAAGCCAACGACAATGCCCAGTTCGGGATCAATGTGACGACGGGCGGAGTCACCGGAGACGTGGCCTATAATATTCTCAACAACAATGGAATCGACGACGGACTCGGCACGCAGTTCGATGGCCTGTTCATCACCGGCGACATCGGCGGCAGCCTCGCCTATAACCAGGCCACCGGAAACGCCTTTGGTGACGGGATCAATATCGACGGAAACGTGGTCGGTACTGTGGCTCAGAACACGGCCTCGACAAACGGCCTCAGCGGACTGATTGTGACGGGAGATGTCGGGAATGGAGTCATCCTCAACGTGGCGGATGGCAACCTCAACGGCGATGGAATCAACATTGGCGGCAAAGTCACTGGTGATGTTGCGTCCAACTCAACCCGCGACAACCTCGCTGGAAATGGACTGGTTCTCGGGAACGGAACAGACGGCGTTGACGGCAACGTCCTGGGGAACGTTTCCACGAACAATCAGGGAGGCACCGGGATCCAGATCAATGGAGACGTGACCGGTGATGTCGCATCGAACAACACCGGCATGGATCTTGCCACCGGAAACGGCACCGGGATGACCATTGCCGGCAACGTTGGTGGAAATGTGACAGGGAATAACTCCAGCTTCAACACCACCGGCGGCGGCATCAGCGTCACTGGCACGGTGGGTGGTGACGTGGCCTTGAACGTCGCCAACCAGAACCTGGGTGGTGACGGGATCAATGTCGGCGGCATGATCTCCGGCAACGTCGATTCCAACCGGGCCAATCTGAACGCTGGCTATGGGATGAACTTGACCGGCTTGATGGGGACACTGGTGAACAACCAGGCCAACACCAATACGCTGGGCGGAATCATCGTGAACTCCGACATCACCAACGGCATTTCGAAGAACCAGACGAATGGCAACCTCGGTGGAAACGGCCTGACCGTGAACGGCCTTGTTACGGGCGGCATTTCCTTCAACGAATCGACAGGCAACACAGCTGGCACCGGCATCCAGATCAACGGAGACGTGACCGGTGATATCGCCTCGAACACCATTGAATCCAACGGCCTGAACGGTCTGGAGATTCAAGGGGGTGTGACCGGAAACGTCCTGGGGAACATGGCTGGACATGACGCTGGTTCCGGCAACGGCACCGGTGGCAACGGGACCGGGATGCTCATCACCGGTGACGTGACCGGCAACGTCGGTTCGAACACCGCAAGCTTCAATCAGACGACAGGGATCGACATCGGCGGCAACGTCGGCGGAAGTGTCATCGCCAATAACGCCAACTCCAATACCGATGGTAACGGCATCATCATCGGCGGCACGGTGGCCGAGGATGTCGCCTCCAACAACACGAACAGCAACGGCATGTCCGGGCTGAGCATCGGCTCGGTCACCGGAGCCAGTGGAACCAATTCGGTGGGTGGAAGAATCCTGGGGAACACATCCAGCTTCAATACCACCGGAGATGGAATTGTCGTGATCGGCGACGTGGCCGGGGACATCTCTTCCAACATCGCCAACGGCAACCTGGCTGGCGGCGGAATCAGCATCCAGGGCACAGCAAAGGGCAACGTCCTGGGCAACAACACGAATGACAATCTGGGCGGAGACGGCTTCCATATCGATACCTTTGGCAGCGGTCCTCTACAGGTCATGTCTGAGAATAACTCCAATGGGAACATCAATGGCAGCGGTTATTCATTCGACAATTTCGTTGCTGGGACCTTCCGGCATAACATTGGAACCGACAATGGCTGGGGAACTGATGGAATCAGTCACCTGGGTGATGGTCTCACGATCGGCACGTTCAGCGGAGGACTCATCGGCGACGAGAACTTCCTGAATCAAAACGGTCGTGACGGGATTCGCATCGACCTCATGACCGGGACCGACGCCACGACCTCCCTGACTCGCAATACCATGAGTGGGAACGGAGAAGACGGTCTGCACATCGTCCAACTGGACGGCGGTCTGGTCGGTTCTCCAGTCTTTGCTGGTTCGGTTGACACATTGTTCGGAAACGTCGCTGCCACAAACGGCCAGCACGGGATTTATGTCGAAACCATGAACGGCGGAAATGTCGTTGCCAATACCACTCAGAACAACACCGTGAACGGGATTCAGGTTGACGAAGGGCTGGGAGGAAGGTTGTACTTCAACAAATCCTATGCAAACGGAACCGGTGCTGAGGGTGGGAATGGAATTCAGATCAACCAGCTCGGAACCTCTGCTCTGGCAGGTACGCTCATCGACTACAACGATACGAGCAACAACATTGCGGGCACGGACGCCTCAACGGGATACGGGATCTTTATTGCTAATACAGATACCTCGGGAGCGACCGTCGACGCCTATGGAACCATCACCCGAAATAATGCGGATGGGAATGATAACGACGGCATCCACGTGGAAGGCAATCTCAATGGAAGTATGACTCTCAACGACGCCGATGGAAACACGGGGAACGGGATCCACATCACCGGAAACCTGATCGGAGACCTTTCCAGTAATGGAACGATGAGTGACATCCCGAACAGCCTGACCCTTGGTGTGAACGGGAATACCGAGAATGGAATCCTGGTTGGCGGCAGCGTGACGGGGCCCGTCTCCAACAACAACACCAACGCCAACGGCCAAAATGGATTGTATGTTGTTGGTGATATTAACGGAGATCTCACCGGCAATAACTCGGATGGAAACACCGGTGGAGACGGGATTCTTGTGACGGGGAATATCACTGGTGACGTGAGTGCGAATGATGCCGACACCAACAGTGGAAACGGGATTCATATTGTCGGAAATGTTGGAGGCAACGTGTCCAGCAACGGGAATGGCTCGTACGACGGCACCAATCTTGGCCTTAATGGTAACGGCCAGGTCGGACTCCAGATCGACGGCATGGTCGCAGGCAATGCCACCGGCAACTATGCCAATGCCAGCGGCGGTAACGGAATTCAACTCGGAAGTGCTGACGGAACCGGCGGCGTCGCCGGAAATGTCAGCAACAATATGACAGACCGTAGCGGTGGCAGTGGACTGGTGATTAACGGAGCAGTGGGCGGAACGGTCAATAACAACTCCGCATACGGCAACACCGGCAACGGAATTGAGATCGCCACGAACAGCGTCGTGAGCGGGACAATTAATAATAATATTGCAGGAGCTGCAGGCACCGACCCAGGCGGTAATCGACCAGGTGCAGGTGCTTCCGGAAACGGTGAAGACGGAATCCTCATTGCGGGAACTGTCAATAACGACGTGACGGGTAACCAGGCCTATCGAAACAATTCCGGAATTCGTGTCACCGGGACGATGACCGGGAATATCACGAACAACACCACTGGAACTGGAAGCAACAATGGAATTAAATTTGGCAATGTGACCAGTGCTTTTGGAAATCGTGAAAATGGCATCTGGATCAATACAACCAACTTTAAAGGGAACATTAATAATAACAACGCAAGCTACAATACTGCTGCAAATGCTGCCGGTATCCGTGTTGACCAGATGAATAACAACATCACGATGTCGAACAACACGGTTGAATACAACAATACCGGTATTGTGATTGGAACCATGGCTGGTGGAACCATTGGACCGAACAACCAGGTGAATTCGAGTTCCCTGGACGGACTTCGCGTCGATGGACTCTTCTCCGGCGGATCAATCAATGGCAACACGAGTGTCGTGGCATCGGCGAACTCCTTTGGCTTCAACAATAACGGCCGAGACGGGATTCGAGTTGTCGGCGAAATGACAGGTGGTGAAATTAACGGGAACTCCTCACGCGGGAACGGCGGGATCGGCTTCAACTTTATGTCTGCCGTCAGCGGTGGTTCGATTCTTGGGAATACGGCCGGTGGAAACGCAGTCAGCGGAACGACATTCCCAGACGGCAATAATGGTGGCGGGTTCTACTTCGCCAGCATTACAGGGTCCACTGTTGTGGGTGGTAACTTCGCAATTCACAACACTGGGAACGGCTTCAACGTAAATGGTGTGTTCGATCCAACAGGAAACTTCCGTGATAACACGGCAAGCTTCAATACATCGAACGGATTCCTGTTTAACGGTGCGGTCTCAGGCGGGTTCATCACTGGCAATAGCGCCGGCAATAACGGAACGACTGCCACACCTGCAGATGGATTCAAGTTCACAACCATCGGCGGGACAGCACAAGTGACCGGCAACGTTTCCGGTCAGAATACAGGTGACGGATTCGAAATCACCACCTTTAACGCTGACGCATTGTTCAGCGGAAACAATGCAAATAGCAACGGCCAAATGGGCTATCGGACACCAGGTACTTATACCGGAAACACCGGCGGTGGAAACGGTGGAGACTTGGGGAACGTTGGCGGAGGCAATACCTTCCCATAAGCTGCATTAAGTCTGATTTTTCGAAACGGCCGGGAACGTTCCCGGCCGTTTCTTGATTGGTACGTCGAGCATCTTGAGAGACTGATCCCCAGGAATCGAAGACCAGGCCCACCGACTTTGTACTTCAAGCCATGAATGGGCTGGCAATACTTCCCCGTTGAAGTGCTGCAATGATGTGAGATCAAAGGCGGGGGATCAGAGGTCAGAAAATTCAATCATTCACAAGTTTTTCCTGACCCCTGACCTTCAACCCCTTTTCCTCACCAGAAAAGACTTGGAACGACTGGTCCAATTTCTGGTTGTATTCAGAACATCATCGTGGTAGAGATTGATATTATCCCCGTCCCTGATCACGATGGTCTTTCCAGCTGAGGGGCAGATGGATGGCAGTCTTCTTATTAAATGCCTTTCTAGGTTTTGTATTCTGGATCGGCTTCGGTGCGATTGCTGCTTCAGACGAGCCCCAAAATCCTGACATCGCTCAATCCTCCGCATTGAAGTTGCTCGCAGTCGGATTTGAGCCTCGCATTGTTCAGATGGAAGAATTGGAACGGCTTTATGAAGTCGAAAAGAGCCGGGTTCCCGATGGCTCTCCGTATCTCGAATACGCTTTTGCACTTGTGCTCTCCAGGAATTTGCAGCCGGAGCAAGCTGAGAAACATTTGCAAGCTGCTGTCAAGAGCCGCTCGCCGATACTTCTGCCCGCCCATGAAGAATTGATTCGCCAGGCAATTGCGGCATCCGATTATCAGGCCACGCTGGAAATGCTCGCAGAGTATGCGTGTCTGATTAACGAAATCCCCTCTGAACATGGCGACGCTGCCGAAGCGCATCGTGCAGCAAGCTGGCTGGGGTGCGTGATCGCTTATCTGGAAGGCCCTGCGGATATTCCTGACGAAATGGAGGCATTATCAAAGTTGACCGGCAAGCAGTTGAAGCTGCTACTGGATCAAAGCTACATCAAGGATTACGAAGCTGGCCGGCAAGCTGTGAAAGACAGGCATGCCGATATTAAGAAGCAACTGAACGAGGCCATGACGCAATCCGTCTCAAAAAACAGCCGAACTGACATTCAAACCCGTCTATGAAACCACGATTCGCCCAAAGGCGAATCTGCTGAAAATTCGTATCGACTCTGCAGAAGTGACATGTAGTAACGGTCACCCATTCTGGGTCTCCGGTCTGGGCTGGCGCATGGCAAAAGATCTGCACGAAGGAGCGCAATTGCATACGGCATCAGGGATCGCACAAGTCGCATCGATCCAGCCCGCTGGAACCGGTACTGTTTATAATCTGGTCGTCGCGGATGCGCACACCTACTTTGCAGGCGAAAACCGTCTCTACACACACGATGTCACCCGTCGCGCTGCGACAGACATGATTCTCCCAGGATTACGCAAAGAGTTTTAGTTCGACTTTCGCAGTTTTAGGTAGCGAGTTGGAAGAGGTTTGTCAGGTCTTGGATGAGTTTTTGAACTCCGGGCGGTAACAGCGGTGTTGAAAAAACCTGCGGACTGAGATTTTGCAGGCTTT
>Ga0182738_1002653_pt1 | contig 21130 bp, 8 predicted proteins | sample eDN5th30CBELigMG_FD_128876 | JGI IMG/M metagenome (GOLD analysis project Ga0182738, IMG submission 128876) | Enriched Miracle-Growth compost microbial communities from Emeryville, California, USA - eDNA 5th pass 30_C BE-Lig MG (version 2)... ... | reverse complement strand
TGCATCAATTCAGAAATTTGTTGAATTAAATATTGGCCTTATTTTGATTGTCCCAACAAGTTATCAAGAGCAAATTTTGTTCCGAGACTTTCAAATTCTTCAAAAAATATTTGGTTTCAGACTCAGCAGGCTTGAAGAAAAATTTCTCTTAGAGAAGCTATTTAAGGAAAGAGATCCTCTAAACATTGAATCAAAGAGAGCTTATGTTTTCTATACAAGAAAAGAATTTGATATTGAAGCATCAGTTGATAAAAAAGAAAAAGACGTTATAGTTATGCAGAAAATTGAAAAGATAGCAAAAGCATTCCAAGAAGAGCTTATTATTTGGTATGATTCGAGTCTCAAACTTCCAAGCAAAGAAGAATTTGAAAAGTCCCTTGAAGTTGAGAAAGGTAGCGTCTTAACGTATGATTTTGATGCTTTATCGAAGAAGATTTCCCTTTCAACAGGCTTGGATCCATACCATTTGATTCTGACAAGAGAAGATAAAGCAATCGAAATTATTGAAAAACTTGGAGATTTTAAAGGTTTACTGCGGATTTTTGTCTGCTCTGATGATGGTCAGAAATTGAAAATCTCAAATCCTAAAGTCTTTAAGACAAAAGAAAACCTTGAAGAATTGATCCCAAAAATTCAAAAGGAAATTGAAAACACGATAAGATTTAATTTACCAGCTTTTATAACCACCTCTGATACTTGTGATAAGCAGAATATCTATAATTTGCATGTCTTTCTCAAAAATCTCAATTTTAACAATCGAAAACAAGCCGAAAAAGACTTTTGTGATTTCGCCAAGCAAGTTTACCCAACAAAGAAAAAAGTTATAACTGAGTTTGCCCACGACTGTGCTGATTATCAAAGAACCAAAATTCTCAACTGGTATACTCGGATATCACCTATCAACAAACTGATCAATAATTGTCTGAGAATTGCAACTCCTGATTCAATTCTCTGTGGGAGATTTGTATTCAAAGATTTGGAAAGAGCTATTAAAGAACATTATCAACAAGAAAGTAAAAATTTTTTTGGGATGGTTTACAGGGCAGCATATGTCTCTCAAGATGAATGGGTAAAATTCCAAAGAAGTCAAGGACAAGAAATTGAAACGCTTGGCTTTTTGTCAACAAGCAAGGATGAATCAAAGGCCATGGGATGGGTGAATGATGACCCTCAAAAGAAAGTCTTGATGCAAATCATCATACCTCCTCTTCTTGAATTGGATCCCCAAGGATTTGCTGATATTGGAGCAATCTCTGCACACAAAAGTGAAGAAGAAGTCTTGTTCAACGTGAGATCTAGATTTCAAGTTCTTGAAACTGATGTTATAAAAGAGGGCAAATATAAAGAGCATCGGCGTGTGCTCTTATTATATGGAGATCCATCACTGGTTTCCGATAAAATATGGGGCAAACTTTCAAGTCGAATTAAAATAAAATTTCCTGCATTTTTCAAGCGAGAATGTCAAGGATGTCCAAATCAATATAATTTATATTTGAACTATCAGAATGGCCGCATTCATTGTAGAAAATGCCTTCTTCAAAAGGATAGTTCAGAGTATATCTCTTTGGGGAAGACATCTAAGATGAGAAATTTCAATGGCACAAACTCTCACAACCAAAATCAAGGTTGGAATTGTGATGATTGTGGAGAAATTACAAAGGAGATTAATTATAAGAAATGGAGTGCAGAAAGAAAAAAAATTCAGCATAAAAACTGTATGGACTGCTTTCGACTCAATAAAAAGAGAAAATTGGACTTTTCATTGTTAGCAGAAGAAAATCCAAAGGTGCTATGGCTCGAAGATCATGAAGAATATGGAATGACAACGTTTGATTTTCAGAATAGTTTCCCAGAAAATGCAAATCAAGTGAGCCAAGGGGATCTCTTTCTTGAAGTAAAAAAATATACAGAATGTATTGAATATTGTGAGAAGAGGCTGAAGGAAATATTAATGAAAAGAGGGAAAGAACAAGAAAAACTGAGAATCTACAATTTAATTGGAAAGAGTAGCACCTATCTTTTTCTTAGAGAAGAAGCTAAAGAGCATCTGAAACCAGAAGAATTTCAACAATATCTTGCTCTGAAAGAACAAGCTAAAGAGTATCTTTTCAACCATTTTAAAATCACAAAATCTCTCTTTGAAAAAGAGCATCCAAAGACGGCAATTTCTTCCCATAACCTCGCAATCCTTTATAAGTATTTGAAGGAAAACACGAATGCACTGAAATATTTTGAGTACGCTTTCAAAGGAACTGAGTCTTTCGATCGAAAAAAATCTCTCAAAACAGTGAAAGCTCTCACAACCCTTGCAGTAATGGAGATGATTTCAGGAGAAAAAAATAAGGCAATCCAAAAATTGGAAAAAGCTCTGAATATCACCCTCAAAATTAATGGAAAAATACATTTCAATACTGCAACTGCGCTTCAGAATCTTTCAAATGCATACCAAAGCCTTGGAAAAGAGGAACAGGTCAAAGGATATTTTCGACAAGCCTTGAGTGCCTCGCCAGTGATTTCAAGGAGAAAAAATCCAAGCAAAGTTGATTTATATAATCTTCTTGCGACAGTTTTCTTGAGCTTTATGACTCATAAAGATTTAAAAGATGAGCAAAACGTACTAGGACAATTTTTGAGGCATTTTAAAGAAACCAAACAGATTCTGATTGAAACAATTCCACGAGTCGGAGATTCAATTCAAGATCTTGCAGAAATCTACGAAATTTTGGGAGAAATACACAAAGGCTTGGAACACTCTTTGGAGCCTCAAGATCATCGAGAGATTACTTATGGCAAAGAAAATCTAAGTTCTGCTGTTTTATGCATGGGTCTTGGAAAGCTGTTTCAAAAATTTGGAAAAAACTGGGAGTCTTTTGGAGACTCTGAAAAGGCATCTCATGAGTTTGTTAAGGCGTTTGATTGCTTTGAGAAGGCTTTGAAGAGCAGGAAATTAATGTACGGAGATACACATCGAGAGACTGCTGCTACGTACAAGAGTCTCTCATTTATATGTTTGATTTTGAAAAAGAAGCTTGAGGCACGTGACTTTGGGAAGAAAGCTTGGGGTATATTAAAAAAGATAAATGAAATTGAAGGAGGATTTCTGGATTTTGAAGAAGAAGAAGAAGAAGAGAAACTCCTCAGATCGAGTTCTTTCAAAAAGATTTCTGGGATTGTTTACTCGTTTTTTAATAGTTTGTCTCTTCTGTTTTTTTCGAAGAGCTCAATATCTCAGAGTATTTACCTCCTCAAGAACGTCCAAATGGAATGCGTCTACGCCCAAAAATGTTTTGAAAATTTGAGGTCGGAAAAATCTCACTACAGAAAGGATCTCTCAATCATTCAAACCATCCACACGAACTTGGCCGGGTTGCATAAATCCTTAAAAAGATATCCAAAGGCATTTGAACATGCAAAAAAGGCTCTCAATATCGAAGAGTCTTTGAATGGAAAAAATCATTCAGCAGCTCTTTCGTCCTATAATCACCTTGTTCTGATCCATCACGATCTCTATGGAGATAAAATCATCTTAGAATCTCATCGTGATGAACTGAAAATTAGAGAATCGTCTTGTAATAAGAAAAATCTTTCCTCTATGCTTCTTTATTATAATGATTTGGCGCTTACTTATGAGCATTTAAAGGAGTATTCAGGTGCCTTGCATTATCGAAAGAAGGCGTTCCGACTTTCAGTGTCAATTTACAATAAAGAACATCCAGAAACTGCTTCTTCACATAACAGAGTTGCTATAATGTGTGAAACTTTAGAAAGATACCAAGAAGCTCTCTACAACTATCTTGAGGCTTTGATTATCATGCAAGGCATTTGCAGAGAAAATCATTTGGATATTGCAACTTTATATAGCAACATTGCCTCAGTAAAAGCGATATTGGCTAAATCTACAGAAGCATTTCATTATTTTTCAAAAGCTCTCCATATTGTCCAAGCAATTAACGGAGAAAAACATCCAAATATTGCAGCTTTTCATCTGAAACTCGCCAGCATATATAAAAGTCAAACAAATCATGATGAAGAGCTGAGAAACTGCCAAAAGGCTGTGGAGATTTATAAATTCATTCATGGAGAAAAGCATTTAAGTACTGCAGCTGCACTGAATAACGCTGGAATGGCATACAGTGGGAAAGGAGAATTGAAAGAAGCCGAAGAAAATTACATAAGTGCTTTCAAAATATCAAAATCTCTTCATGGAGGGATTAAGCATTCAGATATAGCTGCTTCATACAATAACCTTGCACATCTTTTTGCCAAACAAAACAAATACGAAAAGGCCCTGAGCTTTTCTTCGAGAGCTTTAGAGATCACAATCTCTATATATGGAAAAGAGCATTCAGAAACAGCCTCTTCATTCAGCAATCTCGCATCTTTCCATGGAACTTTTGGAAATCACGATCATGCACTTGAGTACCATAAGGAAGCTCTCAGGATCATGAGATCAATTCATGGAGAAGAACACCCACAAACTGCTCTTTCATATAACAACATTGCATTGGTCTATAAAAGGAAAGGAGATCAGCAAGAAGCCCTTCATCACTTTGAAAAGGCACTGAAGAGCTGCGAATCTGCCCAGGAACATCCTCCTTCCTATATTGCTAATATTTGTAATAATTCTGCAGCTTTATATGCGGATTTCAAGGAAAAGACAAAAGCCGTTGGTCTCTTCGAAAAGGCTCTTGATATTAAAAGAAATTCCCTTGGAGAGAATCATCCAGAAATTCAAGCTCTCTATCTAAATCTTTCATCCGTGAAAGAAATCTTCGAAGAAAATAAGGAAGCATATGAATACCATTCAAAGGCTCAGAAAGAAAGTATCCAAGGAGTGGTTCAAGGTATAGCTGATAAGAAAAAGCGATCCAGATGGAAATAATGAATGTTGAGACGGGACTCTGAAACCACAGTCATCAATTGAAAATAGCGACATCTTTGCCAAAATTCATAGAAAACCATTTGAACTTGAATTTGACCTTGAAAGTGAAAATAAAAACTGAGTTAATTTTTTCAAGTTAGTTCCGAAAGATGGTTAGGTTTTAATGCTACTTGCGGTTCAGAAAATTGGATAAAAAAAAGAAAACTTGGATTATCTTGGATCCTTCTATCCTGGAAAACACATAATGCTAATTATTAAATTTTTTTTTTTTCTAACTGCCATTGAGATTCGTCATATTTATTTTTCTTAATATCCTTTTTTTCTGTTTAATTCTCCAAAAAATTCATCATCTCATCTTTGATTGGCTTCAAGATATATAAAAGATTTCTATTGATAATGAGACTGTAGTCATTAAAAAAAAAATAATTCATAGATTCCTTTTCTCATAATTTTTTTTCGGATGAGGTCAAATCTGGCATTTAGAGAGTTTGATTGTAAAAAAATCTAGAGATCTCCAAGACAAAAATATAGAATTTCAACAAACGTCTTACAGACAAATAATTCAAACGTTAAAAGCTAACTCAAAGATACATTATTTTGATAAGGTTTATCGACAATAATTGGCTGCATTAAAAATCCTATGGAACTTTTATCCTCTCCAGCCCAAGAGACGGGGTCTATGTACATTGTCCCATTTGGTACAAAACTTTCTTTCTTGTGAGCTTTTATGATTTGAACAGCCTGCTTTTGACACTCTAATGCTCGTTGATAGTTTCCTAGATTCTCATACACAGTTGCAATGCTTTGATATGAATCAGCAATGTTAGGATGGTTTTCTCCATAAATACATTTTCTGATCTGCAAGGCACTTTTATAGTTTTCTAGCGCTTCTTCATTTTTATTCATGCCCTCATACAGCATTGCAAGGTTATTATAGGAAGCAGCAGTATCAGGATGAGAGTCTCCATAGATACACCTTCTGATTCCAAGAGCTTTGTAGTGATACTCTAATGCTTTTTCATTCTCCTCCATACTCTCATACACAAGTGCAAGGTTATTATATGAATTTGCAATTACGGAGTCGTTCTCTCCATGGATCGACTCTCTGATCTCGATGGCCTGTAGAAGAAATTTGAGTGCCTCTTGAGACTCCCCTTTGATATTATGCACTGCAGCAAGGGTATTATATGAAAGAGATATTTGCGGATGTGTCTCTCCAGATTTTGATTTGATTATCTTCAGAGCAAGCGTATTATATTCCAAGGCTTTTTCATGATCTTCAATATTATTGTATATTGAGGCGATATTATTATATATCAAAGCAGAATCGAGGTCATCTTCTTCATGGGCAAGTTTTTGGATATTAAGGGCTTTGAGAAAATATTCCAATGCTCTTTCATCTTCTCCTAAACTTTTATAGACTAAGGCAAGATTATTGTATGATAATGCAAAGTTCGGGTGGTTTTCTTTCTCAAAAAATTTTCTGATGTCAAGAGCCTTGAGATGATATTCAAGAGCCTCATCATGCTTTCCCAGGTTTTCATATGCCCTGCCAAGCATGTCATATATTCTTGATTTCTCTGCCTCTAGACCTCTCTGGAGCTTCAGAGAATCCAAAACTTTCTTTCCGTATTCAATGCAACGATCGAATTCTTCAGCTTCAAGAAGGACTTCTCCCTCATTCATACTTTCAATCTTCTTTAACAAGTCAGCTTTATAGCTGCTGCTCACAATTTCCCATTCTTCCTGGCGCTCTGTCCAGAATGCAAAAGGAGAACTTTCTGAGATTAGGAAACCAAATTTCATCTCTTTTCTCTTTTCAACGTTTCCAAAGCAGTCGAAGCATTGTTTTATTTCATTTTTTCCATCAAAACTAATCCATTTATAATATTTTGATTTTCCACTTTCTTGACAGACATCGCATTTATAGCCAGAGTTCTCAAATCCAACTTTGTTTCGATATGTTAAAACCATACCTTCAATAGTTTGGATAATCTTATTACTTTCTACATGATTGTGAATATCAAGAGCAATCAATGGAATGTCTGTCGGGATGATATTTTTTACTAGACAATCTATGCAGCGATAATGAGTCATCTTTTGATTAAAACCAAATAAATTCTCTTCATTGCCACACATATCGCATTTTATCCTCTCATTGGGCAAATCCAGTTCAATACTTATTGTTGGTTTGTGCTGAGTCATGTATTTCTTTAATATGTGAGCTCCATATAGAAGCACTAAATGTTGATATTCTTTCTGGGAGTCCTTGGCTGTGATCCCAACTTCAAGAATCCGAAACCTTGATTTCACGTTAAAAAGAACTTCCTCCTCTTTTGGAAATCTTGTAACTCTTTGTGTTTCTGCAAAACCTTCTCCATCCAACTCAAGGAATGGAATTGGAGGTATAATTGCTGTCATCATAATTTTTTTATGTGGGCCTTCCATAAAAAGAAAATTTTTAGCGATTTCATAATCTTTTGAAAAAGACAAAAAACCATGTATCTCAATTTCTTTTCCAATATTTCTTCGAAATTTTTCCCTTTCTTCTTTCGGACTGAAGGCTGCTCTGTAAACCAAGCCACTATATTTTTCAAAATTTTGGTGAAAATCCTCTTGAATTGCCCTTTCCAGATCTTTTAGAAAAAATCTGCAATAAAGAATCGAATCTACAGTTGCAATTCTGATGCAGTTATTAAGAACCGGATAAATATGGGACTCCGTTGTGTACCAATAAAGAATCTCGTCTTTTTCATAATGATGATAAGCTCCTTGAAATTCAGAAACTTTTTTAGACCTTCTACTTGAGGGATTGAGAGAGACATTTTGGATTAAATGGATAAAATCTTTTTTCGCCTGCTCTCGATTTTGAAAGTTTACGAGTCCTTTGAGGTAAAGATGAAGTTTAAAAAGGCGGCTTCTGTCCACAGAATCAAAATCAGTGGCGAATGTTGGAAGATCAAGCTTTTTTGTCGGATTACTTTGAGTTTCATGCTCTATTTCTGGAACTAATTCTTTGATTGTTTTCCCAACTCTGACTCTTGGATTCTCAATCTGGGAAAGTTCGGGAGAGGCGTCATAAATATATAGACCCTTCAAATTCTTGAATTGATTAAGCTGGTCAACGATTTTGATCGGTTCAGTTTTTCCCGTCATAATTAGGAAGTAAGAACTGTCTATAGGTTGAGATATTCTTTCTACAAACTCGTCAAAGTTGAAGTATGTATTTTCTTCTTTCACTTTTAATACTTGTGTCAATTCTTGTTTATAATTTTCATTCCCAAAATTGTGATCATACCAAATTGTCAAAGCTCCCTCTAGAAAGTATTGTACCATCTTTTGGGCATCACAGGGAGTTGGAGTTGCAGAAATTCCTGTATTTTGCAAACTTTCGTTTTTAAAGTCTTCAAGCTTACAAGAGACATACACTTTCAAGTCATTCACTGAAGTATTGGAAGTCTCTGTGATAAAATCACTCAGTAATGACTTTTCCTCAAATTTTGAGAGTCTTCGAACATGTGAATCTTTCAAGCACTGAAAATCCTGAAGTAATTTCGATTCATCAAGTCCACTCGGAACAATCATCATAAAGCTTGTGCCACATGATTCTGCAAATGTAGAAATCTCCTCAAACTGAGAAAAGTAATGAATGGTTTCTTTATCTTGAAGAGAGTTTCTCAGAATTTTATTCTCTTGCGAATCACTCTGAGGGTCATACCAAATCATTGGATAGTTATTTTCACTTTTTTCTTTTGAAAAATCATTCTTTTCTTCATCAATAGTCTTATAATCCTCAGGCGTTTCATATTTACTCCTATCATCGTCAAAGGGAAAAAATTTTTCTCATTATACTTTTGCCTCGGATACTTTATCTCTTGATGAAGAAAAGCCCTCTCTCCATAAAAGCTTGGATTTTGATCTTGCTCATCTAGATTGCTTCTCATTTTAACTGAAAAAAAAACTTAATCAAAGGAGCTGTTGATTAATTGCAGTTAATTAAATGATTATTATTATTTCAGATTCTCACATTTTGTTAAATTAATCGTTTTCCTTTATCTGGAAATTCTGATACTCTTTTTCCCAAGAAGTTTATCAAATTAATTTTCTTATCACTCGTATAGAACCCATTGTAAAAAACCCTTTTCATCTCGAACAGTTTTCTTTCTGTCAAGCTGCAAAACTTTCCTATTTATGAAAAAAAAGCTTAGTTCTCAAGGTCTCCTATTATCTTTGGTTTCTATAGATGATGTATCATCCTCCTCCTATTGGATCTATCAGTACTCTCTGAAATGACATCAAGAGACTCTTTTTAGAAAAGGCTGAAAGTTTTATAGTCCCAAAGCTGCAAGAACTTGAAATGTACCATTCAAAAATCTAAAAATATTGATTTTTCACCTCCTGATTTATCGTTTCATCTCTTCATTGAAACGAGCTGAACCATTTGCTCAGTTTGAAGTCATCATATTGCAATAAATAAGACAATGAGTGCTCTCTCAAGTCTATTGACCTCATATTTTCTGATTTCATTTTCAGATTCCATCATATGGTTGGTTGTGTCATTCAAACAAAATTCTTAAGCTTTCTCGAAGGACAACAAAGGTTGCACCATTTAAAAATTTTAAGGCTTGGATCATTTTCCATGAATCCCGTCTTGATTTCCTTGAAAAGGAAGGAAGAAAAAAAGCTTAAAAGAGGATATTTGTCTGAGATTGAAAATAGAAGGTTATTTCTCAGATTTTGAGCATAAAATTGGTTCGGTAGACCTGATATTCAATTGAATTAGAAACTGGTCAAATTTTTGGATGATACAAGGGGAGGAAGAAACTTGCTGTTAATATCAAATAAACTCAGGTCTTCCTTTAAAATATTAGATATTATTCTGAAACTAAAATTTCTGAAACTGCCTAGAGATTGAAAGAAAAACCCTCTTTTATTCTCAAGTTTTTCAGCCGAATAATTTATTACATTAGGACATTGTTAACTCTGACTTCCAGAAGGAAATTTTTTATTAAATGATTGAGAAAGCTTTTTTGGCTACTCAAATTCCAAAATTGTTTTTTATCTATTCTTTGATTTTCAATCAGTTTATCAATTTGACCCTTCGAAAAATCGGGAAATGAAATCAAAGAGTTTTCGAGTCTCACTTTTTTCAATGCGACTTTCACAAACATATTGGTCTTCTAATTGAAACTAATTTTTTGTCTGAGCTCTTGTTCTCAAAAATCTTTTATTTGAGCTACCTTTGATAAATTTTTTGTTCATCTGCTTTGACTTTCACCCAGGCCTGAAGTCAAAAAAAACTTTGACTGATTTTTTTTTTGCGAGAGAACGAGTTTTCAAAACAAAAATTTTTTTGATGAAGATGGAAGCAAGTTAGACTTGATTTTTTGTCTATTGAAAAATTTTTTGGAAGCTTGTTATTTTTTGAAACTTATTTTCTTATATTAAGAAATGATTTAATTACATATCACAGCAATTTTTTCAATAGATAATTTCTCAACTGAGGATTTGCTAATTGAGCTTAAAGAGAATTTTTTTTTTTTGTTGGAAAATCTTCTTTGAAAAATTTCTCTTATTGAAAAGAGAAGTTTTGAAGATGAAAAAGTTGGAAAGATAACGCAGCACCATTTTTTATTTTCCGCTTTTAGAAAAATGAACGGACGGATGGATCTAAAATTTTCTTTGAGATTACATAAAATATTTTTTGCGTGACCAAAAGATATTGATAAAAAACTTTCATTCGCTTGGGAAAATTTTCCCTAAATGAGAGACATTGAATAGATAAAAAAAATGGTTTTGGATATTTTCGGAGCTCAAGAAGTTTGAAAATTACCTCATACTATCTGCAAAATAAAATTCAAAGAACAGAAACAAGAATTTTTTTTCTCTCAAAGAAAATATTTTCGGCAAAAAAGTTAAATTTTTCTTCAAGCTTTTCTGTCTATTTACTATTTCTGCATTTCCAACTCCACTCCAATTTCAAATTACAAAATGAATGTAATCCTTAGGTTTAATCTGTTGACTTTGTTCATTGTTTTCTCTCCAGCAAATAAAATTTTTTTCAGACATGATCCCTCATTTTTTTGTTGTTGAAAATAACTTCGCAGAGAAAATTTCGTTTAGCAAAATCAAAGCTTTGATTCTAAACCCTTTTCTTTCTTCATAAGTGGGCACATTGGTCCAACGCGCTTCATTGGCACTTGACGAGGTGGCATATTGCCACAGCTGGATATAGTAGGAATATTATATACATTTGGTTGAAATGTTCCATTCTTTGATGAAACATTCTATTAATATTTTTTTGTGTGCCGATCAGAGGGCTGTCCCAAAGAATTGGATCTTCGTCTCCATAAATATTTTCTCCAGAGTCGCATTTTTGTTCATCAAAGGGAAATATTTGGCCTGTAATGGTTTGATTTGATGGGCTGTTCATTAGAAAAACAGGAGAAAAGGGGTGGTTAATTAATAGAAGTCAGCAAAAATACTATTAGAATTATTCAAGATTTTCACGTTTTATAATATTATTTGGCTTAAAATTTTTAATCGGTCCTTAAATTAAGGCTTCCTTCTTCCTTATTCATTGTTCTAAAACCCAAAACCTTTACTTTAACTCATCCTCTGTCTGTTTTAGAAGAACAGTCTTTTTCCCTGCTTATCAAAAAGAAGCCAAAGACTTGTTCAAAATGGTTTCCTCTATATGAAAAACACTTTCTCATAGAAAAGAGATTATCAGCAGATTTATTTTGAGAAACCATTAAAGATCCTTCTCTTCGAAAAGGTTGAAGAGAAATGCAATCCGAAAGCCGGGAGAACTTGAAACCTATCTTCAAAAATTCATTATTCTTTTCTCGAAAATGTCAGGTCCTAATTCCCCATTCTCATAATTGAAACGAATTGAACCAATTTGTTCTTTCCAAGTGATCATATCATCAAAAAACTCATCAGAAGCGGTGCTAGTGAGTCTGCTATCCTTTACTTGCAGTCAATATGGATTTTTATTGTTGAAAAGATTATCTTCATAATTCATTTCAAAGTTAAAGCTCTTGAAAATTTCAAACTTTTCTGATCATTTAGAACCCTTTCTTGGATCCAAAAGAGCCTGTTTCGATGGTCTTTAGGATTTTAGAAGAGGTTTTTGTAGGAAAAATTAAATGAGAGCACTATCGAAATTCATCATAAACCCTGAAACTAAAAAAAAGCTTTCTCTTCTGACTAAGTGAGTTTGAAATAAATTTCAAGAAGCATAAACGAAAGGTTCACTCAAATTTTTGCGGGATCAGCATTTGAGCCAATAAGTTTCAAGAGATATTCTGAAGAATACAAAAAAAAATTTATTGAGAGAAAATTCTTAAAAATATAAAAGTGTTTGGATAATCCAAGCACCAAACAACATAAATTTATAAAAATGGGCTATCTCGAGGTTAACGATTTCACATAGGAAAAATTAAATCCTAAAAATTCCCACTCAAAACTCGGCAAAACATCACACTTTGTTATCTTCCAAATCCTTTTCAATTTGATTTTCTTTTAAAATTGACTCATACTCTGCTGCCATGTCAAACCTCCTGAGATTCTTATATCCTAATATGACACTATCGTAGACAGCTACCATCTCAGGGCTACTCTTATCATAAAAATCTTTCAGAATCCCAAGCGCCTTCAGATGATGCTCCAGTGCTGATACATCTTTTCCCGTTCTCTCATATGTTGCCGCAATATTCGAATAAGCAATTCCAATCCGTGGATGGCTTTTTCCGTAAATTGATCTCACAATCTCTAGAGCTTCCTTATTCCACTTCATGGCCTCTTCTCCTTCATCTTTATTTCGGTATACTAAGCCGATATTATTATATAAACTTGCGACATCTGGGTGCCTCTTTCCAAAAATTGATATCAGAATATCAAGAGCTTTATCATGGTGTTCTAGTGCTTCGTCATGCTGTTTAAAGGTTGCAAACATTAAAGCTAGATTATTATAAGATTTTACAGTTTCAGGGTGGTTTTCTCCATAAGCTGACCTTCTGATGTCTAAAGCCTTCAGTTGATACTCTCAAGCTTTTTCAAAGTCTTCTAATTTCTGATACGTTGCCGCAATATGATGATATGAAGTCGCAGTTTCTGGGTGTATTTCCCCATATATAGATTTCCTGATCTCCAGAGCTTTCAGATTCTCTTCCAGTGCTTTTTGATATGCTCCCGAACTCTCGTACACCAATGCAAGCTTATTATACGAAGTTGCAGTCTCAGAGTGAGATTCTCCATAGATAATTTTTCTAACCTCCAAAGATTTCAAATAATAGTCTATCGTCTTCTTATATTCTCCTAAATCCCTGTATACATCCCCCAGATTGGAAAAGCAAACAGCAAGGCTGTTATCTTTGTCCTTTGATTCATTTTCTCGGAGAGAAAGATGATAATATTCGATTGCCTTTGCATGAAGATGACTTTCAAAATACATCTCAGCTTGTTGAAATATATTATCATGATTTAGTCCGAAGCTGTTCTGAAACTTCAAGTGATTTAATTCTAACTTGGACATCCTTTCACACCAGGAACTGAATGGCTTTGTTTCAACAATAATATTATACCCAATCCCCAGACATTTCAATTTTCCCTTTTGAAAACAGCTTTCACACCATCTCTTCTTCGTTTCATCACAGTCTGTACATGTAAAATAAAGTTTTTGCTTCTCTGCATAATATTTGTGGCATTTATATCCATAGAATGGAATTTCTGTTGTATTTGGGGTTGTTAATAAGCATCCTTGAATCTTTGCTATACGTGGTTCCTCTGTCTTATCCACGATGGGAACACATAAGAAAGGTGCAACGCCATCATTAAGACATTTCTTACAATAGTACATTTTACGTTCCTTATTGAAATAAAAACAATTTTTTCAGCCATTTCATAGCTTGGAGTTTTGCAAGAATGACATGAAATATTTTCAACTTTAGGTATTGAAACTTCTTGAATGGGATTTTGCTCAGCAAGAAATTTACGAAATCCTTGAGCACCGTAGAATAACACAAGATGCCGGAGCGGGAAATCTTCTGCGTATTTTTCTTCTGTTTCTAAGATCGTAAATCTTGATCTGACATTAAACAAAACTTCTCTCTCTCCTGAAAACTGTGAAAATTCTTCAATTTCTGCAAATCCTTGTTCTTCTTCATTTGGCCCTTTTGGAATAAGAATCGTAGTGAACACTTTTTGACTTGGATCTATCTCCATGAACTGAGAAACTGAATTTTTATTTTTAGAAACAGATAGAAATCCATGCATTTCAATTTCTCGACCCACATTTTCTTTTAAGCTGGTCCACTCATCTTGAGACAAATAGGCTCCTCTATACAACAACCCATTGAAGTACTTGCTTTTTCCCTGATATTGATCTTTGATCGCTTTTTGCATATCTTTGAGAGGGAAGCGACCATACTGGATAGAGTCAGGCGTGGCTATTCTCAGACAATTATTTATCACTTTCTCCAAAAAAGATTCTCGGGTGTGCTATTCGAGTATTTGCTTTTTGTTATAGTCATTGTAAGATTGTTCAAAATCTGCGACAACTTTCAAATTTTTTACATCTGAATAAATGCCTTTGGAGAGGTTTGTAAAGTCATTTTTTGCTTGCAAACGATTTTCAAAGTTTGGGATGACTTTCAAGAAACGATGAAGGTGATTTATTTGGCTTTTATCATTATCATTGAAAATCGGAGCAAATGCAGGCAGATTAAGCTTCAGAGAGGAAGCTTGTTTATACCATTCAAGCAAATTCCGTTGGATTTTAGACAAAATATTTTCAATGTGTATTTCAACACATGAAACTTTCTGATAATTTTTTGCCCAAGCCTCATGATATTCTTTATTTTCACAAAAGAGATAGATATCTTTTACGCTTTCGCCCAAGGAAATTTCCTCGGCAAGGAGTTCTCCGTTTGTTCCTGATGTTATTACTTGGCAAGCTGTTTTTGCTTCATGGATAAAGATAGAAGCCTTCTCCCATTCTGTAAAGGTGAAAACCTCACAGAACTTTTTAAGTGGGGTAATATATTGTTGATTTTCCTCAGAACTCATATGTGGGTCATGCCATATTATCACAAAGTCTTTGAAAAAAGCCTTGACCATTCCTTTGATACTACACTTAATGATGATTTCTGATTCTGGAAGATTCGACCTTCGGATCAAGTCCCCTTGAATTCCTTCTATTTTTGGAACTAAATCTTCTATTGTTTTTGCTGTGATAACTTTTTCATGCTTGATCTTGTCAACTTCAAAAGAAGTATCGTAAATATAAAGACTTTTTAAATTGCTAAAATCCACAAATCGATTTAATATGACATCAGACTCAATTTCTCCAGCCATGATTAGACAATAATCAAGATCTCCAATATTCGAGATCCTTTTCAGCAGTTTTTCAAAGTTAAAGTACATATTCCATTCTTCAATTTCAAAGATCTGAAATTTCTTAACCAGTGCTTCTTTACTGCTTGAGAATTCAAGATTTGGATCATACCAAATTACCAAAGGCTCTTCGATAAATCTATTAGCTTTCTCTTTAGCACGAGAGAAAGCTGAAGCTGTATCCTTTCTTGTATTTTGTGAAACTCAATTCGGAAAAACTTTGAGCATGTGAAACACAGACAATTCGGAACAGTTTAGGATTTGATCAGGCATTTCCTTGATGAAATCCTTCCAGAATGATGTTTCCTCGAACTCCGAGAACCTCTGCATCTCAATATCTTTGAAACTTTGAAACAATTTCCTGTCATTATATTGGTTGGGAATAATCATCATAAAGCTTGTCGGATTAGATTCTGCAAATTTTAAAATCTCGTCAAATTGAGAAAAGCAGTAAAAATTTCCTTTCTTTTGAAGAAACTCTGTGAACATCTTCCTCTTTTGTGGACCAATTTGGGGATCATAAAAAACTAATGGATGTTTGTCTGAAGAGATCTCCTGGATATTTATCTCAAATTTCTCAGAAAGAGCATCAGTTTTTGAGGTGCTTTTTGTGTGAGAATTCTCCATTCACGGAGGTTATTTCTAAAAAATTAAATGATTATTAATTTGATTACTATCAGACCTAAAGTATCTCAATAAAGTTTTCAACTCTGTCTCAAAATTTTTCACCATTCAAGCAAGTTCATATTCAAAACTTCTTCACACTCTCATGAATTTTAAAGTTCTTTCTTTGATTTTGCCCGTGTTATTCGAAGGAGGTTCTGACTACTTTCCTTTTTCATGCATTCTTTTTCCATTGATGATCACATGAGAAAACTTCATTTCGATATCCAATTCTTCTATTAACCAAAGTCATAGAGAAAGATTGAGAGTCTCATAGACTAACCGAACTTTTCTTTTTATTGAGATTTTCTCTGGAGTTTACTTTTAAAAAATCTTATTCTTAGAAATATATGCAAATTTCATACCTTACAATATAAGTTCTCACCCCTAAAAGGCCAAAGAAAGATTCAAGATGGTATATCTTTTGCAGTCTCTCAGTTCAAAGCCCTCGAACTCCAAATTTTCTTTGCCAATTTTATTTTCTTTGTTCATACAATCAAGATATGGCCAATTCACTCTCTTTTCTTGTTGAGAAAATGGACTGCTGGGATGCTTGGAGCACTAAGAACAGCATTGTCAGCATTTTGGGGAATTTGAATACTCTTAAAGGACTAATGAGGATAAAATTGAAATTTGAAAAGATGATATCTGAGCAAAAAAGTTTTCCTTCTTTAAAACCAAATTTTGACTGAAGCGAAAAAGACTTTTTCATTTGATTAGAGAATAATCATTGAAAATAAAGGAGGAAAACTGTTGAGAAAGCTAAAAAATTTTTTGAACATGAAAAGATGTATCATAGTTTTTTCAAGAGGATCTGTTGGGAGAAAATTATTTCCAAAGAGGTTTAAATTCAAAGTATTCAGGAATTTATTATTATAATAAATGCAAGCAAATGAAAAAACTTGGTAAAACTAGCATGTCTTTTCAATTAAAAAGAGAGATGAAAAAGTTGGACGTATTTGCCGATTTTCAAGCTTTTCTTTACTATTTTTACAAATAAAGATAAAGGCAGTGTTTGAGTCAAAAATTTATTTCTTCTTAGGAAATGAAGAGATTAGAGTTCAATATGTGCTTCGCTGAAGTTTACGATAAATAAAATCTTAAATATTTATTTCATCAAGGAAAGAAGCTCATTATTTTCGAGTGAAACGTTGTTGATTGAATAGTTTTAATACCTCTTGTTGGAATATTCTCCTCTGGCCGTCTGGAAGCTCACAGAGCATGTTTACCATGGAAAGCGCTTGACCTGACTCAAATGTATCATGATGATCATTTCCTAGAATTTCTTTTTGATTAGTGTAAGCCTTAGTCAGGCTCTCCTTTGCTTCTTCATTTTTTCCAAACATTAATTGTCCACTGCCAAGATTATAATAGACTAAAGCAGTATCTGGATGTTTTTCTCCATGAACACGCTTGTAAATGTTGAGAGCTTTTGTGTAATTTTCTATCATTTCTGAAAATTTTCCAACGACTTCATATCCTCTTGCAAGATTGTTGTATGCATTCGCTGTATCTTTGTGCTCTTCACCATAAATTGCTTTTCGCATCTCGAGACTTTTGGTGGCAAAAGAAAGACCTTTGTCATGGTCTCCTAAATCTTGATATACCAATGCGAGGTTTGTGAACGAACATGCAGTCCTTGGATGGGCTCCTTCATATAATGATTCTTCAATTTTAAGAGCCCTCGTATGAAAGTCTTTGGCTACTTTAAACTTTCTTAAATTTCGATTGACCAACCCGAGATTATTATATACAGCAGCAGTCTCCTGATGTATTTCGCCCTTGATAGGTTTTATAATTTCAAGAGCCGTTTGATGACATTTTTCTGCTTCTTCATATTTTCCTAATTTATTATAAGTAATTCCAAGGCCAGTATAGGAAGCAGCAGCTTGGAAGTGTTTTTTCCCGTAAAAAGTCTCGATAATTTTTATCGCCTTTTCAAAAAGTTGAATTGCTTCCTCGTAATTACCAAAGTCTCGATAAACTTCAGCAAGATTCTGATATGATGTAGCCGTAGCAGGGTGGTTTTCTCCAAAGATAGAGTTTTGAAGATTTATAGCTCTCAAAAAACTTTCCTCAGCTTTTTTACCGCTATTCAAATTTACGTAAGCGAGGGCTAGGTTGTTATAAGACCCAGCAGTTTCTGGGTGATTTTCTCCGCAAACCTGTTGAGTAAGATGAAGAGCTTCCCTAAAATACTCAAGTGCTTTCTTCGGCTGCCCTAACCTTTCATATACAAATGCCAAACCATTATATGACTTTGCAACTTGAAAATGTTTTTCCCCATATAGTAATTTTGCAATATCGAGAGCTCCTTCATGGTTTCTTTTTGCCTCTTTATGATTGCCTAGGCTCTGATAGACTTCTGCGAGACTGTTAAATAAATCGACGGCAGTTGGGTCGAAAACACATCGTCCAATACGGATTGCAGTTTTAAAGCAAATTTCTGCTTCACGATGCTGTCCCAGATGCTCATAAGCTCTACCAAGCATTTGGTAAGCTTTCATTTTTTCTCTCTCTCGACGTCTTGTAAATTTCAGCCTCTTCAAAACTCTTTTGCCATATTCGATACACCGATTGTAATCTTGAACTTCAAGATAAACATCGCCTTCATCTGCATATTGGGATTCCTTTGAAAGCCCTAATTTATAGTCTCAATCTTTTCCCATCCTTTCTGGTGTTCAAGCCAAAATGTATAAGGATATGCCTCTGATATCAAGAACTCAGCCTTTACTTCCTTCTTCTTTACAAAGCACTCTGAGCACTGCTGAATCTCCTTTCCATCTTGAGTTATCCACTTATAATAATTTGGCTTTCCAGTTGCTTGACAATCACAACATTTGTAGTCAGAGAGTGAAAAACCTGGGGCTTCTTTCGTCGTAAATTGTAAATATTTTCCAGGAATCTTCTTCGCAATACGCTTTGTGTTTTTTTTATCAAGGGTTAGAATAGGGACATCTTTTGGAAGAGGGTTTTTCACCAAACAGTCAAAACAAAATACTTGGGTCGTATCTTGCTGGAACCCAAATAAATTCTTGTCTTCTCCACATACCTTGCATTGAATAATTTCTTGAGATGGAAGCTCTAGTTCGAGATTTATTGACGGCTGGTTTCTCGTCATATATTTTCGAAGCTGCTGAGCTCCAAACAGTAAAATCAAATGCCGAGCTCTGGTTCCTCTCTCATCGATCTTCCCTACAGCTGCTTGAAGAATTTGAAATTTTGATCTTACATTAAATAAGATCTCCTTTTCTCCTTTGAAATCAGAAAATTCACTCACATCTACAAATCCTTGGTCATCGAATTCAGGAAGAGGTGGGACGATTATTGTAATAAAAATCTTGTTTTGAATCTCACCTTTGAAAAAATTGACAGCAACTCTCTTGTTTGCACTCGTTGATAAAAAGCCATACATTTCAATTTCTTGCCCTATATTCTTTTGGAGTTTGTCCCACTCCTCTGCTGAAATATATGCTCCTCTATAGAGTAGCCCATTAAAATCCTTGTCCTTTTCTTGGTACTTTTCTCTGATAGCACTTTCCATTTCTCTCAGAATGAATCTGCAGTAAAGAATAGCGTCTGAAGTTGCTATACGAAGGCAATTATTGAGAAGCCTGTAAATAGGAGAGTCCTTTGTGTACCAGTAAAGTATAGATTTTTTATCATCCTTATTTTCTTCCTCCTCTTCCTCCTCTTCTTCCTCTTTATCATATATTTCTTCAAATTGAGACAACACCTTATTTTCATCTTGATAAATCTTCTTAGCTAGCTTGAGAAAATCACTTTTTGCTTGTTTCCGGTTCTTAAAGTGAATCAAGCCTTTCAAATAATGATGAACGTAATTGATATGACTTCTATCCCAAGAGTCAAAATTTGTAGCAAAAGCTGGAAAGTTGTTCCTCAGCTTTGACCTTGTTCTCAGACCTTGCTTTATCTTTGGAATTAACTCTTCTAGAGCTTTAGCTTTGTCAACCTTCTCATGATTGATTTTCGCAAAGGCATCATCATCACGATAGATATATAATCCCAACAAGTCTTTCAAGTCAGCCATCTCATTTACCATCTTCTCTTCGAGATCTCTCCCTGCCATAATGAGATGGTATGGAGGGCCAGAATAATTCTTGAGTCGCTGGAGCAAATCCATTAAGTTTGTATAGAGATTTTCCTCCCTAATATCAATTTCAAGACCTGCAATGAGCTTTTCTTTAATTTCTGGGGTCATATTTGAATCATAGAAAATTAAAGAAAACTCCTGTCTAAACTCTTTCACCATGTTATTCGTATCTCCCATCACTGTCACGTCTTCTTCCTCCTGACTGAAAGGAGCTTCAGTCAAGGAATCCAAGAGAGTATAAAATGCATAAACTTTTATTCCTTTTCTCATGTCATCTGAAAGATCCTTGATGAGATCCTTCAATAATTCTTCCTCTTCGAGTTTGCCCATTCTTCGACCATAAGTAAACAAGGATTGAAGATCTTGGTAAAATCTTTGCTCATCAAAATCACTGGAGGTAATGAGAACAAAGCTAATTCCGAGAGAATGAGCAAATTCCAACACTTCTAAGTAGTATTGAAAGAAATGGATAGACTTGTTTCCTTGAATAAGATTCTTAAGGGTCTTTTTTTCTTCTGTCTCAATTTTCAAATCATACCAAATTACTAGGTATTTAGCTCCATATTTCTCCTTTCTTTGGGCTAATTTCTCGATGAAAGCCTTAATTTTTGAAATATTTGGATTGTGTAAATTGCTCATAAAAAAGACACCACAAAAGTTAGTTTTTATTAATTAAATTATTATTATTATTTCGGATTCTAGATTGCCTTATATAGCCGAAGGCCTTGCTTGTAAATTCTTTTATATATTAGCTTCTTTGAAAACAGGATCAGTACTTCAAATTATATCACCCTTTTCTAAGGTCAAAGAAACTCATTCCTCATTGAAATCTTTTTTGAGACCAGATCCATTTGTTCCGAGTATCAGAGAGAAAAAAATTGTTTTAAATAAGCCATCTTGACAATGCCTCAATCTATTAAAACAAGGCTGAAGTTGAAAGATTCTTCAGGATAAGCCACTTATTAACTCCTCTTCTCAAATTTTCCTTGAAAAATTATCTCATAAATCTTCATCTATGCTTTTCCGACCCATTTGAATAGAGATCTTTTTGTCGTTAAAAGTGACTCAGGAGT
>Ga0182738_1002650_pt1 | contig 21149 bp, 22 predicted proteins | sample eDN5th30CBELigMG_FD_128876 | JGI IMG/M metagenome (GOLD analysis project Ga0182738, IMG submission 128876) | Enriched Miracle-Growth compost microbial communities from Emeryville, California, USA - eDNA 5th pass 30_C BE-Lig MG (version 2)... ... | reverse complement strand
GCCTTCACCATCTTTTTCTACGCCGTCGTCTACACGATGTGGCTGAAGCGCTGGACGCCGCAGAACATCGTCATCGGCGGTGCCGCGGGCGCCTTCCCGCCGATGATCGGCTGGGCCGCGGCCACCGACAGCATCGGCCTCGAAAGCATCATCCTGTTCCTGATCATCTTTCTCTGGACGCCGCCCCATTTCTGGGCGCTGGCCCTGTTCAAGTCCGGAGACTACGAGCGCGCCGGCATCCCGATGATGCCGAACGTGGCTGGCGAGGCTTCCACGCGTAGGCAGATTTTTGCCTATTCGCTGCTGGTCGCCCCGGTTGGCGCGCTGCCCTGGTTCCTTGGCTACACCACGCCGTTCTACGGCATCGTCTCGATCCTGCTCGGCATCGGCTTCGTCTGGTATGCCCTGCAGGTGCTCAGGATGCCCGACAGCGACCGCGCGATGAAGCCGGCCAAGGGACTGTTCGGTTATTCGCTGCTTTATCTGTCCGTGATTTTCGCAGCCTATCTGGCCGATAGCATCATCGAGCGCGCGCTCGCAGTGCCGGGAGTTTGATCATGACGGAACCCGAACTGGTGACCCTTACCGAAGCCCAGAAGAAAGCTCGCCGCAGCCGCTCGGTCGCGATTGGCGTCGGATTGGCCGTTCTGGTGGTTATTTTCTACGTCACGACGATCATCAAGTTCGTCCCCTCCTTCCTCAATGGCGCATCGTGAGGGGGATATGACCAGCGAACCCGACAAGACTCAGGATAAGAACGGCAAGTCCAACGGACGCGTCGCGGTCATCTGCATCGCTTTCGTCGCCGGCATGGTGGGCATGTCCTACGCGGCCGTGCCGTTCTATGAAATGTTCTGCAGGGTGACCGGCTATGGCGGGACCACGCAGCGCGTGGACCAGTATTCGGACCGCGTGCTCGACCAGAAAGTGACGATTCGCTTCGACGCCAACACCTCGTCCGGGCTGCCGTGGAAGTTCGAGCCCGTGGCGCGCGACATCACCATCAAGATCGGTGAGACCGCGCAGGCGCATTACACGGCGCAGAACATCTCCGACAAGCCGACAGCCGGGCGCGCGACGTTCAACGTCACGCCCGAACTGGCCGGCGGCTATTTCAACAAGGTGGAGTGCTTCTGCTTCACCGACACGACCTTGCAGCCGGGCGAGACACTCGATATGCCGGTGGTCTTCTACGTTGACCCCGATATCGTCAACGTCCCGGAGCTGAAGGACGTAAAGACCATTACTCTTTCCTATACATTTTTCCCGATCGAGGGGGCGAAGCCGGTGGCCAATGCGCCGCAGGCGGGAAACCTTAAGACAAATGACAACACCGACGGTAACTTCGGGGGCTGATATGGCTGACGCGCACGCAAAACCCAAACACGACTATCACATCATTGATCCAAGCCCCTGGCCCATCCTGGGCTCGCTCGGCGCGCTCGTCATGGCGATCGGCGGCGTGGCCTGGATGCAGTCTATGAAGCAGGGCAGCTTCCCGCTGTTCGGCATTGACCTGGCCAACGCCCATTATTGGATCTTCGCCATCGGCGTCGCGATCGTCCTCTACACCATGTATGCGTGGTGGTCGGACACCATCAAGGAAGCGCATGAAGGTCATCACACCCGCGTGGTGTCGCTGCATCTGCGCTACGGCATGATCATGTTCATCGCCTCCGAGGTGATGTTCTTCGTGGCCTGGTTCTGGGCCTTCTTCGATGCCAGCCTGTTCCCGAACGAGATGCATCAGGTCGCACGCGCCGAGTTCACCGGCGGCGTCTGGCCGCCCAAGGGCATCGAGGTCCTGAACCCCTGGCACCTGCCGCTCTACAACACGATCATCCTGCTCCTGTCGGGCACGGCTGTCACCTGGGCGCATCACGCCCTGCTGCACGGCAACCGCAAGGGCCTGGTCAACGGCCTGGCGATTACGGTCGGCCTCGGCGTCCTGTTCAGCTTCGTGCAGGCCTACGAGTACATCCACGCTCCGTTCGCGTTCACGGACTCGATCTACGGCGCAACCTTCTTCATGGCGACCGGCTTCCACGGCTTCCACGTCATCATCGGCACGATCTTCCTGGCCGTCTGCCTGATCCGCGCGATGCGTGGCGACTTCACGCCCAAGCAGCATTTCGGCCTTGAGGCGGCTGCCTGGTACTGGCACTTCGTTGACGTGGTGTGGCTGTTCCTGTTCGCCGCCATCTACGTCTGGGGTTCGTTCGGCGGAACCTTCGCGGAACACTAAGGCGAATGCCTTGAACCATAATGGGGGGCGGCCGTGGCGACACGGCCGCCTTGTCTTTTCTGAGAAGCCCGAACCCGAATGGAGATGTAGCCGTGACACAGCCCGCCCATGAAGATCAGGCACACTGGCCTCCGGTGGAGCCCATTTCGGCCGGTCTGCGCGGCCGGTGCCCGCGCTGCGGGGAGGGCAGGCTGTTCTCGGGCTTCCTGACGGTCGCGCCGCGCTGCGGCAGTTGCCGGCTCGACTATTCCTTTGCGGATGCGGGCGATGGCCCGGCGGTGTTCGTCATTCTCATCATCGGTTTCATCGTCGTGGGGCTGGCATTGTGGATGGAGGTCACGCTCAATCCGTCGCTGTGGGTCCATTTCCTGCTCTGGATACCGCTGACGCTCGTGCTGAGCCTGACGGCGCTGCGTCTCATCAAGGGCGTGCTGATCACGCTGCAATATAGCAACAAGGCCGCCGAGGGGCGGCTGGACAGGCCGCAATGACCAACGAGCCGACACAGGTCGCGCCCCGTTCCGGCAGCGCGGCGGGCCGCTGGCTGGCGATCATCTTCGGGCTGATCGGCCTGATCGTTCTGCTGGGGCTCGGCACCTGGCAGGTGGAGCGCCTGCACTGGAAGGAGGCGCTGCTGGCGACGATAGACCAGCGCATCCATTCCGCGCCGCTGCCGCTGGATCAGATGGAAAAGAAGTTCGCCGAAACCGGCGATGTGGAATATTGGCCGGTGACCGTCAGCGGCCGTTTCCTGCATTCGGGCGAGCGGCACTTCTTCGCCACCTATGAGGGCGAATCGGGCTTCTATGTCTACACGCCGCTCGAACTGGCCGATGGGCGCTTCGCGCTCGTGAACCGCGGCTTCGTGCCTTACGACATGAAGGACCCCGGCACCCGCCCACAGGGCGAGGTCGAAGGCGAGGTGACAGTGACCGGGCTTGCCCGCAACCCGCTGGCGCAAAAGCCTTCCACGCTGGTACCAGATAACGATGTGGCCAAGAACATCTTCTACTGGAAGGATCGGGACGTGATGGCCGCCACCGCCGGCCTGCCGACCGGGGCGAAGGTGCTGCCCTTCTTCATCGATGCCGGCAAGGCGTCCAACCCCGGCGGACTGCCGGTCGGCGGTGTGACCATCATCGACCTGCCCAACAGTCATCTGCAATATGCCGTGACATGGTACGGTCTTGCTGCCGCACTTGCCGGCGTGCTGGGCGCATGGTTGTGGCGCTCGCGCAAGCGCGCCTCCTGAACGTCTGCCCCGCCCTTGACATATAGGGGATGCAGACATCATGTCGGTGCGAAAGAGAAGACCGGACGACATGCCTGACAATTCATCCAAGCCTCCACTGACGATAAGACTTTGCCAGCCGCGCGGCTTTTGCGCCGGCGTGGACAGGGCCATCCAGATCGTGGTGCTGGCGCTGAAGAAATACGGCGCGCCGGTGTATGTGCGCCACGAGATCGTGCACAACCGCTATGTGGTGGAAGGGCTGCAGAATCTCGGCGCGGTGTTCGTCGAGGAGTTGGACGAGATTCCCGACGAGCATCACGAGCGGCCGGTGGTGTTTTCCGCGCATGGCGTGCCGAAATCGGTGCCGGCGGACGCGCAGGCGCGCAACCTGTTCTATCTCGACGCCACCTGTCCGCTGGTCTCGAAGGTGCACAAGCAGGCCATGCGCCACCAGCGCCTCGGCCGCCATGTGCTGCTGATCGGCCATGCCGGTCATCCCGAAGTCATCGGCACGATGGGGCAACTCCCGGAGGGCTCGGTGACATTGATCGAGAACGAAGCCGATGTCGCCGCCTTCGTGCCGGAGGATGCCGATGCGCTCGGCTTCGTCACCCAGACGACCCTGTCGGTGGAGGATACGGCCGGACTGATCCGCGCGCTGCGGCAGCGTTTTCCGACGCTGACGGCGCCTGCGGCCGAATCGATCTGCTATGCCACCACCAACCGGCAGGAAGCGGTGAAGGAAACGGCGGTCGGCGCCGACCTGTTCCTTGTGGTCGGTGCGCCCAATTCGTCCAATTCCCGGCGTCTGGTGGAAGTCGCCGAACGTGCCGGCGCGAAAATGTCGCTTCTCGTGCAGCGTGCCTCCGAGATTCCGTGGCAGGACATCGGTGCCATTTCGACGCTCGGCCTGTCGGCGGGGGCATCCGCGCCGGAAATCATCGTCGATGAAATCGTCAATGCGTTCCGCGAGCGTTTCGACGTGAGGGTCGATCTCGCCGTGACGGCAACGGAAACGGAGAATTTCCCGGTCATGAGCGCGCTGCGCGATGTCGAACTGACGCCTTCCGACATGGCATTCGTGAACGGGACCGTGTGATGGCGGTCTATACGGATGTTTCCGAGAGCGAGCTCGGAGCCTTTCTGCGCGACTATCTGGTCGGTGAACTGCTGTCCTACAAGGGGATCGCGGAGGGTTCGGAGAACTCCAACTATCTGCTGCATACGACCAGCGGCTCCTACATCCTGACGCTCTATGAAAAGCGCGTCGACAAGGACGATCTGCCGTTTTTCCTCGGCCTGATGGAGCACCTGGCGGGCAAGGGCATTTCGTGCCCGCTGCCGGTGCATCGGCGCGACGGTGGCGTCACCGGCACGTTGGCCGGGCGCACGGCAGCCCTCATCACCTTCCTGGAAGGCATGTGGATGCGCAAGCCGACCGTCGCGCATTGCCGCGAAGTGGGCAGGGCGCTGGCGGAGCTGCATCTTGCCGGTGCCGATTTCCCGATATCGCGCCCCAATGCGCTGGACATAGCGGGCTGGCGCAAGCTGTGGGACGGCGCTCGCGGCCGTGCCGACGAGGTCGAGCCGGGTCTTGCCGCCGAGGTGGATGCCGATTTCGCCGAATTCGAGCGCAACTGGCCGGGCGATCTCCCGGCCGGCGTCATTCATGCCGACCTGTTCCCGGACAACGTCTTCTTCCTCGGCAACAGGCTCTCGGGGCTGATCGACTTCTATTTCGCCTGCAACGATCTCTATGCCTATGATCTGGCCACCTGCCTCAACGCCTGGTGCTTCGAGAAGGACAATTCCTTCAACCTCACCAAGGGGGCGGCGATGCTCGACGCCTACCAGTCGGTGCGGCCGCTGAGCGGGGCGGAAAAGCAGGCCATGCCCATTCTGGCGCGCGGCTCGGCTTTGCGCTTCATGCTCACCCGGCTCTATGACTGGCTGACGATCCCCGACGGTGCGCTGGTGCAGAAGCGCGACCCGATGGAATTCATCCGCCGCGTGCGCTTCCACAGGGGCATCACGTCGCCGTCGGAATATGGCTTGAAATGAAGACTGTCGAGATTTTCACCGATGGCGCCTGCTCGGGCAATCCGGGTCCGGGTGGCTGGGGCGCGATCCTGCGCTTCAACGGCGTCACCAGGGAGCTTTCGGGCGGCGAGGCGGCCACCACCAACAACCGCATGGAGCTGATGGCGGCGATTTCGGCGCTGAACGCGCTGAAGGAGCCGTGCAATGTCGAGCTTCACACCGACAGCAAATATGTCATGGACGGCATTTCCAAATGGATCCATGGCTGGAAGCGCAACGGCTGGAAGACGGCCGACAAGAAGCCGGTGAAGAACGGCGAGCTTTGGCAGGCACTGGACGAGGCGAACCGGCGCCACACGGTGAACTGGCATTGGGTGAAGGGCCATGCCGGCCATCCCGAAAACGAGCGCGCCGACGAGCTTGCCCGCATGGCCATGGAGCCGTTCAAGAAAAAGCCGGCCGGCGCAAGATAGGGCGGAGCTTGTTGCAGCCAGTGGAAACACCTGGCGTCGCATACATGCGGCAAAATCAATCATACGGATAAAAGCAAGCGCGCCGGCGAGGACCGCCGGCGCGCTTGCAATTCTTCAATGGAGCGAAAACCGGGTCTCGCTTTTCGCTCCGGGGTTCGGGATCAAAGCTGTTCGAGCAGCTTGGCGGCTCCCGATTCCACGGCCTGGCCGGGCGAGTCCTCGATGTTGAGCGCCGTCACCTTGCCGTCCTCGACGATTGCCGAGAAGCGCTTGGAACGGGTGCCGAGCCCACCGCCCGAAAGGTCGATGTCGAGGCCGGCCGCACGCACGAAATCGCCATTGCCATCGGCCAGGAACAGGATCTTGCCTTCCGCGCCGGTGTGACGCGCCCAGGCGCCCATCACGAACTGGTCGTTGACCGCGACCACGGCGATGGTATCGACGCCGCGCGCGGTGATGGCGTCGTGGTTTTCCAGATAGCCCGGCAGGTGGTTGTTGCTGCAGGTGGGCGTGAAGGCCCCCGGTACGCCGAACAGCACCACCTTCTTGCCGGCGAAGATGTCGGCCGTGGTCTGGCTGTTCGCGCCATCGGCGGTCACGGTCTTGAAGGTGGTTTCGGGCAGCTTGTCGCCAACGGAAATGGTCATGGGCTCTCCTCGATAAGTTCATGTTGCTTGCGCCAGATGCCTATCGGCTTACCGGCCGCCCCGCAACTGCCCATCCGGGTCCTAAAGATAAGGCAACATGCCGCTCACTGCGCCCTTGTCGGTCACCAGCGTATAGTGCAGGCCGCCGCCCACGGGTTTTGCCGCCGGGCGGTCGAGGATTTCGACCGAAAACTGTGTCTTGCCGTCCTTTTCGATCTTCCTGGGCGTGGCGAAGACGTAGCCGTCGCCGCCGGCAATGAACAGGTCAGCGGACGAGGCCCCGCTGGGCAGCTTCGCATCGAGCAGAGCCGTCTTCGTGTCGTCACTGACCAGCGCGACATCGAAATCCGGGCTTGCCGGCAGGGGCAGCGCCCTCATTGCCGTGGTCACCGCGGCCGCATCGGCGCTGTCGTCGGCATTTTCGGCCGGATCGAGGGTGAGTTTCGCGCTGACCGGAATGCAGATGGACTCGCAAATGCCGAGGAACACATCGGCGGAAATCTTCGCCGGCTCATCCGGCTTGGCGACGTGGAATATGACGGGCAGCGCCACCGAATGATTGTAGCCCGCCCATATCGCGTACCCGTCGTCATGCCGCTGCGGCGCGGGAAAGCGAAGCTGCGCGCTGGTGACATTGGTGCTGGCCGAGACCTCCAGTGAAGGCGGCACGCCCGCATCGCCCGGATCGCGCCAATAGGTCTTCCAGCCTTCGTCGAGATGAATGTCGAGAATGCCCTCCAGTCTTCCCTGTGCGTCCGGTTTGCCTGTGGTCACCAGCCGCACCTTGCCTCCCTGCGCCTCTACCCATTTCGAGGAGGCGGCAAGCGCATGGCCGGCATTGAAAATGACGAGGCAGGCGAGGGTGGAGGCAGAAATGGTCTTCATGGGTGCGATTTGAGTTCTCCAGAATTGATATGCAACCGGGCGCACGCGTACGCGGCCTTCATTTTTGCGTGAGTTCTGCGGGCGGTGCAATCTCGTTGCACAGATATGAAAAGGCGGAACATTTCCATCGGTTCGCTCGCTCCGCCGTTCACCGGGGTTCAAACAATTTCTCCGGCGTTGTCGGTCTTGTGCGAAGGCATCTCTTTCAAGCTTACCCAAAACGCGTTACGCTACAGATATGGATATTTTGCGTCAGAAAAAGAGCGCGGTGAAGCGCGGCTTTCTGGATGACCAGTTCCTCATCGCCATGCCCGGCATGAGGGACGAGCGCTTCGCCCGTGCTGTGATCTACATCTGCGCCCACAGCGAAGAGGGCGCTATGGGGCTCATCATCAACCAGAGCCAGCAGCTTCTGTTTCCCGATCTTCTGGTGCAACTCGGCATTCTCAACGAACAGGAAGCCATCCGCCTGCCGCCATCGGCACGCGATTTCGTGGTCCGTAATGGCGGGCCGGTCGATCGCAGCCGGGGCTTCGTGCTGCACACCGACGATTACAAGGTGGAATCCTCCCTCGCGGTTTCCGATACGGTCTGCCTCACCGCCACAGTGGACATCCTGCGCGCAATCTCGACCGGGCGCGGACCGCGCCATGCGTTGATGGCGCTCGGCTATGCCGGCTGGGGTGCCGGCCAGCTCGAAAACGAGATCGCCGAGAATGGCTGGCTGACCTGCCCGGCACAGGCGGATTTGCTGTTCGATACCGATATCGAATGCAAATATGATCGGCTGCTTGCCTCGATCGGCATCGATCTGGCGCATCTCAGCCAGGATGCCGGCCACGCCTGAGCGCGCCTGCATTCCCGTTTACTTCTGAATGAAGCTGTCGCGACCCGGCAAGATCCCGACTATGCCGAAAGGACCACGTCAGCGAAAAGCGCTAAGCGGCTTTCGGACGACATCATGGTCTATCTGATTGATTTTGCCGCATGTGTGCGACGCCAGGTGTTTCCACTTGGCTCCGTCATGCCTGCGCCAGCGGATATTGCTCCTTGAGCAGTTTCAGCACGGCCTCGCCGTTTGCCGGCGCGCCGAACATGAAGCTCTGCACATATTCGCAGCCCATCTGGCGCAGTTGCAGCGCGTCGTTCTGATCGGAGATGCCCTCGGCCACCACCGACATGCCAAGCTCATGCGCCATGTTGACCATGGAGCGCAGCAGCACGTCGCGCTTGGGTGAGGAGTCGTCGAGGAAGCTCCTGTCGATCTTGATCGTGTCGAAGGGGAAGCGCGTGAGATAGGAGAGCGACGAATAGCCGGTGCCGAAATCGTCCAGCGACAGGCCGATGCCGAGCGCCTTGAGCTTGGCCAGCACATGGCCGGTTTGCTCGGGATTGTCCATCACCAGCGATTCCGTCAGCTCCAGCCGGAAGCAGCGCGGCTTGAGATTGGCGCGCGCGATCACCGAGCGCACGTCGCTGACGAGATCGCGCCGGATGAGCTGGCGGCTGGAGAGATTGACCGACACCGAAAGCGGCACGTCGCCGATCTGCTTCTGCCATGAGGCGAGGTCTTCCGCCGCCTGCTGCATGGCAAACAACCCGAGCTGCACGATGAGGCCGCAGCTTTCCGCGACGGGAATGAAGTCGGAAGGCGGGATCATGCCGCGGCGTGGGTGATCCCAGCGCAGCAGGGCCTCGAAGCCCGCGGTGCTGCCGTCTTCAAGCCGCACGATGGGCTGGTAGGCGAGCGTGAATTCCTTGCGTTCGACGGCGCGGCGCAGGTCCGATTCGAGTTGCAGCCGGTCGGTGCCCACCGAGCGGAAGGCTGGCCGGAAGGGCTCGATGCGATCGCCGCCGAACCGCTTGGCCTGATGCATGGCCAGTTCGGCATCCTTGACCATGTCCTCGGCCGAAGCCTGCGACGCCGTCCAGGTGATGAGGCCGACGGAGGCGGTCAGCACGATCTCGCGCCGGGCGAAGGTGATCGGCGCGCCGATGGCCTGCTTGATCGCATCGGCAATCGCCGCGATACGGGCGGGGTCCTGTTCGGAAAGCAGCATGAGCGCGAACTGGTCGCCGGCAAAGCGCGACAGCGAATCTTTCGGCTTGAGCAGGCGGTGAAGCCGCCGCGCGATGGTGAGCAGGATGGTGTCGCCGGCCGAAATGCCAAGGCTGTCGTTCACCTGCTTGAAACGGTCGATGTCGATGACGAAGACCGTGGGGCGGATGTTCTCTTCCGTCCGGGCGATGGAAAGCACCGCTTCCAGCCGGTTCATGAACAATTCGCGGTTGGGCAGGCCGGTCAGATTGTCATGCACGGCGTCGTGCAGCAGCCGCTCCTCCGACTTCTTGTGCTCGGTGATGTCGATCAGCGTGCCGACGCAGCGGATGACTTCGCCATCCGAACCGACCACCGGGCGCGCGCGCAGGCCGAACCAGTGATAGTGGCCATCCGCCCCACGCAGGCGGAAGGTCTGCGCCACGCGGCCGCGCCGGTGTTCCAGCACCACGTCGAGCGTGGTGCGGAAGGCGTCGCGGTCGTCGACATGCAGCACCGGCAGCCAGTTGCGGGCAGGGCCGCCCAGCGCGTTGGGTTCGAGGCCGAGCTGCAGGCTCACATCGGGCTTGGTCACCACGCGGTCGCGCAGCACGTCCCAGTCCCAGACGATATCGCCCGAGCCGGCAACCGCCAGCGCCTGCCGTTCGAGGTCGCTGAACAGTCCCTGATGCAGCGCGCCGCCCGCAAAGGCATGCTGCATGACGGTGAAGCCGATGAGCAGGATGATGAGGATCAGCCCGCCGCCCAGCGCCGGCTGGACGATGTCGTTGTCGAGCATCCCGGTCACGGCCATCCACGATCCGCATAGCCACAGGAGCACCATCGCCCAGCTCGGAACCAGCATGATGGCGCGGTCGTAGCCGCGCAGGCCGAGCAGCACGATAAGGCCGATGCCGGCGATTGCCGTGGCCGCGAAGGAAAGCCGCGCAATGCCGGCGGCAACGGCCGGGTCGATGATGGCCACGCCCGCGATCAGCACCAGAGCCAGCACCCAGGCCAGCGCGCCGTAACTGAAATGGTCATGCCAGCGGTTGAGGTTGAGGTAGGCGAACAGGAAGACCACCAGCGTCGCCGCAAGCGCGACCTCGGTGCCGGCGCGCCACATCTGCTCGTTGCCGGGCGATATTTCTATGACCTTGCTGAGAAAGCCGAAGTCGATGCAGATATAGGCCAGAACCGCCCAGGCAAGAGCCGCCGTGGCCGGAAACATCGAGGTACCCTTGACCACGAACAGGATGGTCAGGAACAGCGCCAGAAGCCCTGCGATGCCGATGACGATGCCGCGATACAGCGTGTAGGAATTGACCGAGTCCTTGTAGGCTTCCGGTTCCCACAGATAGACCTGCGGCAGCCGTGGCGACGAAAGCTCGGCGATGAAGGTGACGACCGAGCCGGGGTTCAGCGTGACGAGGAATACATCGGCATCGGGGCTGGCCTGCCGGTCGAGCGCGAAGCCTTCGCTCGGCGTGATTGCGGCGATGCGGCTGGAGCCCAGGTCGGGCCAGAACAGGCCGGAATTCACCAGGCGGAAATGCGGCGCCACGATCAGGCGGTCGATCTGCTGCTCGGTGGTGTTGGCGAGCGCGAAGACCGCCCAGTCGCCGCTGGAGCGCTTGTCGTTGGCTTCCACCTCGATGCGCCGCACGATGCCGTCGGGGCCGGGCGCGGTGGAGACCTGGAAATTCTCGCCCTGATTCCGGTAGATTTCCACAGCCCCGGAAAGATCGAGCGCGACATCGTCGCGGGAAATCTTGATCGGCTCTATGGCGAATGCGGAGGAAACCGCGCACAAACTGGCGAAAAGCGCAAGAAAACAGGCCAGCAGGCGTCCGATCCGCAGAGAATTTGCCAAAATCAACCCTTTGTCGTGACACCACGCCGATCGTCCGCGATCAAGGCGTAGAGATAGTGATCGTGCCAGTTTCCGTTGATCCTGAGATAGGATCGCAGCAGTCCTTCACGCTGAAATCCGGCTTTTTCAAGCACACGGATCGAACGCTTGTTGCTGGGAATACAAGCCGCCTCGATCCGGTGCAACCTCAGCGTATCGAAGGCGAAGTTGGAAAGCAGCAGCACGGCGTCGAGCATCAGGCCCTGTCCGGCATAACGCGCCCCGATCCAGTAGCCCACCTGTCCGGTCTGGGCGACGCCGTGGCGGATATTGCCGAGCGTGATGCCGCCGACCAGCCGATTCGTCTCATTGTCGAAAATGAAGAAGGCAGCCGCATTGCCGTTGGCGAAATCCTCGCGGTAGCGGCTGAGGCGATGGCGCCAGGCCGTGCGCTCCAGTTCGTCCGGCGCCCAGCGCGGCTCCCATGGCTCGAGGAAGGTGCGGCTTTCGCCGCGCAGCACCGCCCATTCGCGGTAATCGCTGGCTTCGGGCACGCGCAAATGTACGCGCTCGCCTCTCAGCGCCGGCGAATCTCGGCGAAAGAAAGGGAGCGCGAACATTGTGAGCCTGTCAGCCCGCCAGTTGGCGCAGGCCGTTGGCAGTGCTTGGAAGCGAGGTGCAGATCTCCTCATAGGCGGGCAGCGAGCCGACCGGCCCCACGGCCGTGATCGTCGGCTTGGTCGAGAAAAGACGCGAAGAAAGGTCGGTCAGGCGATCGACGGTGAGCGCGCCCAGCCGTTCCATCAGTTCTTCCTTGGCGATCGGGCGGCCGAACAGCAGAAGCTGGCGGGCGATCTGTGAGGCGCGGCTGGATGCGCTTTCGGCCGACATGATGAGGCCGGCGCGATATTGCGCGCGCGCCCGGTCGAGTTCTTCCTGAAGGATCTTGCCGCCGGCCCGCTCCAGTTCGGAGATGATCACCGGAACCAGTTCGCGGATGTCGCTCTGGCCGGTCGCGGCGTGGATGCCGAACAGGCCTGTGTCGGAAAAGCCCCAATGGAAGGCATAGACAGAGTAGCACAGGCCGCGCTTTTCACGCACCTCCTGGAACAGCCGCGAGGACATGCCGCCGCCGAGGATCATCGACAGGATCTGCGAGGCATAGAAGTCGCGCACATGATAGGCGCGACCCTCGAAGCCGAGCACGATCTGGGCATCCATCAGGTCGCGATGCTCGCGATAGTCGCCGCCGACATAGTGGGCATATTGCGGTATCACGCCATCGGCCTTGGGGCGGAAGCCGCCCAGCCGCCGCTCCACGTCGCGCACGAACTCGTCATGCTTCACGTCGCCTGCGGCCACGACGACCATGCGGTCGGCGCCATACTGGCGTTCCATGAAGGCATGAAGCTGTTTGGAAGTGAAGGATTTGACGGTCTCGGGCGTGCCGAGGATCGAGCGGCCGAGCGTCTGGTGGCGGAAGGCGGTCTCGGTGAAATGGTCGAACACGACATCGTCGGGCGTGTCGTGCGCGGCGCCGATTTCCTGCAGGATCACGTTTTGCTCGCGCTCCAGTTCTTCCGGGTCGAATTTCGACTCGGTCAGGATGTCGGCCAGCAGGTCGAGCCCCAGCGGCAGGTCGTCGGCGAGCACGCGGGCATAGAAGGCGGTTGTTTCCACGCTCGTGGCGGCGTTGATCTCGCCGCCCACATTCTCGATTTCGGAAGCGATCTGGAATGCGCTTCGCTTGTTGGTTCCCTTGAACGCCATGTGTTCAAGGAGGTGAGCCATCCCATGCTCGTCATCGCGTTCGTTGCGGGCCCCGGACTTGACCCACACCCCCAATGCGACGGAATCGATACTTGGAAGGGTTTCGGTGGCGACCGTCAGGCCGTTCGACAGACGGCTTACCTCAACACCCATATAATTCTTACTCCCTAACGCGCCGCCCGCGCATGGCGGCTTATATGATCTTCCACCATTTTCAGGTTGGAAGGAACTATCGTGAACCTTTCTTCGCGCTCCATCAACCCCTCCAGCCAAACTGGCAGCGATGGCGACACGCCGCAGGCTTCCTCCACCGCCGCCGGGAACTTGGCCGGATGCGCCGTGGCCAGGATCACCATCGGCGCTTCACCTGCATGCTGGCGCGCGACATGCACGGCCGTCGCCGTGTGCGGGTCGAGCAGGTAGGAACAGGTCTTCAGCGTCTCGCGGATGATTTCGGCCGTCTCGGCCATGGTGGCGCGACCGGCGTCGAACCCGGTGCGGATCTTTTCCAGCGCCGGAGCCTCGATGGTGAAGGCGCCGGATTGCCTGAGGCCTGCCATGTAGCGGCGCACGGCGGCCGCGTCGCGGCCGGTGGTCTCGAACAGCAGGCGCTCGAAATTCGAGGAAACCTGGATGTCCATGGACGGCGAGGTCGTCGCCACCACGCCGGTGGTGCGGTATTCGCCGGTGGCCAGCGTGCGGGCGAGGATGTCGTTGTCGTTGGTGGCGATCACCAGCCGCTCGATGGGCAGGCCCATGCGCTTGGCGGCGTAACCGGCGAAAATATCGCCGAAATTGCCGGTCGGCACGGTAAAGGAAACCGCGCGGTCCGGCGCACCGAGCGAAAGGGCGGACGAGAAGTAGTAGACGATCTGGGCCATGATGCGCGCCCAGTTGATCGAGTTCACGCCCGAAAGCGAGACCCGGTCGCGGAACGCATGGTCGTTGAACATCTCTTTCACGAGGTCCTGGCAGTCGTCGAAATTGCCCTCGATCGCCAGAGCGTGGACATTGCTAGCCGTGTGCGTGGTCATCTGGCGCTGCTGCACCGGCGAGACGCGCCCCTTGGGAAACAGCACGAACATGTCGGTGCGGTCGCGGCCCGCGAAGGCGTCGATGGCGGCGCCGCCGGTGTCGCCGGAGGTTGCTGCGGTGATGGTGGCGCGCTGGCCGCGCTCGGCCAGAACATGGTCCATCAGCCGTGCCAGCATCTGCATGGCCACGTCCTTGAAGGCGAGCGTGGGGCCGTGGAAAAGCTCCAGCACGAAGCTGTTGGCGCCAAGCTGCACGATCGGGCACACGGCCTCGTGCCGGAAGGTGGCATAGGCCTCGCGCACGATGCGCTCGAAGGCCGGCGCGGAAATCTCGCCGCCGAGGAACGGGGTCAGCAGGCGGATGGCGAGGTCGGGATAGGAAAGGCCGCGCATGGCCCGGATTTCAGCCGCGCTGAACTGCGGCCATTCGCTGGGAATGTAGAGGCCGCCATCGCGCGCCAGTCCGGTCAGGACCGCGTCGGAAAAACCGAGTGCGGGCGCTTCCCCGCGAGTGCTGATGTAGTTCATCGTCATCCGTCTGTCCTGGCGTTCCGCTTCATGATGGAAGCCAACCGTTGAAAACTTGCGCACCGTCAGTCGCATTTTTGCCGCGCGATTGCTATACCAGCGCCAGCTTTGCGAGAGGGAAGTTCAGCATATGAAGTTTCGATCTATCGATAGCCGTGTTGTGGCGGGCCTTGCGCTTTCGAGCCTTATGATTGTCGTCGCGGGCTGCCAGTCCAGTGGTGGCGGGGCTGACAGCGCGGCAAAGCCCAAGGTAGCGGAAAGCGAACTGAGGGCCTACTGCCCGAATGTGACGCTGCGCGAGGGAACGGCCTTTTTCAGCACTTACGCCAAGGGCGGCCAGGACGATGCCTCCAAGCTGGTCTATCAGGCGTCCATCGCGCAGGTCACGCGCGCCTGCAGCCGTGCCGACGGCATGCTGACGCTGAACGTGGCTATTGCGGGCAAGGTGGTTCCGGGGCCGGAAGGCGCTCCCGGCAAGATCACCATGCCAATCCGCGTCGTGGCGGTGCAGGGCATGGACCAGAAGGTTCTCTATTCCAAGCTGCATAAATTCGAGGTGACGGTCAGCGATACCTCCACCGCCACCCAGTTCGTCTTCAACGACCCGGCCGTGACCTTCCCGATCCCGGCCGAGCAGAATGTGCAACTTTACGCCGGCTTCGACGAAGGCCCGCCGGCCAAGGGCAAGTAAGCAGATCAGGGAAGACGCGATCACGCGTCTTCCGACCATTCCATCAGTGCGGCGACCACGCCTGCGAAATCCGCCCAGCGGCGGATGACGGTTTCGGCTCCGGCCTCGGTCAACGCATCGGCATGGCCGGGATAGCTGTGCGAGGCCCCGGTGAAGCCCACCACCCGCATGCCGGCCGCGCGCGCGCCGGCCACGCCATGCACCGAATCCTCCACCACGAAGGTTCGCGCCGGATCGGCGCCGAGCGTCGTGGCCGCATGCAGGAAAACGTCCGGCGAAGGTTTCGGCTTCTTGCTGGGCGTGTCGAGCGACGAAAAGATGCGGCCAGAGAAGAAGGGCAGCAAGCGGGTCTTGCCGAGCGTCATTTCAAGGCGCTCGCTGCTCGAATTGGAGCAGATGCAGCGCGGCGCGGTCACGCTGGCCACGGCCTCGTGCACGCCGTCTATGGCTTGCACCTCGGCGGCAAGCCGCCGGTCCACCAGCTTTTCGGCCTGGTCGATCAGCGTCGCCTGGAACGGGATCTGCGACTGTTCCTCGATCTTGAGCAGAATGTCCTTGAAGGTCAGGCCCGCATAGAGTTCGGCCAGTTCCTCCGCCTCGATCGGGAAGCCGGCGGCGGTCAGGAGGTCCGCCTCCACGCGTGCGGCGATGATTTCTGAATCGACGAGAACGCCGTCGCAATCGAATATGACGAGATCGGGCTGGGTCATGGCAATCCGGGGAATTCAGGGAAGGGAAGGGGCGTTGCGCCCTATATAGGTTGCCCGCTCGCATACACCATCGCAGCCTTCATCGCAAACGCACCCGGTTTTCCAATCGACAAAATCGGCCGCCGCTTCACCAATTGTTTACGCTGATCGGTAACCATAACAGCGTGTAAACAGTAACGCGTAATCCGGGTGTCCGAATGTCTGCCGTGCGTCTTTCCGCCGACCTTTCCCCCTTGCCGCAAAAGGCCGAATGGCTGGATACGATCCTGAAAGGCGATTGCGTCGCGGCACTCGACAAGCTTCCCGAAAAGTCGGTCGATGTCATCTTCGCCGACCCGCCCTACAACCTCCAGCTTGGCGGCGACCTGCACCGGCCCGACCAGTCCAAGGTCGATGCCGTGGACGACCACTGGGACCAGTTCGACAGCTTTGCCGCCTATGATGCCTTCACCCGCGCCTGGCTGCTGGCCGCGCGCCGCGTGCTGAAGCCCAATGGCACGATCTGGGTGATCGGCTCCTACCACAACATATTCCGCGTTGGCGCCTCTCTGCAGGATCTCGGCTACTGGATCCTCAACGACGTCGTGTGGCGCAAGACCAACCCGATGCCGAATTTCCGCGGACGCCGCTTCCAGAACGCGCATGAGACACTGATCTGGGCCTCGCGCGACGCCAACGCCAAGAACTACACCTTCAACTACGATGCCATGAAGGCGGCCAATGACGATGTGCAGATGCGCTCGGACTGGCTGTTCCCGATCTGCACCGGCAACGAGCGGCTGAAGGATGACAATGGCGACAAGCTGCATCCGACGCAGAAGCCGGAGGCGCTGCTGGCCCGCATCATGCTCGCCACGACCAGGCCGGGCGACGTGGTGCTCGACCCCTTCTTCGGCTCCGGCACGACCGGCGCGGTGGCCAAGCGCCTCGGCCGCCATTTCGTCGGCATCGAGCGCGAGCAGGACTATATCGACGCCGCCAGGGCGCGCATCGAGGCGGTGAAGCCGTTGGAAAGCACCACGCTGACGGTGCTTTCGGGCAAGCGCGCCGAGCCGCGCGTGGCTTTCGTGTCGCTGATCGATTCCGGCATGATCAAGCCGGGCGCAAAGCTTTATGACGCCAAGCGCCGCTGGGCCGCCACGGTGCGCGCCGATGGCACGCTGGCTGTCGGCGACCAGGCCGGCTCCATCCACCGTATCGGCGCGGCCGTGCAGGGGTTCGACGCCTGCAACGGCTGGACCTTCTGGCACTATGAGCGCAATGGCGGCCTGACCCCCATCGACGAGCTTCGGCGCATCGCGCGCCTCGGCATGGAGCGCGCCGGCGCGTAACCTGCCGCGCCCGCTCGCTTCACCACCTACCGATTGGTCCGGTTTCCAGTCACCGGCTGATCCCGAAACGCTCGAGGTCCTCCTCGAGCGTTTTGGCATTTTGGAACAGCACCGCCTGCCAGCCGGCGGCCCTGGCGCCGTCCACGTTCTTCTGGCTGTCGTCGATGAAGACGGTGGCGGCGGGCTCCAGCCCGAAGGTCGCCGCGTGGTGGTCGTAGATGCTGCGGTCGGGCTTGATCATGCCGATCTCGCCTGAAACGGTGATGCCGCGCGGCCTGTCGAGGAAGGGGAAGCGGCCGCGCGCCTCCACGAAGGTGTCCTTCGCCCAGTTGGTCAGCAACGTTACGTCGTGGCCCCTGTCGATCAGCGCTTCCATGAACTCGACGCTGTCGTCATAGGCGTGCGGCACCATTTCGTGCCAGTGGCGGCGGAAATTGCGGATGTTTTCCTCGTGCTCGGGAAACTCCGCGATCAGCAGCGCCTCTGCCTCTTCCCAGCCGCGCCCGCGATCCTGCTCGATGTTCCATTCGCTGGTGCAGATCGTCTCGAAGAACCGCTTCCGTTCCGTCTCGTCGGGGATCAGCCGGCTGAAGGGCAGGTCCGGATCGTAATGGATGAGCACCTTGCCGATGTCGAAGACGATGTGACGGATTTCGGTCATTTGGGCCTCTTTGGTCTGATGGAATGCGGCTTGCGGGTCGCCCCTGGTATGGCGGCTTCGATTGCCTTTTTCATGACAGTCGGCAGGGCTTCCCCATGAAGATCGTCGGCAGCCGCCCAGAAATGGTCATTCGGGGTCGCGATTTGATGAATCTCGGCCCGGAAAACATGCAATTCGAGCGAAAAATGCGTGAAAATATGGGTGATATTTCCGGCCTTTTGCCAATTTGCGGGGAAGGGCGCGGCATCGCTTTCCGTCGCCCCGTCCTGCCGTGCGGTCCAGCCGGTGGTCGGCACTTCGGTCATGCCGCCGAGCAGACCCTTTTCCGGTCGCTTGCGCAAGAGCACGGCCCCGTCGGGCCGAACCGCCACGAAGGCCGCGCCGCGCCGCGCCGGCTTCTCGGCCTTCGCCGCCTTGACCGGGTAGAATTCGGGATCGCCATGCGCCAGCGCCAGGCAGTCGTCCCGCAGCGGGCACAGCATGCAGCGCGGCCGGCGCGGCGTGCAGACGGTGGCGCCGAGATCCATCATCGCCTGCGCGAAGTCGCCGGGCCGGTCGTTGGGTACCAGCGTTTCGAGCAGGGCGCGAATCTCCGGCTTGGCCTCGGGCAGAGGCGTGGCGATCTCGTAGAGCCGTGACATGACGCGTTCGACATTGCCGTCCATCACCGCCGCCGGCCGGTTGAAGGCGATCGAGGCGATGGCGGCGGCCGTATAGGGGCCGATGCCGGGCAGGGCGCGCAGGTCCGTTTCCGTGTCGGGGAACGCACCCCCGCCAGCCGCCACCGCATTGGCGCAGGCCTTGAGGTTGCGGGCGCGCGAATAATAGCCGAGGCCAGCCCAGGCCTTCATGACGTCTTCGTTGTCGGCGGCGGCGAGCGCAGAAACGTCCGGCCATTTTTTGAGGAAGGCGCGGAAATAGGGCTTTACGGCCTCGACGGTCGTCTGCTGCAGCATGATCTCAGACAGCCAGACGCGGTAGGGATCGGGCCGCACGCCTTTCGCGAGTTCACGCGGCGCGATGCGCCATGGCAGTTCACGGTGGTTGGCGTCGTACCAGGCCAGCAGTTGCGGCGCGATTGCCTGCGTCGGGTCCGCGCTCTTGCGGGATGGAGCTTGTGGTGCCATTGATCCCTGAAGCTTCACGCGCCGCGCTGGCGCAATTGGTCTGGAGAACGCACATGGCAGGGAAAGGGCCTTTCGGCAATCCCGTTCCGGTGAGCGATCTCGCCACGGAAATCCTCGATCCGGTGCTGCGCAGGCGCGCCGGCATCTCCGTCGGGCTGGTCCAGTCCTGGGAAGAGATCGTCGGCCCGCGCCTTGCGGCGAAGACGCGGCCGGAGAAGATCCAGTGGCCGCGCCGTCTGCACGAGGACGACCCGTTCGAGCCCGCCACGCTGGTGGTGGCCTGCGAAGGGGTAGCGGCGCTGCACCTCCAGCACGAGTCGGGCGAGGTCATCGGCCGGGTCAACGCCTTCCTCGGTTTTACGGCAATCGGCAGGCTGCGCATCGTGCAGAAGCCGATCACCGACACCTCGCTGCAGCCCAAGCCGCGCCCGCGCCAGCTTACCGAGGGCGAGCGGGCGCGGCTGCGCGCCACGGTCGGCAATATCGAGGACGAGGGCCTGCGCGCCTCGCTGGAACGGCTCGGCGCCACCGTCATCGGCACAAAGCACCGTAAGACTTGACATTTTTCTCGCGCTTTCGTGATGAAAGCGCCTGAATTGGCGATTGGATTGGGGAAATGAATGCCTTAATTGATCCCGACTATCGCTTTTCGTTGCTTCGGCATCGCACACTCTAATGGCAGGCAGGTGATTCGCATGACCCGTTCCATTTCGCGCAGAACCGTTCTTTCCTCGCTCGCCGCCGTTCCGGCGGTGGCGCTGCTCGCGGCCAGCGAAAGCCCGGCTGTCGCTGCCGCGCCGCAGCCGCAGGGCACGGTGGACATGGCCAAGCTGCTTCAGCCCGGCGCCCTGCCGGACGAGGTGATGGGCAAGGAAGACGCGCCGGTCACTATCGTGGAATATGCCTCGATGACCTGCAGCCACTGCGCGCACTTCGCCAACACCACCTTTCCCGAGCTGAAAACCAAGTATATCGACACCGGCAAGGTGCGTTATATCCTGCGCGAGTTCCCCTTCGACCCGCGCGCCGAAGCCGCCTTCATGCTTGCGCGCTGTGCCAAGGACAATTACTTCCCGATGGTCGAAGTGCTGTTCAAGCAGCAGGAAAACTGGGCGCCGGTGCCGGATGCAAAGACCGCGCTCCTTCAAATCGCCAAACTGGCGGGTTTTTCACAGGAGTCCTTCGAGGCCTGCTTGACGGACCAGAAACTTCTGGACGATGTCAGAGCAGTACAAAAACGTGGTGCGGAAGAATTCGGGATCGACTCCACTCCGACCTTCTTCATCAATGGCAAGATGTACAAAGGGGCGATGTCTATTGAGGAAATGTCGGCGGTTATCGACGGCATGCTCTGACGGCCCGGCCATGCCGGGGCGCATGCGCCCCGGTGCGCCTGCGGTTGCGGGACCGCGCGCATGAAATTTTCCCGCCTGAGGCTTCTCGGCTTCAAATCCTTCGTCGAACCGGGTGAATTTGTCATCGAGCGCGGCCTGACGGGCATCGTCGGGCCGAATGGCTGCGGCAAGTCCAATCTGGTCGAGGCGTTGCGCTGGGTGATGGGCGAAAGCTCGTACAAGAACATGCGCGCCTCGGGCATGGACGATGTGATCTTCTCCGGCTCCAATACACGCCCCGCCCGCAACACCGCCGAAGTCACGCTTTTCCTCGACAATTCGGACCGCACCGCCCCGCCGGCCTTCAACGATGCCGACGAGTTGCAGGTGTCGCGCCGCATCGAGCGCGAGGCGGGCTCGGTCTATCGCATCAACGGCAAGGAGGCGCGCGCCAAGGACGTGCAACTCCTGTTCGCCGACCAGTCGACCGGCGCGCGCTCGCCCTCCATGGTGGGGCAGGGGCGCATCGGCGAACTCATTCAGGCCAAG
>Ga0182738_1002649_pt1 | contig 21154 bp, 26 predicted proteins | sample eDN5th30CBELigMG_FD_128876 | JGI IMG/M metagenome (GOLD analysis project Ga0182738, IMG submission 128876) | Enriched Miracle-Growth compost microbial communities from Emeryville, California, USA - eDNA 5th pass 30_C BE-Lig MG (version 2)... ... | reverse complement strand
CCTTATCTGAAAAAACCTTTTCTGAGAAATTCAATTATTTCAGTAACCTCAATAATTTTTCTTTCTTATACTTTATACAAAAATTTCTTTATTAATTTTTTTTTCAGATTGAGAAAGAAAGGAGAAACTTGCTTTTCTGGACGACATAGAATCTCAAGATCAAGAGTTTTTATTATTTACATTTCATGATCAGGAAGAAGATAGAATGAAGCTCAGCTGCTAAAGGTACGTGGGGAGGAGATTCTCCCGAGATGAAAAAAGATTGAGCTAATTATAGCAATTATTAAATTTGAAAAAAAGTCTTGTCGTCATTGTCTGACAAAACTTCAAGCAGCGAATCAAAACTCTTTTTGTGTAATTTTTTTCTTTCAGAGGTATTACGCAGATTGATTTGGGTATGACATGGAATCAAACGACCGGAGCGTTAAGTCCTCATTTTTACGCGGGTCAATACCTTCCCTATGCCACTTTTGCTTTATGAAAACTAACTTTGGGTAAGCGAACCAAGGGAATGCATACAAGCATGCCGTGAGGATGAAGATGGGTTTGGTCATGAATATCTAGGTGTTACAAGTTTATTAAGATGTTTTCATGTAGGTTTATTGATTTATAGGGAAGTATTCGAATCAAATCAAACTGAAATGAATTTAAATTAAAATCCTTGTCTGAAGTTAAAACAGAAAAATCTTCGTTTTCTTGACTTTTATCTCCCTGTCTCATCTTTTCTATTCTCAGATCATAAATACTGACCTTACCTCTTCTCGTTAATCATGATAACCACAGCGACCAAAGATTATTTTAATTTTGAGAGAAATATTTTTTTAGTAGTCCAATGGCCCCCTTTAGGACAAGGCAAGAAATAAGAAAAATAACAATATTTTATGGAAGAACGTGTATTTATGAAAGTTGAATTTATTTTATTTTTTTTGCGAATGAAGAATTTTTAAACTTTACAAATCTTTCGAAAGATTTGAATTTTATATTTTCTATCATGAACCAGAGGGGTTGAAGAAGTAGACAAAAACGATAAGGAGAGGAGGGAACTACTAAATATAGATCGGTCAATTAATCGAAATCGTTAAGATGATGAGTGCACATGAATAAATTACTAAAAACGTCAAACGACTATTATTAGAAGAAAAATGCATATAGAGATTTGTTTCAGACGCAATTACACGCAATTTCAACGACAAGTCAGTCTCACTAATTCTATATAAACCTTAGTACAAATTATTAACTTTAGTATAAAAAATAAAAAAACAATTTTTTCTCTTAAAATCTTCAAAAATATGGAAACTAAAGCCAGAAATGCTGATGAACAAAAGGTCTTTGATCTCCTTGCTAAGATCGATCAAACCCACCTCTACGCCAACATTGATCAATACACCCCCGAACAAAGAGACACTTTTGTTAAGCAGGTAATTAGCTCTTTCTTTTTCAAATCTCCAACTTCCTTACTCCTCTTGAAATCTTTGTCCTGACCGCTTTCTAGATCCTCAACCTCGACACTATCTATCCTGGTGGCTTGGCAAACTATCACAAGAACGCTTTACAATGCCTTGCTGATGCTACATTAGGAGTTAATCCCTACGAAGGCTACAGCCCCAAGATCCCTGCTTGTAAGGATTTCCGTCCCTCTCTTGCTTATTTTTGAATAGTGGCTCATGTTTGTGACTTCAGATCTGAAGAACTTGAAGAGCTTGAGGCTATTGGTCTTGAAGAAATCAAGGATGCCGTTTTTGTTTTGGGTGAGTTTTTATTTTTAAATCTTGGAATAATCTTTGACTTTAGTTGCTGGTGGTCTCGGTGAAAGACTCGGATACAACGGAATCAAGGTCAGTCTTCCTTTTGAACTCGTCACCCAAGAAGTCTTTTTGAATTACTACATCGATTTCTTGATGGCCTATCAAAAGAGAGTCGGTACTGAATCCAAGATTTTGCTCAGTATCATGACTTCTGATGATACTCACGACCGTACCGTCGAACTTTTGGAACAAAACAACTACTTTGGAATGCCAAAGGATCAAGTTTCTTTCATGAAGCAAGAAAAGATCCCTGCTATGATCAACAGCAAGGCTCACTTTGCTCAAAAGCCCGGCAGCTTGGAAATCGAAACCAAGCCCCACGGTCACGGTGATATCCACACCCTTATCTATCACTCTGGTAACTCCAAGAAGTGGCTCGAACAAGGCAAGAGATGGGTCTGCTTCTTCCAAGATACCAATCCTCTTATTTTCAGATCTTTCCCTGCTCTTTTGGGTGTCTCCAGAAAGCAAAACTTGGAATGTAACTTTGTTGGTGTCCCCAGAAAGGTCGGTGAAGCTGCTGATGTCTTTGTTATTGGACAAAAAGAGTAGAATATGAGAATTTGATTAGTTTTTAACTCGTTTGTAGAGGTGAAAAGGATAAGACTTTCATCATTGAATGGGCCCTCGCTGAAGTTTTCTTCAAACCCCATGGTGGTGAACCCGTTCAACCTGATGGTTGGTCATACTACCAAACCAACATTAATGGTATCTGCTTGAACCTTTCTGATTACCACAACAACCTCGTCAAGACTCAAGGTTTGGTTGCTGAATTCATCAATCCCAAATACGAAGGTGAGTGAATTATTTTTTTCAGGGAAATAACTCTTCAAATTTAGATGAAACTAAGACCAAATTCAAGTCTGCTGCTAGACTCGAAACCAAGATGCCTGACTATCCCAGACTTCTTGAAAGCCACGATAGATTCGGTATCACCAAGATTGACAGACTTTTCAGTTTCACTACCTGCAAGAACGATCCCAAGGAAGGTGCCAACAAGTATAAGAAGGGAATCCCTCCTGAGTGCGCTGGTACTTGCGAATTGGAATACTATCAATCCAATATTGAGCTCTTGAAGATTGCTGGTGTCCAAGTTGAAGACGCTCCTGAAGACAACAAGAAGGAATTCGCTGGCATTGGATATAACTTTGGTGCCAAGGTTGTCCTTAAGCCCGATTTCGGTGTTACTATCAGAGAAATCAAGTCTAAATTCAAGGGTAAGCAGTGGAAATGAGAGGTTTTTAACACTTTATAGGAACTAATAAGGTCAGCTACAAGTCTACTTTGGTTCTTGATGGTGATGTTCACATTGAAAATTTGGACTTGGATGGTTCAATTAGCATCTGTTCTAAAGAAAAGAAGGAAGTTAAGGATTTGACTTTCCACGAAAAGAACTATGTTGAATTTGTTCCAACTGACGAAAATGAGACTGATACTCGTTTGAAGATGAGAGGATATAAGGCCGTTGGAAGAGAGAATATCAAGGTCATCCAATAAGAAACTAAACTAAAGAAAAATTCCTCTTTTATATTGCTAAATAAAAGATTTGTATAAGAAAGAAAAATTTTAGGAAGGCAAAAATTATTTCTTTGATTATTTTATATGATTTGAGAAAAATAGTTTAAGAAAGAAAGACTCTATAATTCTATATATCGCCTACTTTGACTATTTAATGATATTTGAAATTATTCTGTCATTTGAGTCTGAGGACTCTTCTTCTTTGAGAAAAAATGCCTAAATTATAAATTGCTCTCTTTTCATATCTACTTATTGGATTGTAAAATCTAACCTTGATTTGTGATGTGTGATTGCTATTTCTTGAAATAATTGTCTTTTCTCATTTCTACTCCCCTGGGTAACTCCAATTGTTTCTCGATTATTTGAGATTTTCTCCTTGTGGAAAATTTTTTGAATAATTTTGTGATTTTTTTTTTCCATTGAATTATTTTTCATGGAGATTCTTCTCAAAAAAAGATTTTCAATCGAGATTTTGAGAAAAATTTCGAAACGACCTCAAACAATGGGGAAAATTTTCTCTTGAAAAATTTTTATTCTCAAAAAGTGGTTTTCCTTCAAAACAGGAAAATCAATTCTCGAGAATAAAATTTTTTGAAAAAAAATTTAGAAAGAATTTTCTGATTCAATAGAAATTCGAAAAAATTGGGGCAAAAATTTGGGGAGGTGATTCGGCCTTTCAACTTATTTTTCCATCAAGAATTGGGAAAAAATTTTGTTGGCTTTTTTCAGGATTTTTCCATACCTTCAGATGAACCTTATCTGGACAGTTTTTCTTTCAATCACACTTCAGCAATCCAACCGCCTTCAAAACTCTCTTCCCTTTAAAAATTGAATGAGTAAAAATCTCTTGTTTAATTTTGTCAGAGAAAATTCCAAAAAATGACAAAAAATAATGATATTCAAAATTTCAGCAGACTTGACTTGGCCATTGTTCATCAAGAGAAACTTGGATGACTGAATTTTTTCTTCCAAATTGTTTTATTGTGTTGGAAAATTTTCCTTATTTTTATTAAAGGTGGGAAATGGAAATTCTTTCTCCAGTTCTGAATTCCACCATCTGGCAAGGAGAATTTGTGACATTTTCGAAGAAAAATCCATTGGAGAATAAGTTTATTTTGAATGCTATTTCGAACAATTATTTTTAGAATTTTAAGGGTGATTTTTCTTGATTTTTTAAGAAAAAAAATTTTTCCTTTTGATCAAGAGGGAGAAAAAACTTCACTTCCCACTCAAAAATTCCAAAAAGTTTGTTTGATCTTATTTTAATTCGGCATTTGATTTTTTTCTGAACAATTGTTAAAAGAAGAAAAAGAAGGTCCATAATATTATTAGACTACATTTATTGAGCAGATTCTAATATGACAATTAAAAAGGGATAATTATTTATGAGGGGATTTCGAGAAAAAACTTCAAAATTTCTCCCATATCCCCAAACAAAAAAGTCTCAATTATCAAGAAGAATCACTGGAGAAGTTGATGAAGAGATGTTAAAAACAGTATAATAATTATTGATTTGAAAATTAGAAATTTTAAGCATATCTTTGCAGTTTGATAACTCAACAAAAGCCTCTTTTGACTTTTATTAAAAATATGAGTATCCTTAAAAGAAATGTGTATATATTCCTAGAATTAGAACATCCCATACAATATACTATCTTTAGAGAAAAAGTAATGCTATGATTATGTGCAATATTCGATAGATATCCCACCATTAATGAGAGAATGTGGAGAGGAAAAGAGTTTTAGGACATTTTGTTGAGGGAAATTAGTGTGACGATTTTGTACAAAAATGAACCTCACAAAGAGGGAGAAGGCGAGTTTGGAATTTGAAGAAATGAGTGAAGGGAGAGGAGCATCAAATAAACATTTATTTGTGAATATTTGTGAACATTAAATAGCGATCTAAAAAATATAAAGCTTTTAATTAACCAAAAATACAAAACATAGCTAAACTCGTGTAAATGGTCGTCAGAACCGAAGTCTGCTTATTCTCCGAATACAAAATTTACCCTGGCCGTGGTCACAAGTTCGTCTCCAAGGACGGTAAGACCAACACCTTCATCTCCAAGAAGTCCAGAAAATTGTACTTGGCTAAGGTTAAGCCCCAAAGAATCAGATGGACCACCGCCTGGAGAAGACTTCACAAGAAGATCCAAACTGAAGAATTCGCCAAAAAGAAGAAGAGAAGAAACGTCAAGATCCAAAAGGGTATCGTTGGTCTCTCCCTCGAAGAAATCAAGAGAAAGAGAACTGAAAAGCCCGAAGTCAGACAAGCCCAAAGAGAACAAGCCATGAGAGAAATCAAGGACAGAAGACAAAAGGAATTGGAAGCTAAGAGAAAGACCGCTGGTGCTTTGAAGGATAAGAAGGCTGAAGCCAAGCAAGCTAAGGGTGCCGAAAAGAAAGTCGTCACTAAGCAAGCTGGTGGTAAGAAGAAGTAAGATGGTTATGTGAAAAAGTTGCTTGTATGCTATTATATATAATCTCTGCAACCCTACGCGTGAAATCCTCGTATGCTAGAACAGTGAACATAATGCACTCTGAATCCTTCTTGTTGTCAGGAGCATAACATTTAGTAATAATATCTGTAAAGATAGAAGGGATTATCATATAATACGCCACAATAAAGCTAATCCTATATTTCGTTGAGGAAAGAGCTCGCGTATTGAGAGATCGCTCGCACACCTCCTTATAATTAAAATATAGCGACAAAAAATATTTAAGCAACCTCCTCGTCCATAAGGACAAGAGGTATCATTTAACACAAAACACCCGTAGATAGGATCAACATTCACCTCAAATTCTCTCGAACTTTTTCCTTCAAATTTTCTCCACAAAATTCATCTCAAGAGATGGTTTATTTAAGAGCCACAAATCTTTGATTTTCATTAAAAAATTAAAATTCACATGGATAAATTAATTTAAAGAATCGAGGGAATTGAAGAAATTGAGGAAATTTTTGCTTGCTTCGAATTTTTATTTATCAATACTCACATCAAGTAATTTTTTTTCCTTTAATTTTGAAAAAACTTTTTTGCAAAGAACAAAGAAATTGAAAGAGAGAGGGATTTTCTAATAAAAGTATTATTTTGGGTTATTATGATGAGGTAATACAAACTAAAGTGATAAAAAGGAGGGAGTTCTTTTATGAATATCATATTCTCTCTGCGCAATCTGACAAAAATACAAAATTTTCTCGTAAATAATCCTCCTCCAAAAGTGAAATTCCAATTATTCTTTTTTATTTCCACCAGGGTTATTTTGAAGATATTGAGCTTTACATTGATCATCATGGAACCATAATTCATCTTCACCTTGCTTTAAAATCAAGTCTGCTTCCTCCTTTGTGAATCCCAAACATTCCAAATGATACCAGATATTACAATTATCACAACACAACATGGTCTTTCCATCATCTCTATTACATATGCACAAATTCTGTTCTTGTTCTTGCTCCATTGGTCCATTTGTCTGTTTTCAGAAATTAATATTTGAAAAAGTAATTTAGTTTTTACTACAACTTTTTGTTGAACAGATTCTTCGGGTTTTACTTGCAATCTTGCATCATCTTCTCCTTCATTTGTGACTGGATTTTGCTTATTCTTATTTGCATCACTACGATTGAAATTTATATTTAGCTGGATTATTCTCTAGAGATATTACGAGTCACTTAAGATAGGATTAGTTCCTCTATTAAAAGCCAAATAATAAGCCATTTCGACTGGACTTAATTTCAAATGAGTAGGACCAGTTTGTTGGCCAACTCTTCCGCCTCCATTAGTTTTCTTGGTTTTCTCAAGAGCCTAATCATTATTGTGTAAAGAACAATTCTCTTCCGGGTAAAACTGTTACTTTTTGTTTGATTTTGCTGGCCTTTTCAAGTTCATCACTGGCATAAGGAGTATACTCTTCGACCATTTTATTGTATTCCTATTTGGGATATAAGAGAAACTTTTGAAGTTATAGATGATACATCAGCAAAGTTGGCCTTGAAAAATTCAAGAGACTCTTCAGGAGTGAGACCAGGAATATTAAAGCCGAGGAATCTTCTGGGATTGTCAATCTCGATACCTTGTTGCATAGTAGTATCCATTTTGTGAAAGATTTTGATTTGAAGGAAGTGGTAACAGAGGGAAAAAATAAATAGATTTATATTAGTTTTGAGAATTTTTTTGAAGTTAACACAACACAATTTTTTAAATATTCGTACTGTTCCAAATCTAACTAACCTGAAAAGAAAAAAAAATCGAATAAATTTTTTTCATGTGATGCGATTTTTTTTGTGAAAAATTATAATGACGAAAATGATATTACAACGATTATTACAATTATGGATCTATCTCTGTAAATATTTTTACGATATGAATAGGACAAAACAATTCACAAACGTTTAAAATTCCCAATTGGTAGTGGCCATAAGATCTTCAAAGTTTTTACTTTTAGTTTTTTCAAGTGGACTCAGATCCTTCTTATATCCAAACATCTCTGGATATTTCTGTTTTATAAAGAATAATATATCCCATGATGCTCCTGTTGGACTCCTTGGAAATTTTTAATATTTATCAATCGAGAGATAAGTTACCTGGTTAATCCCATTTGTTTTTGAACAATACTTGATCCTTCTGATTGGTTAATTCTTTCTAAGAAATAACACACCTATGTGAAGTTATTTAGTCTTGAGATCCCTCAAAATGAAATTACTTTAGCGATATTAGGGGGTTGAGGATCATTATAAGGGACTTCAAAGGCGCAGAGAGCAAGACCTTCAACAAAAAGATGTTGGTCAATGACTTCTTCATCAGTTGTTTCTGATGATTTCTTCTCAATTGTCAGACTCTTTTTGGTAGAATTTAATTGTTCTAGAATTTCGTGAGGAAAATAAACCACAATAAAGTTACGTTTGTCACCAGCTTCAGATTGAGAATGGATAGCAGCCAAAGTTTGGAAGAACGATTTGATACGAGCTTTAGCGAGAATATCAGGGAAGATACTGAAATGCTTGCAGAATTGAACGAATTTGTCAAAGTTCATAAGACCTCTTGAGTCAGCATAGAAATTATAATAGACCATCATTGACTTGTGAACCAAGCTCAAGAAGCTCACCTTGTAAAGGATTAGCAAAGAATATTTCGATATCAAAATAGGTACCATTTCAGGATCTTTGAGGAGTTCAACGAGTAATTTTAAAGAGCTACCACCCATATATCTTTGTTCAATTTGAGCTTGAGAAATGACGTTTTCAAGATCAAGGATATGTTTATCAAGGACATAATTAACAGCTTGGACGATATTATGCTCAGGGAGAATTTTATGGGCGACCATTTCGATAGCTTTAAGGAATCCTTCATAGCTCAATTTGCCTTGATTACCACCCAAAGCCAGATTTTGCTTGGTGAGATGATTGTTGATACCAAGGGAAGGTGATCTAATGTTGGGGTCATATTTGAATTCCTTTTCATTGACATCTCTTGGCTTGTTACCAGTGAGACTGATAAAGATAATATCGGCATCTGTTTGTGTGAATTGATTCATTCCAATATCAGCTTGAGAATTATGTATACTCTTTGATGGTTCAAATCTTGTTGCTGCCTTTATTGAAAGGGTTAGTTATTGTGGAAATTATAAGAAATGGTACAGTGATTAAACCGGCTTCTTTGAGAAGACGGACAAATTTGATAGATTTAAGCTTAGAATTATTCATAGGTTCACCGTAGGAGCAATAATATTGGAAGATTCTCATGAGACTTTCATTATAAGTATCAAAAAGGAGAGGGAGTTCAGGATCATCAAAGAAATATTGATCAAAGCGGCCAGTATATCCTTCTTGGCCGGTTTCAGTTTTGAGCTGTCTTTGGCCACTGATTGTGAGCATATTCTGGAAGGTTCTAGCAGCTTGGCTGGTTGCGCCAATGGCTCTATTCACTTTTTCAGCACTGGAACTACGATTGAAGGAATCAGAGAAGCCTTGCCAATTTTGGGCAGGAGAATTGGCATTCATGGCAGATTTATTTCCATTTGCATGAGCCAAGTGTGATGCATACATTGGGTTTCCATTTCTATCCCATTCTCTCGCTGCTGCCTATTTGAAAGAGAGGTTAATATTAAAACATCAAGGTGAATTACTTGTTCGATGACATTTTTAGGGACAAGGAGGGACATTTTACTATTATGAGTGACGTGAGTTTTCTTTTCAAAACTCATCATGCCAATAGAAAGATCCATTCTTTCCAATAAAAGAGCAAATTTCTCAGCTTGACTGAATTCTTTGTTGACTGTTCTCAAATGTTCTTCATAAGCAATTGAAGCAATTCTTATCAACAAAGTACAAAATTTAGAGAAGGTAAACTGGATACCGATATCCTTCTCCAAAAATGGTACCATATTCTCAATACGAGGATTTCTACTCAATTCCCTGACTGGAGTTTCCATAACTTCTGTCCAAACCATAAAAGCAGCGCCTTTGGTCATAATCGAAGGACACACATCAAACTCCTTCAACAAACCAAACAAAGCCTGTTCTGTTCTTTGTTTAACGACATTAGGCTCTTGACTTGTTCTGATTTCCCAAGGGAAATAAATCGTGTAGATTTTCAACAAAGGGCCGTGAACAGCTTTCAAAATCAAGATAACATTCTCTTTGATGGGTTCTTTCAGGCTGCTTTCTTCGATGCCAAGATCAGTGTGTTGGTAGATGTTATCATAAAGAGGAAGCATATGTTCTTTAATGAATCTTTCAAGAGCTTCTCTGTTGGGAAGAGTGTTTTCATAACGATATTCAGCAACCTTTACAAGAAGTTGCAAGAAAGTGTTGAAGTCCATATTGGGTTTGTGCTTATTCTCAGCTACGAATAGCAGGTCCAGATCTTTAACAGAGACGTATTGTTCACGAATATTAGCGTCTGACATCATTTTGTGGAATTTGTTGGATTTGAGATTTGAAGTATTGCATCGGTCACCAAAGGTGGTATAAAATTGGAAGATTTTTTTGAGTCTTGTTTTGACCTCGTCTGCTCCCAGTTTCTTGTTTTTAAAAGAAGCAGTATACCTCTTTGGTGAATCTGAAGCATCACTTCTTTGTTGTTGATAACTTCTATTCCCAAATTCCTGTTGAGTTTTTATTTCATCAATTTTGTTTCCGATTTTTGGGCCTGGTCTTGGTTGCGAGGATCTATTGAAGCCATCATTATCCATGCTGTTAACTGTAGTAATGTATGTATGGACTTGGGATCCAATAGGACTGAGATCTGGTTGATCAAGCTTTTGGTGCAAATACTGATCGACATCTAATCCAGGTTGTCTATTTTGTTGAAGTTCAGCTTGAAGATTTCGAATTTTGTCATTAAGATTGTCATAATTTTTCTTTAAATTTTGATTTCTACTCGCATCGCCTAGAGTTGGGGAAATAAGAATGTTGTATAAAGGGATTTTGAAGATTACTGTTAAGTTGATGATAGTTTCTGTTTACGTTAGGATAAGACATGGAGAAAGAGGAAAGTTTGTGAGAAAGGGCGATTTTTTTGAAGCTGATTGGTTTCTTTAATTGATTGTTTAAATTTTGATTTTTTGATTAAGGAGAATAATTCAACTTTGGCTCCATTCAAAAAAAGTTCAAATTGTGTTATTTTTTGAAAAAATAGTTTTGGTTTGATGATTGAATTTTTTTCATATATATTTAAAGTATAAAAGGATTACTCGAAGATTTTGTTATAGATTGTTGACAAATATAATATATACATATTTTTCAATTAAATTAAATAGCTTTTTATTTCAGGAAGAGTGAGAAGTTAAAAGATTGCATTGGGCAATATTGAGAGATATATGAATGGAATTACTGGGTTGGGATACCAGATAGGATAGCTGACGACTAGACCTATCTTTTATTTAAACCACAAAAAAACAATAAATTATCATACTATTCAAGAGGCAGTATAGTGGCAAGAGTATGAATATTAGTCTAGTTTACAATGTGTAATCCAGTTTCTTCCTGTGAGAGCTTTAAGTCAGATTATATTGGTGGTCTTTTAAAGTACATACGAAGAATTCGCTGGTCTGTCGTAGTCATCATCATCGTGATCATGTAACATAAACTCATCACCACGTTTTTCATTATGCAACAAACGTTGTCTTGATCCTCTTGGTGGCTTATTATTGATTTCTTCATCAAGGACTATAGGGAATGTTAGGAGAAGGTTTCAAGGAGAAAATAGTTTACATGAGATCCTTGCCATAACCATGTCGAATCCATTTGTAATCAATAAAATAATGACAATAGTTGCCCAATAATACATTGAACGTTGAGATCTATTTGGAAAGATTAGAGGGCATAATAATCCAATAAAATACATTTTAAGGATGCCGTAGTATTCAGAAGTGACTCTTCTATTGGCGACAAAGATAAGGCAGAGATAATAGAGAGCAAGAGTTCCCCACAGACTGAGCATAATGAGCATATTGCGGGTATAGCTCATGACAAAGATTTTAAAGTTGACATTGAAGACTGCGAGAGAAAACACCAGTGAACCCGAAATCCAAAAATCAGCAATATAACCTGTTTGATTCAATGAGATATTTTGCATCAAAACAAATCTAGAGGGACAGGGGTTAGGCATGGAAAAAGAGATTCAATCTTACGATAATATGGCAATGAAGAAAGCTTGGCCAGCGCCATTTGCAAGCCATAACAAGAAGTTTTTATATGTGAAGAAAAGACGTCTTCTTCCAAGATCATAGAGTCTAGGTTTTTTCTCAAAGACTCTGTCATCATATTGTTGATCACAGACAGCATAGAGGATGATGGGTAAAGCAGCGAATAAGGTGTTGAAGAATTGGTTCAAGAATGTTTCGTACAAAGTTTGACCTGAAAAGATGTTGGTAAAACCATACCTACGGAGGGGAGATTAGAGAGTTGAAACCAAGGAATTTCATTTACCAGAATTGAGGGAGAACTAAAATCATATTCTTGTAGAAGTTGTAGAAGATGACATTAGTATTTTTTCTGTAGTATTCTCTTCCATAGAAGAAAGTCAAACGTTTCAAATGTTTAAATTCTCCAAAGCAATAATCACTTGCTCTTGCAGCTTGAAGACCTTCTTTTCCTTTAATACCAACACCAACATGAGCAGCAGTGATCATATTGACATCGTTAGCACCATCACCAATAGCAAGAGTAATCACATTAGGCTTTTGTTTTCTGACTAATTCAACGACTTCTTGCTTTTGTTTTGGTGAAACTCTACAAGCCAAAACTGTCTTTGCTTCCAATGCAACATTTGCAAACTAAAAAGGTGTTATAAAAATTTGGGCATTCTTATATTCAATTTACCTTTTGGAAAAGGACTTTATTATGAGTATTAGTGAGGTAGAGCAAAGCTTCACCAGTAATCATGACATAATAGGGAGATTCATCATCTCGAGCATTTTCAAATTCAGTAAAGACATAGTCAAGCTGATCTTCAGTATCGTGAGCAATAAGGACTTCTCTCATTTCAGTTGCAATTAATCCACATGATCTGCCTATACTTCTTGCAGTTTCAACTTTATCACCAGTGAGGACCCATAATTTGATATCAGCATCAGTAATAAACTTGATTGTTGTGGAAACTTGGTCTTGAAGTTTATCTTCAATACCAGTAGCTCCGAGTAAAACCAATTCTCTTTCGATTTCTGCTTGAAGTGTTTCCATCTTGTGCTCTCTGTCAATCATTGAAGTTGATGCTTCCTAGTGATTGTGAGAAAATGTTGAAAAGAGTGGATTTATTACGTGATATCTCTCAGCCCAGGCTCTATATTCATCACTAGAGAGGGTTCTGGAAGAATAAAGGAGGGTTCTGAGACCTTCATTTCCGAAACATTTCAAACTGAAATTGGTAGTTTCTCTGAGCCTGATAGAAGTATTTGAAGTGAGACGATCAAAGATGATGGAATCAGCTCCTTTGCAGAAAAGAATGATGTTCTGATTTTCATCTTCCACAATAATTGACATACGTTTTCTAGGAAGGAAGAGATAAGGTTGAGGGATTCTCATATATTTACCTATCACTGGAGAACTCAAAGACATTGAGCAATCTATAGGTGCGTTCTTGACGGCGGGCTTGGATAGTCATGATATTATGCTCATCAGTTCCTTTATATTCATATCCACAGAATTTAGCAAAGTTGACCAAAGCTAATTCATCAGGAGATGAAGCACTATAACTTGATTTTCCATTTTCATGTTCGACCATAACTGTATGACACAATGCTTGAGCTATCAACATCTCACTTGAGAAAGAATTATGATGGGGTTTTTGAGAAATTAAAGATTTACACAATATTTTTATTTTCTTGATGTTTGGGTTGGTCAAGGATGCTGAGGAAATTTGGATCGTCAAAATCGACATTTTCAACTCCACAATAAGGTCTTTTTTCGTCAATAACAGAATAATTCGCATCACTCATTGACATCATGTCATTAATACCACCATAGATCGTGCCATTCACAGAGAGTTTTTTAAAGATCATTTGATTTGAAGTCAAGGTTCCAGTTTTATCAGAGAACATGTATTCAACTTGACCGAGTTCTTCATTCAGATTGGATGATTGGACCGCTGGTTCAATATCTTCAGTCACCATTTTTGGGTCAGAAGAAAGAACAGCAGCTTGAATAAATCTGATCAGTTCAAGCGTCACCAACATAGAAATAGGCACGAAATTACTAAAGTGAAGGATTAGTTTCTGAACTCTTCAAAATAGTCTGTTGCTTACTTGAAGATGAGAATCCAATTACCGAGTCTGTACAAGATATCCATCAAGAAAGGAGCAGTACGATTTCTGAAATGGAGATAATATGAGGCAGACTAGAGAAATCAGCGCCATTGAAAAATAACAAGTTTACGGTGTTTAATTGTAAGCCGATTCTAGCATACAAGGCGGTGAAAAGACAGAAGATGACGAGAATGATGAAGATGATGAAGACCATAGTACTGAGTTTTTTCTCGACATCTGATCTTTTGGGCTTAGCTTTAGTTGAATTCAACATAATCTTTGTCTCGTGTCTAGGAAAAAATGTTTATTCTATGACTCATGAAAATTTCTCGATACCCTGTGTAGACGACAAGACCATAGACGAATTCAGTATTTCTTAAGGAGGATCCTCTGAGCAAGAAGTTGCTGTAGTCAATACTGATTTTTTGATGGCCAAGAGTGCCAGTGCCTTTGAAGTGGTAGAGATAAGGGTTTGGTCGATCATAGTCAAAGGTAGTATTTCTGAAGTTAGAAATCTAAATGGGGAGATTAGTTTTGCAGACAAGGGGAATTTTGATACGTTGGCATTATTAGTGAAATGTTTAGCGATATCTTTATTGGCATATTTAGGCTTAAGGTTGGTTTCACCATCAAGATTTTTGGTTTCAACATAGCATCTTCCTTTCGCATCACTGGAATACAACAGAATTATATCGCATGGTAAAGGCTGATTTTTCGTGACCTTTGAGATTGATAAGCGAGATAAAAAAATGGATTTTAGTTACTTTGATGATATCACCGACTTGGATATTTTTCCAATGTTCAAAATGGAAGCCAGAACCTCTAAAGACAAAGGTGTTTTTATTATTCTCTTCATTATCAGACTTGTGTCTTTTATAATCTTCAAAGAGAGCTTTTAAGGCCGAGATGGTCATGATAATGCACAGAGGGATGAGCATAACGGGGATTTGACGGGTAATAGAGACACCAGGGATAGTTTGAACATAGGCAATGAACTAGAGAGTTGATAGGTTTTTTATACGAGAGGAACTTACCAAGAAATAGATATTGGCCAATTGTGAAAATTGTTCCCAGAGGTTAATGGGAATAAAGGTAAGCCAAGTATATTTGGAGGTTTGAATAGAGTTGTTTGGAAGGGAAGTATCTTGGACTAAAGGGTGAATTCGGCGATCAGGCATTTGTTTCCAATTAGTATTCCTGGAATAGAAGCAACAGAAATTATTTGGAGGAGCATTGTTCCTATATGGTTTCGGTGGAAGAGACTCTGTAAGGAATAAATGGAAGGAGAGAGTAAGAGAGGTTACCAAAGTGATTTGCGGTTTCTTCATCGAATCTGTTGGAATTTTCAAAAGAGGTTTGACCAGTATTGGGTAAAAGAGGGGCCTTAGCATGCTCCTTGTCGTTAAAAATGATTGTATTAGCATCAGTTGTTGCTTCAGACGAATACATCAAAGGTAATTGAAGGGACTTTATTGGCTTGGTCAAGAAAAAAAAGTTTATTAATATGTTAAGATTAAAAAGAAAAAAGATTAAAAGAAAAAAAGAGATGAGTGAATGATGAATAAAACTTTTGACTATATTTGTTGTTTCATACAAGGAATACTAATGACACCTACATTAATGAATTCCGGTATTGGTTAATAGGTAAAATTCTGAGGACCTCTCTAAAGTGCTATCCCTTTTTTCATGATTTTTTTTCATGTCTCCTGAATTAAAAAACCTCCCAATTGAAATTGCAACCAACAAAATTTACTCTTGCTTTATTTATTGATTATATCCTCCAGGATCTCTCGAATCATCCATCAAATCTTAATTTCTGGGGTTGTTGTGGAGCTTTTGAGGATGGAATGGAGTCTTAAGACTAGAACAAAATGCGAGGTGTCTTTATGTGCTTATGAAGTTTTATTAGAAATTATATGGAACATACAGAAAAGTTTATTATTATGATAAGAGAATCCTGATGATGACGACGATCAATGTTGTACAAATTTAATCATAAATATGGATCCAGGCCTGGGAAAGCATGCTTCCCTTCAAAATATTGAGAAGTTTCTTCTTATTTTTTGAAAGTTCGGGGCCTCTCTTGAAGAAAAATTGCCTAGAATTTGAATATTCAAATTGACCCTTCCATTTTATTTCCTCTCGTCTGATTATAGCCAAAGGTCCTCTACAGAAAAAATCAAAAAACAATTCTGTGGCTTTTCGCCATATATTCCATCAAATAATGAATGGTGGTGATGTGAATTGTTAGTGAATTTCATACTACGTGTTCATTTTTGCTTGAAATCTAGCTGATTGAATGAAAAATAATTGTCTTGAAACAGCCCAAAAGAGAAAAAGAGGGAATTAGTAGTTAAGTGTATTTCAACCAATTAACGGATTTTTTGGCTCGAAAACAAAAAAGTGAGGAAAACTATTTTCAATTCAAATCTTGAATTCGAGTTCAGAAGTAAAATAGTCCAGGTTCGGGGTAAGAAAGAATCGAAAAAAGAAAAATTGGGATTTAGTAAATTGGGAGGAGGACCGAGGAACTGGAAAATTAAATCCAAAATATTCCTGCAGGATAGCTTTTTCTCTGGAGATTTAATACACTTCAAAATGTATTTTGCGTTGTCTAGTCAAAAAGTAAAAGCTCTCAGAGGTCAAAAGTTCGAGAGCCAATGAGATTACAGCATTAAAAAGGTGTGAATAGGACCACAGAGGAAATTATTTTAGGTATTGAAAACAATTTTACAAGATATTGTGTAAATGATTTTTATGGGTGCTTGCAAGATTAGGAGTAATTTAGATAGAGAATAAAGAAAAGCCTTTCTTTTGTAGTTCCTTTAGAATTTTACATAAATGGTGCTTACTTGGTTTGAGGGTAAGTGGACAATAATGAATTGGATCTACGATTCAATTAAATTTAGAAGGAGTGAAAAAAAATCCAAAAAGATTTTGTCTGGATTTCTTTAGGGAATGTGAAATACACTAAAAGGATTTTTTCAGATTTGTCTTGGAATGTTGTCATAGAATTCTAGATTCCAAGGAAATCTTCAGGAGGAGATTTGAGAAATAAAAACTTTAACTTGACCTAAATAGTTTATTTCAATCTAATGATTTTTATCTCATCTTACTAGTCTGGGAATATCATGGAACCTGTTCCTTTTGCCCATGGAATAATAGTCCCTGCAGAAATAGCAAGTGGATAGTTCTAGAACCAACCTTGGAAATGTTGAATACAGGAACTTTCTGGATAAAACACGAAAAAGTCGTAATAGTAACAACAATGATTGAATAGATAAGGGAAACAAAGCCCACAGGAAAGAGTGGATAGGATAATTTAAATAAAATGGAATGGAACCGAATTGGACAATAGAAAATAGAGGTTGAGAAATATTATAAAAATTGGACTGTATGATCAAGCCATTTATTTGAAGCGAGGTCCGAAGATTTGGTCTTTAAAAGGCCAACGTCTCAACAAGACTTTACAATAAAAAACTTGTCAAGCCAAAACTAATTACCTTCCTCTTTTGTTTTACTAAGCAATGGACCCTGATAATATTAAAATCAACCCTTTTGACGAGGACAAGACCTCCACAGCCAGCAAGACTACTGCACAAGCTTTAGAACTTCCAAACAAAGAAAGTTTTCGATGTCCAAATCACCCACAATACAAAATCGACTCTTTATGCTGCAATGAAGAAACTGAAGATGTGCGCCTATGCTGCGTGAAATGTATTGTGGAACAGAAGTTCGTATTTCTGAATCATGAGAAGTACAAAACGATCACAATCAAGGACTTTTTTGAGAAAGCTTTGGAGAAATCAGAATTTGGACAAGGCCTTGAATATCAATCCGAGAGTAGAATTCGCCAGAAATATCTCGAGTTTTTAACAAAGGATTACAAGGTGCAGTATAATGCTCACATGAACGAGCAATACCAGCTTTTAGCTCATGCTATTGAAGAGATTGTTAATGGGCTAAATCAGGTAAAAGAGAGAGTGAAACATCATGCAGCTACTCAGCTCACAGAGATTGACATGAGGATTGATGAAGTGACAAGAGAGACCAAGAGATTTATTGAGAATGACGATGGAATTGATATTCCACCTTATAACTCATTAGAAGAGATCTATGAACATTTGGGTAAGGTGGAAAACTGGGAGCAGACTTGTCGATTTTTCAAGGAAATTTACAGTAAAACCAAAGCCAAGATTTCTGGTGATGATTCTGTAATGACAGGCGGCCGTGCTATTATTCATTTAGTGGATAATTTTGAAGACAAATTCAACAAGTTACTCAGTAAAAAAATCGACCTCTCCTATTTTGAAGGTACTGTTTTTTGGTTTTTCCTCATCTTATAAAAAAGCAGGAATTATGAATGACGTGCAGTTGTTATTAAGAGAAGATACTTCATTATTTACAGGAGGAGGAACTTCAAGTTCCAAGGTAGAAAAGCGACCAAATCCTGATTTCCAATTAAATCTTCCTCCTGTGACGCCAAGTGAGTCTGATTACAATGAGAGATCTCAGATGATGAAATCTGAATTTATGGATGTTGCTTATTCACCTTCTCAAAGAGACGAAAACACTTATTTCCCTGCTGAATACAATAACCGCCCTGTGAGTTCTTTGAATCCTAACGGAGGACCAAAAAGATCCAGAAGGCTTTTGCAAAGATTAGATTCGACTGCTTTACGAGGCCTCAAGTCTTATTTTAGAAACTATCAGTCGAACAATGGCGAGGTAATGGAAGAAGAGGAGCTTGGAATGGAGAACAAGAAGGAGAATAAGAGTCCACAAGACTTGTTGAAGGATTGGATAAATCGAAGAATAACAGGATATTTGGTGTTTAGAAACACGAATTGTTTGGAAAAAGGAGAGAAAGGAGTGAAGAGAGAGGCAAGTGATGGAACAACAGAGCATTTGAATAAGTCAATGGGAGCAATGTGGAAAGGATTGAATGAGAAAGAAAAGGGAATTTATCTGAAGATTGCGAATCATTATCGAAAGTTGTTCAAAACCCAAGTGGATAACCTTGAAGATATTAGCAAGTTTGGCGATCTGTTGGATTACTTCGATGAAACTAGCAAGAAAATTAAGAAAACTTAGTTATAAGAGAATTATTTGTGTGATTGTGTGTGATTTTTATTGAGATATTATATAGTCAAACAAATGAAAAATTTACAATGAAAATATTTTATAATGAAAAATACAAAAAATTTCCTTTTGAAAAAAATTTTCAGTCTCAGAGAGAGGTCAAGTGAATTTTCTGCTTTTGAGAAAGATATGCCCCAAAAAAATGTCAGAAAAATAATCGGGCGAAGATTTTCCTTTTCTTTTACTGCAATTGAATTATATAAATTTAATCTCAAAACAAGATTTAAAGATAGCCCTAGATTACGGCAGTATCTAAAATGGCCAACTTCAAGACCTTCAGCGAAAGACTTACCTATTACAAGGACTTTTTCTATCACTATATGATGAAAGGTATCTACTACCTTTACATGCCCACCTTGATCTTCCTTGGTATATTTCCTTTGCTTTTCTCGAAAATCTAATTGCATATTGTAGCTCTCCGTACACTTCCCTGGAAAGAAATCAGACAACAATTCATCCAAGGTCCCCCTTCTGGAGCTTTCTAAATAAAAGAAAGAGTAATAAATTAGGCTCAGATAACATGCTTTTATACATTGAGTTGTAGTTATATGAACAAGGAAAGCCATAAATTATGATTTTTCCTTCATCTATTTTGTTGCTCCTGTGCTCTCTGTTATCAACTATCAATATGTTTGCCCTATCCTTATAAACGTTTCTCAAGGCTGGAATGGCTGGTCCCTTCTCCTTTTGAAAAAAAATGCCTCTCTCATTTCGTATAATTGCATATCTGAAAAGAAAATTATTTCTTGGCTTCTGCAACTGGATTGGAAAAATACTCTCAGAGATCTCAGAATATTTTGAGAATAAGCCTTTTGGTCGGAGATTCTCCTCAAGGCTTGGAATTTTATTTTGAGGAAATCAAAAATGCGATAAAAAAAAAATCGAATTTTTAGTTCGACAAGATATGTTTGTGGAGAAAAAAGGAAAGAATTTTTTGTTGAAGAAAAAGAGAAAATGAAGAAATCTAAGGATACTTTAATTTAATTCACCAACAGATGATTTTTTTTGTTGATGCTAGACTATTATTAATTTTGAGTTTAACGTCAGTTTTTATATAAACGATACTGGAGCTGTGGGGCTCCCTTTGAAAGCTTCAAATCTCTTCAGAATGGGAAATGATTTATGGGGTTATGGTGAGCAGACTTTCAGTACAAAGAATAACAAAAATATATTTGACAGGGTAGTTAAGAAAAAAAGAGAAAAAGTCAGGTAGTAAGATAACCAAATTTTACAAATATAAATTTTTTAATAAAACAAGTTATCCGTCTTAACGACTTGTATTTATTTCCTTCTACTCATCTAAGAAACCATGACTTCTCGATCTGCAATCCGAAAAGGTACCATTTAAGCTTCCCTTCATTTCCAACCTAACCTCCTGTTCTAGATTTCGCTGAAAGATTTGGTAAACAACTTGAAGAGCATCTAAAATTTGGTCAAAGACTTGTTGAAAAGGTCAATTCTAGCCGTGAGGCAAGCAGACAAGTCTCAAAAAGCCCAGAAAAGCTTTACACTGAAGAAAGAGTCGAATCAGGCATTGACAGTGGTCGATCAAGTATTGCCAAATATTGTTATCCTGTATATTAACATTTCTGTTAGCCTTCACTGCAAGAGTTCGTGACTATATCGATCAACATGGAGCTTCAACACATGAATACGAGGATACTGGAGCTGAGAATCACGGAGATCTTCAAGAAATAATGGAAAGAGCGTTAAGCTCAGGATCTGTTAGAATGAGAGGGAATATTGAGACTGTTGAGGATTCAAGAAAAAGCACGAGAAATGATAACGACAGGTCCAGAGGAAGCATTGGAACAAGAAGTCTTTATAAACAAGAAAGGAGCGTTTCTCGTACCTCTCATAAAAGTACTGGTGGAGAACCTGTAGAAATGAGAAGATCTTTGCAAAATAGCGCAAAATCAATCAGAAGCAGTTCTAATGTGCCAAAT
>Ga0182738_1002648_pt1 | contig 21158 bp, 16 predicted proteins | sample eDN5th30CBELigMG_FD_128876 | JGI IMG/M metagenome (GOLD analysis project Ga0182738, IMG submission 128876) | Enriched Miracle-Growth compost microbial communities from Emeryville, California, USA - eDNA 5th pass 30_C BE-Lig MG (version 2)... ... | reverse complement strand
GACGAAGCCGGGCGCGCTCGCGATGTAGACGACCATCTCGACCGGCCGGAACGACGTGCCCTCCGGCACCGTTGCGCGGATCGCCGCCAACGCGTTGCCCACCGCGACGACTGCGGCGGCCCGGGCCTGTTCGACGGTGACCTCCGCGCCGACCCGTCCGGTGAGGATCAGTTCGCCGTCGCGACGCGGGGTCATGCCCGCCGTGCGGACGGTGTCGCCGGCCAGCACGGCCGGGACGTACCGGCCCTGCGGCCGAGGTGCAACAGCAGCAATGTCAGAGGACACCCAGCGCCACCCCCTCCTGTCGTGGATCGCTGCCGCCGGACAGCACTCCGCGGTCGTCGATCGAGATCACCTGCGCACTGCCCTCGGCGCCCAGAGGTTCGAGCACCTCCACCCGGTGACCGAGTTCGCGCAGTTCGTCGCACACGCCGTCGGCGACGTCGCCTTCGATCCGCAACGCGGTCGGTTCGCCGAGCACGTTGGCGTCCGATCCGGGGAAGACCGTGAAGCGCGGCGCCGAGACCGCCTCCTGGGGGTCGAGGCCGTGGTCGAGCAGGTGCGACAGCAACTGCATGTTCCACTGCACCTGGCCGTCGCCGCCGGGGGTGTTGCCCACGTGCCGCAGTTCGCCCGCCGAGTCGGTGACGATCCACGCGTTGAGCGTGTGCAGGGGCTTGCGGCGCGGCGCCACCTCGTTCGGATGCCCGTCGATCAGGTAGGCACCGCGACCGAGCCGGTTGTTGAGCACGATGCCCGTACCGGGCACCGTGAGCTTCGCTCCGAAGGTGAACGCCAGCGAATGGATGAACGACACCGCCCGCCCCTCGGAGTCCACGGTGACGAACGACGTCGTGTCCCCGGCGGAGACCGAGAAGGCCTCGGCGAGTGCACGCTCCTCGATCCGTGCGCGACCGGCTGCGATGTTCGCGGGATCGAGCACCCGTGCGACCCCGTCGTTGTCCGACGAGCACCAGCGGAGCCTGTCCTCGAAGGCGACGGTGGCCGCGCGGGCCATCCGGTCGATCGACGCCGCGCCGAGCACAGGGTGGGTGCCGAGCGCGTCGTCGCACAGGGCGGCCTGGTGCAGGACCATCCATCCCGGCGTCGGGAGCGGGGTCTGGTGCACGACGTGCCCCGCATAGGTGCCGGTGAGAGCCGCCTCCGCGTCCACTGCCGCCCCGGCCTGCCATTCGTCGCCGCTGAACGGTGCTCCGCCCCCCTGCAGCGTAGCCACGCAGCGCTCGGCGAGCGTGCCGGTGTAGAACGAGCCCGGGTCCTCGGCCAGCGCACGGATCGTGCGGGCCAGATCGGGCTGGGGAAGCACGTCGCCGAGGCGCGGGACGCGGTCGCCCGGTGTGTACACCGAGGCGAGTCCGGCGTCGCCGCGGATCGCACGCAGCGCGACCTGCACATCGGTTCGGGTCTTCGCCGAGCACGGCAGGCCGCTCTCGGCGATCCGGGCTGCCGGCGCCCACAGTTCGGGCAGCGACCTGCTCGCTCCCCGGCGGTGCAGTGCGGCCAGCGCGGCAGGTGCGCCGGGGACGGCGACGGCGAGCGCCCCGTCGAGCGGGATCGCGTCGAGTCCCCGTTCCCGGTAGAAATCCGGTGTGCCGCCGTCGGGTCCGTAACCGCTGCCGTTGACGGTCCACACCGACCCGTCGGGCTCGCGGACCACGGCGAACGCGTCGCCGCCGATGCCGCACTGCCCGGGCAGGGTCAGCCAGGTGACCGCTGCCATCGCCAGGGCCGCGTCGACGGCGTTGCCACCGTCCTCGAGGACACGGACCCCGGCGAGGCTCGCGAGCGGATGACTCGACGCGACCATGCCTCCCGTCGCGAGCGTCGCCGGTCGTGTCGCGCGCCGGGTCATGCCGACCGCATCCGACGTCGACGGGGTCCTTCCGGCGGCTCGGCGGGATCGATCCCGACGAAGATCTCCCCGTCGCGCTCCTCGCACGGATAGGTCTTGATGGGTTCGGTGGCCGGCGGGCAGATCGGCTCACCGGTCTCGAGGTCGAATGCGCTTCCGTGACAGGAGCATCCGATGCCGTCCTGGACGAGCTTGCCGGACGACAGCAGGCAGTCGAGGTGTGAGCAGTAGTTGGACGTGGCGTACGCCTTGCCGTCGAGTCGGGAGATGGCGAACTCGTAGTCCTCGGCGTAGAACCGGCGGACGATGCCTTCGGGCACCTGCCCGGATCGGGCCACTCGCTTGAACTCCATGGTCTTTCCTCCAGGCTTGTCGAGGGTCGGTGTCGCCGGTCAGGCGTCGGGGGAGAGGTAGACGGTCTTCTCGGACTGGTAGAACTGCATGAGCGTGGGGCCGGCCTGTTCCTTGAAGGTCTGTGTGCTCGACTGCTTGTAGCCGCCGAACGGCGCGTTCATGGCCATTCCCGTGGTGGGCTGGTTGACCTTCACGAGTCCGGTACGCGACCCTGCGATGAATCGCTGTGCTGCGGAGAGACTCCGGGTGACGACGGAGGCGCTGAGCCCGAATGCGGTGTCGTTCGCCAGGGCGAGGGCCTCGTCGAAGGAACCGGCGCGCTGGAAGGCCAGGACCGGTCCGAAGATCTCGTCGGTGAGCAGGCGCATCCCCGGTACGGTGTCCGCGAAGACCGTGGGCCGCACGAAGAATCCGCCACGCAGCGCGTCGTCCTCGCATCGCACGCCGCCGCACACGAGCCGTGCGCCTTCGTCCGTGCCGATGGTGACGTACTCGAGGAACTTGTCGAGCTGACCGCGACTCGCGAGCGGGCCGACATCGACGGCGGCACCCGAACCGGGTCCCACCCGCAGGGCACGGGCGCGTTCGGCGACCTTCTCGAGCAGCTCGTCGTGGATCGCGTCGACCGCGACGACACGGCTGGTGCCGGTGCACGCCTGGCCCGACAGTCCGAAGGCGCCCTTGACGATCAGTGCGGCCGCCGCATCGAGATCGGCGTCGTCCAGGACGACGACGGGGTTCTTGCCGCCCATCTCCAGCTGTACGCGCCGGTCGGGGCCGACGCTGCGGTGGATGGCACGTCCGACCTCGGTGGACCCGGTGAAGGTGACCGCGGCGATCCGCTCGTCGCCGGAAACCGCCGCGCCGGCCTTGCCGTCGCCCTGGACGAGTGCGATCGCGCCGGCCGGCAGACCACCGGCGAGCAGGGCCTCGACGAGGCGCTGTCCCATCAGCGGGGTGATCTCGGACGGCTTGAACAGCACCGTGCTGCCGGCGGCGAGCGCGGGCCCGAGCTTGCGGGAGGGGATGTTGAGCGGGAAGTTCCACGGCGTGATCGCACCGACGATCCCGATCGGTTCACGCACGGTGTAGACGGTGGTGGAGCCCGGCCCCGGGAAGGTCGCACCGGTGGCGCGCAGCGCCTCACCTGCGTAGAAGCGCAGGTTCATGGGGGTGCGGCTCACCTCCATCGACGCCTCGGCGCGGGTCTTGCCCTCCTCGCGGATCAGTTCGTCGACGAGTTCGGCCGAGTGTGCGGCGAGATGGTCGGCGGCTGCCTCGAGGATCGCGGCGCGACGTTCGGGCGGGGTGGCGGCCCATTCGGGCGCGGCCTTGTCGAGCGCGTCGACGGCGTTGCGGACGTCGATGGCGTCGGAGTCCGGGAAGGTGCCGATCAGATCGGTCTCGTCGGCGGGGTTGCGGCGTTCGAAGACCGCGCCGGAGGCGGCCGGTACCCAGTTGCCGTCGATGTGGTTCAGTCCGGTGATCGTCATGCGGGTTCGACCTCCTCGTACATCTCCCACAGATCGGTGTCCTCGTCGGCGAGCAGCGCTGCGTCGACCCTGCGGCCGATGAGTTCGCGGGCCGCCATGATGTCCTCGCCGCGGTCCATCGCGAAGGCGGCGGTCAGAACGTCGCCGGCGAGGTAGAAGACCGAGAACTCCCCGCTGTCGGTGTCACCGCGGACGACGAGTTCGGTTGTTCCGGAAGCCGATCCGGCGAACTGGATGTTGGAGTCGTACTGATCGGACCAGAACCAGTGCGGGTCGTCGGAGAGCGACTGCCGCCCGACGATCGTGTCGGCGACCACCGCGGCCTGGCGGTTCGCGTTGTCGAAGTGTTCGACGCGCACGTGCCGGCCTTCGCGCGGGGAGAACCGCTTAGCGACATCGCCTGCCGCGTAGATGTTCTCGACCGAGGTGCGTCCGGTGGCGTCGACCACGATCCCACCGTCGACGGCGAGTCCGCTGGCCGCCGCGATGTCGGTGTTGGGGACGATGCCGATGCCGACGACCACGGCGTCGGCCTCGACGATCCCGCCGGTGGTGGTCTCGATCCGCACACCGCGATCGGAGGTGGTCACCGAGGCGACGCCCGTGCCGGTGCGCAGGTCGACACCGTTGCGGCGGTGCAGATCGGCGCAGTGCCGGCCGACCTGTTCGCCGAGGATGCCTCCGAGCAGGTGTTCGGCCTGTTCTAGGACCGTCACCGTGACGCCGAGAGATTGTGCGGTCGCGGCGATCTCGAGTCCGATGAAGCCGCCGCCGACAATCGCGAGACTCGAACCCGGGGTCAGGCGGGCTGCGAGGGCGGTCGCGTCGTCGAGGGTGCGCAGGTAGTGGACGAGATCGGGCCGGGATCCGGTGGTGGCGAGGGCGCGGGGGCGTCCGCCCGTGGCGAGGACGATCGCGTCGGCGGCGATCTCGCCGCCGTCGAACTCGACGGTGCGGGTCGCGGTGTCGATGCGCTGGACCGACACGCCCGTGCGGATGTCGATGTCGTTGGCGTCGAGCCATTTCCGGGTCAGAAGTGCCAGGGAGTCGACTCCTTCACGACCCGCGAGAAATTCCTTCGACAGAGGCGGACGCTGGTAGGGGGCGTGCTGCTCGTCGCCGAGCAGCACGATGCGTCCGTCGAAGCCGCGGCGACGCAGGGTGCGTGCGGCGACGGCGGCGACCTGGCCGGCGCCCACTGTGACTACGGTGCGAACGGTCATGCCGTGCACTCCTTTCCGGATGCGGCCGGTGCAGGACGCGGGGTGAGGTCGACGAGGACGGTCTCGTCGCGCACGAGGACGGGATAGACCGGCTGGCAGAGGTCCTGGTCCTCTTCGTATCCGGTCTCGAGATCGAAGCGCCACTGGTGGCCGGGGCAGATGACACGTCCGTGCAGGAGCGTGCCTTTCACGAGCGAACGGTCCTGATGGACGCACAGGTCGGCGAAGGCGTAGATGCGGTCGTTCGCATGGAACAGTGCGATCGCGAGGCCGTCGACCTCCACGCGGAGTTTGCGGCGGCGGGTCACCTCTTTCACCGTGGCGACGGCGACCCAGGTCGGGGACTCCGCGACGGCGTCGGTGCCGGCGGTCCCGCTGCCCATGATTTCGGTGGACATGCTTCTCCTTCGCTCGTGTGCGAGACCGGGAGCGGAAGTCGCGAGCGACTTCCGCTCCCGCGCATCGGATCAGGCGGACGCCAGCTCCAGATCGGGGGCGACGTACGTGTCGTACAGGCCCTTCGTGTACGAGTAGCGCATCTCCGCTCCCCAGCGGACGAGCTGCAGGCAGCGCTGCTGCAGCTGCGGGGTGTCGGCGCAGTCGAGAACGATCTGGTAGCCGCGCTCGCCGTGCACCACGTCCGAGGTGATGTGCAGGTCGAAGAACTCGATCTCGTCCTCGGTGAAGCCGTACACCTCGCGGAGCGGGACGATCTGCTTCTTGTAGATGCTCGGCACCTGCGATTCGAGGCCCACGACCAGGGCCGCGGTGGCGACGACGAAGTGTTCACGCTGGGACACCGCGTAGCACCACGCCTGCAGTCCGCGGGTGACCGCGTTCATGTTGTTCGGATCCTCGACGCGCTCCTTGGTGGTGCCGCACGCCTCGGCGAACTTGATGAGCAGGTCGGTGTGCCGGATGTCGGCCAGCTCCTCCTCGTACATGTTCTGGAGGGTGAAGTCCTTGGCGTCGGTGAAGTGATCGGGGGTGTTGGAGTAGATGTTCGCCAGGTAGTCGGCGAAGGGGCCGACGTAGTGGTAGTGGTTCTCGGCCCACCGGGCGAAGTGGTGCTTCTCGAGCTTGCCCTCGGCCCACGCCTTGCTGAACGATGCGTTCTTCGCCTCGCGTCCCTTGATGGCGTCTTCGAGTGCGGCGCGGAATTCGTCGCGTCCGAGCAGTTCGGTCATGATGATGCCTTTCGATGAGGAGGTCGTGCGGGGGGATGCGATCAGGCGTTGATCGCGGAGGTCAGGGCTTCGAATTCGGCGATCATGGCGGCACCGACCGCCTTGTCCTGCTCGCCGTTGCCGCCGCTGATGCCGACGGCGCCGACGATCTGTCCGTCGTAGACGAGGGGGAAGCCGCCGACGAAGATCGCGAACTTCCCGGGGAGCATGTGACTGATACCGAATGCTTCGTTGCCGGGGAGAGCGGGTCCGTTGGGACCCTCGTTGAACAGGTGGGTGGCGCGCTCGTGGCCGGCGGCGGTGAACGCCTTCGCCATGGCGATCTCGACGCCGGTGAGGCGAGCGCCGGGAAGCCGGTGCAGAGCAATGACGTTCGCGCTCTCGTCGCAGACACACAGGGTCTGCTTGACGCCGATCTCCTCGGCCTTCGCGCGGCCGGCGGCCAGCAGGGGGAGTGCGTCGTCGAGGGTGATGCGGTGGATTCGATGCATTGGTCTCCACTTTCGAAGTCGGGTCGGAGAGTCGGACGATTCCTGGTCCGCGTCGGGATCCGGGTGCGTCCCGCCGATGCCGCGTCGCTGAAGTGTCGGCGGGTGCCGGAGCGGTGGAGCGGTGTGTCCGGCGTGGCTCATTTCTAACAGGGCCGTGCGCCGATGGGGACGGTCAAGATCACCGTTGTTTTCGGGATTCGATGTACACAGTGCACATGTGTCTGGGACGCATGACTCTGGTAACTGGTGTAGAAAGTGCACACCGCCACGGTGTCGGCCGGCCACCCCCTCACGGCCCGCCGATGCTCCCGATGGAAGCAGGTCCCCATGGAATCGAGCCCGCGTCTGACAGTCCGAGGACTGCTCGACGAACCGCTCATGGAGGGCGCCCGGGTCGTGGATCGAGAGGCCGATCTCGACCGGGCGCTCACCTGGGTGCTGCCGTTCGGCGAGGTCGTCGGCCGATTCGACGATCTCACCGGTGTCGCCGTGTACATGCGGCCGGAAGCGCTCGCCGACAGCGCACACGCCCTGTCCGCGCTCGCGGCCCGCGACGCGGCGGCACTGGTCGTCGACGGTTCGGTGCCCGCCGGAGTGCCCTGGCCGCCGGGGCTGGTGGTGATCGAACTCGACCTGCCCGTCGGATTCGCGGCACTCAACCGGTTGCTCGCCGAGCGGTCGCTGATGCAGGAAGTCCACGTCATGCGCTATTCCGCGCACGTGCACTCGACGCTCGCCGGTCTGCTGCACCGAGGCGCGGGACTGAACCTGCTCGTCAAGGAGGTCTCGGCGCTCGCACAGCATCCGGCGATCGCGCTCGACGCGCGTGGTCAGGCCGTCGCCTTCCACGGAGTGGATGTTGCTCGGGCGGAAGAGATCTCGGAGGTCCTGCACAAGCAGCTGTCGACGGTGACGGCCGCGGATCGTCACGCGCACCACGACACCCGCGTGCTGGAGGAGGTCGTCGGAGGCGCGCCCTGGACGTGCACGGCGAGCACCATCCGGCTCGGCAAACGGTTCGAGGGCTGGGTGGTGGTGCTCGCCTCGGGGACGTCTCCCGGACCGCACGAACTGGCCCAGCACGCGGTCGTCACCGAACAGGCGACGGCGATCATCGGTTCGGAGATGCTGCGTCAACGCAGCGTCGACGAGGCCGAGGAACGGGCCCGCGGCGATTTCGTGCAGGCGCTCGTGCACGGCAGTTTCACCAGCCAGCACGACATGCAGGCGCGCGCCGAGTACCACGACATCGATCTCACCTCGACGTTCGCGGTCTTCGTCGCACCCGGTTACGGGGAGAACCCGGCCGGTCCGGGCGGCGACGAATCCGGCGGGCTGCTGCGGTTGGCCCGGTACGCGGCCAGCGTCCTACCCCATCCGTCGGTGCGTTCGTACGTCACGGTGATCGGCGACGTCCTGGTGGTGGTGCGATCACTCCGCTACCGCGACCCGCGCGACGTCGAACTCGAGATCGCCGAGTACGCCGACGCGGTGTCGCAGGATCTCTCCCGCCGGCGCGTGCGCCCGGTGCCCGTCGCCCACGGCGTTCCGGCCGTCGGCGCGGACCAGATCCGCGAGAGCTACCGGCAGGCCCGCGTGGCACTCGGAATCGGGCAGCGGCTCGGCATGTCGGGTTCGGTGGCGTACCGCGATCTGCGGGGTTACGGCGTGCTCGAGCTGGTCGCCGAGACCGATCGCAGCCGCAGGTTCGTCGGCGACGTCTTCGGGTCGCTCAAGCCCGGCACCGACCTGTACGACACCCTGTCGGCCTATCTCGCGGCCGGCGGGAACGTCAACGCGGCGGCACGGGAGCTGTCGGTCCACCGCAACACGATGCTGTCGAAGCTCGACCGGATCTCCCGCGCGATGGGGATGGACGTCCGGCTGCCGGAGAACCAGTTCACGGCCTGGCTCGCCGTCCGCCTCGAGCTTCTCGACCGGCTGCGCACCTCGGTCGAGAACGAGATCAACTACCGCTGAGAGCGGTCGACTCGGAACCGGTCGGTGCGTGATCCTCGGGGTCGGCTCCCAGGAACGACGCGGCGAACCCCGCGCACACGACCACGGCGCACACCGCGAAGAGCGGTCCCACCGTCCACGAACCGAGTGCGACGGTCACCCACGCCGCCCCGACCGCCGAACCGCCGAAACGGATCAGGTTGAACACCCCCAGACCCGTCCCGCGCTCGCCCGCCGGAGAGCGCGTCGAGCCGGCCGCCGCGGGGGTCTGCACGGCAGCGATGCCGGCACCGGTGATCGCGAGGACGGTCGCGACGAGCCACAGGCGCGGTTCGTCCGCCGAGAGGACGACGGCGAGCGCGATCTGACCGACGAGGAGCACCACCAGTCCCGCCCGCAATATCCGCCGTGCGCCGACGCGGTCGACGGTGCGGCCGACGACCGGTGCGAGGACCGCCATGACTGCGGGCAGTGCGAACAGGATCGCCCCGGCCGTGGCCGTCGACGCGCCCGTCGCGTGCAACCGCAGCGGCACCGCCAGCAGAGCGGCGCCCAGGCAGAACATCTGCGCGAAGGCGGCGGCCGCGCTCCGCGCGAATCTGCTCTCGACCAACAGTCGGACGTCGACGAACGGCACGTCTGCGCGTAGGCAGTGCACGACGAAACCGACCAGTACGACGATCGAGACCGCCAGGGCGATCCCCGCGACGGACGTGGGAACACCTGCTTGTCCGAACATGCTCAGTCCCAGCACGACTCCGGCGGAACCGAGGGTCAGTGCGATCGCACCGGGCACGTCGAGGGTCATCCGGCGGCCGGGGAAGATCGGGATCCAGCGCAACGTCCCGGCAAGACCGATCAGTGCAATCGGGATCATCGGGACGAATACCCATCGCCAACCCCAATGTCCCGCAACGAAACCGCCGAGGGTGGGGCCGATGGCCTGACCGAGCCCGTTCACGGTGGCCCACGCGCCCACCGCGCGTGCGCGTCGATGCGCGCCGAACAGCCACGCGATCAACCCCATGACAGCAGGCGCGAATGCAGCCGCCGCGACTCCGCCGAGGGTGCGCCAGACCACGAGGATCTCGAGGGTCGGCGCGGTCGCGGCTCCGGCAGCGCAGATCGCGGTGCCGAGCAGGGCACCGCAGTAGACGCGACGCCGACCGTATCGGTCACCGATGTACCCTGCAAGGGGCATTGCCGCAGCAAAAGTGAGAAGGAAGCCGACGGCCAGTAGTGCGCCGTCTTCGAGGCTTGCGTCGAAGTCGGAAAGTATCTGTGGCAGTGGGACATTGATGATGTTGTTGCTCAGTGTCCCGACGAGGGTTCCGGCGAGCAGAGCGGACAGTGCCAGGGGAGTACCCGTATCCGTCTCGGCTGCCGGCGCTGCCGGTGTATCGGTGCGAGTGGTCATCGAACTCTCCGGAACCTCGGGGAACTGCACGGCACGGTTCGTGCCGTCGAACCACTTTCGCACTGCGCTACGGTCGGATGCATCGTCATCGCGGGGTGGATGTGCACATCGGATCCGGAGGAACCGGTGCAGAGTGCACATTCGGCGACGTCGTGGGGGCGTCGGCGAGCGCGCGACACATGTTCGTAGCAATATTTCACATCCGAGCGCCGCGTCGTTACGAAATTGCAAAAGTGGAACACAGTGCACAGCTAGCGTGGCGGGCAATGTGCACCGTTCTCGTTGACCGAGCACGGGCCGTAGCGGAAAGTTCCCCCAATACATCGAGTTCCCCATTCACCGTCCACGAACACAGCCCGACTCGTTCCACCCCCTGTCGAAGGAATCGCCTTGGACGTACAACTCACCGCCGCGCACTGGGTCTACCTGGCCGGCATCCTCGTCATCCTGGCCACCATGGCCCTGCGGAAGAACATCGTCGTTCCTGCAGTCGTCGCAACCTTCCTGACCGCCCTGACGTTCTCCGGCAGCATCGTCACGGGACTGTCGGCCATCTTCAACGCGAGCCTCGTCGCGGCGAAGGAACTGTTCAATATCTTCCTCATCATCGCGATGGTCACGGCCATGCTCGGCGCGCTGCGCCAGCTCGGCGCCGACCGGATGATGGTCGCGCCGTTCCGGCGGGTCATGCGTGCGGGCACCAGCAGCTTCCTCGTCCTGGCCGCGGTCACCTACGTGATCTCCCTGTTCTTCTGGCCCACCCCGGCCGTGCCCCTCGTCGGCGCGGTGCTCATCCCCGTGGCGATCCGCGCGGGCATGTCCCCGTTGTCGGTGGGCATGGTCATCGCGATCTGCGGTCAGGGCATGGCGCTGTCCTCGGACTACATCATCAAGGTGGCGCCCGGCATCTCCGCATCGGCTGCCGGCGTCGAGGCCGACGCCGTGGCGGACAAGGCCATGGTCCTGTCCCTGATCGTCGGCGGCACGGCTCTGCTGATCACCTACCTCGTGCAGAAGCGGCACTGGCGTGCACCGTCCCTCGACCTCCTCGTCGAGTGGGAGGCCGAAGCCGACCGCGGCATCGGCGAGACCCGTGACGACTCCTCGGGCGACGGGGGCGGCTCCCGTCCTCCGCGTCGGCCGGAACCCGCCGGCGGCCCCAGCGGCGGTGGCGGAGAGCAGGCGGCGACGGCCACGGCGGTGCTCGTGGCGCCGTCCGATCCGATCGCCGACCCCGACACCGAAGCGGAGAAGGAGCGCCGCGGTACCGCGAAGGCGTTCGCGATGCTCGTGCCGCTCGCCTACCTCGCGTTCATCGTCTACCTGATGCTGGGCAAGTTCACCGAGGTCGTACCGCCGCTGCAGGGTGGTGACGCCGCCGCGATCGTGGGTGGGATCGCAGCGCTGATCCTGTTCGCCGCCGCAGCGTCGACCGACCGCGGAGGTTTCCTCGAGACCACCTCGGACCATCTCGTCGACGGCCTGGTCTTCGCCTTCAAGGCCATGGGCTGCGTCCTCCCGATCGCCGGCTTCTTCTTCATCGGCAATCCGGAGTTCGCGGGACCGATCCTCGGCATCTCCGCCGACGCCGCAGGCCCGGCGATCCTGTTCGACCTCGTGACCACGGTGCAGGCGCACCTTCCGCAGAACGCCTTCGTCACGTCCTTCGGCATCCTGCTCATCGGCCTCGTCGCCGGACTCGACGGGTCCGGATTCAGCGGACTGCCCCTCACCGGTGCGCTGTCGGGTGCTCTCGGCCCGGCCGTCGACGTCGACCCGTCGACGCTCGCGGCGATCGGTCAGATGGGCAACATCTGGGCCGGTGGCGGTGTCATCATCGCGTGGTCCTCGCTGGTCGCGGTGGCCGGTTTCGCCCGGGTGCCCGTGCTCGATCTCGCCCGCAAGTGCTTCCTGCCGGTGATGGCGGGTCTGATCCTCTCGACCGTCTTCGCAGTGCTGGTGTTCTGACGACGGCGCGTGTTCCGACGGAAACGACCGGGTCCCTGCTTCAGGGGCCCGGTCGTTCCGGCAGGGTCAGGATCCGGTAGCCGAGTTCGTGGAGACGGCGGTGCTCGGTCCAGCGCTCCCGGGTCCACGCCGGCTCGGTGTGTGCGGCGATGACGGCCGCGGTAGTGGAGGCGTGCAGGTCGAACTCGAGGTCGCGGCGCAGTTCGGGCAGCTCGCGCGCGTCCGACGACGCGGCGATCCTCGTGACGGCGTCGCGCACGCGGCCGTCGGCGAAGTCGAGGACGCGGCGGTGGGCACGGGGGAGCACACCCCACAGCACCGCGAGCGCGACGAGGACTCCGACGACGGTCTCGAGGAAGCGGTCGCGCGCGACCGTCACCAGATCGCCGGGGGCGCCCAATCCGCCGAGGACGACGACGAGCGGGGTGATGAAGACCATCGCCAGGCCGTAGTTCCGCACCAGGAACATCTCGGTGCCCGCCATCACCGCGGCCAGCACCGCGACGAGGGCGATCCCACCCGGATGGAAGGGCGTCAGGCAGGCAACCAGGACGAGCCCGAGCACGGTGCCGAGGAAGCGGTGCGCCGCCCGGTAGGAACCGAGGATCCGATCCGGTCCCTGGTGCAGGATCATCGCGGCCGTGATGACCGCCCAGTCGGGGCGTCCGACACCCAGTGCGATGGCGATCGTCCCGGCGACCGGTCCCGCGACGAGCAGGCGCACGGCGATCGTCGCCGACCGGCTGCGCAGGTGCGCGGCACGCGCGAGGCGGTACCGCACGGAGGGACGTCGCAGCGGGGTCCGCAGCCGCAGGTCGTCCTCGGGAACCGCCTCGTCCCGCGGACGCTCGTCCAGTGTCTCCGCGCATCGGAGGTGCGCCGCGCACAGTGCTTGCTCCAGCGGATGCCCCGAGCCGACGAGCCCGGCGTCGTGCAGGCACTGCCACGCCGCGTGCAGATCGTGGACCGCGGCGCGGCGATTCCCGGGGGAGTTCTCCTCGAGGACCGCGTCGACGGCGGCGACCGCAGCGGCCACCGCGGTGCGTTCCGGAGTCCGTGGCCGGAACGGAGCACCGGACAGGGAGACCACGACGGCCGTCCCCGCTCCGATCGCCGTCCATGCCGAGACCGTCGGGACGGACACCCCCAGCGCGGGGAGAGCGGATGCGATCTCGAGGGACAACAACATCAGGAACGCGCCGGGCGCACCCATCCGCAGCGCGTCGACGACGAAGGCGCACCCCGCGACGGTCACCGTCATCGCCGCGACGACCACCAGGTACCACCACGCCGGCCCGCCTGCGGCCAGCTCGTGATGGACCACCGACCCTGCGAGGGCACCGATCGTCGCCAGCGTCACGAGCACCGTCCCGATGACGGCGACCGCTCGGGCACGGACACGATAGGGGCGCTGCTCGCCGTAGACGACGGCGAAGGCACCGAGTGTGGCGATGGCGGAGACGGCACCGAAGCCGAGGGCGACACCCACGAGACCGGGTACCGCGACGGTGGCGGCTGCGCGTGCGGCGCCGGGCCACCGGCGTCCCTGCCTGGGAACCGACAGTATCGCCGTCCGCAACGGGGCGGGCGTGGGCAGCGGCAGGTCGACGACCCGATGATCTCCGCTCGCTTCCGCCACGTCGTACCACCTTAGGAACCGGCGGGGCAGTGTCTCCCGTCGGCAGGCGCGCATGAGGCGCAGGTCACTGGGCTGATCCGCCACATTTCCCGACGGAATATCCGCCCCGGAATTCCGCGACGTTCGAATTGCGAACGTATCGAATTCGTCTGTTGAAAATGCATCGACTCGCATATTTCTCGTGAATGGGATAGAAGAGGGGAGCGCCTGTTTCGAAGTCGGGAGAAATTCGCCCGGCCCCGTGAAAGGACATTTCATGACACTCAATGTTGTGCTGTTGTTACTGGTACTGGCTGCGGCATTCGCATCCGTCGCCGCTCTTCATTCGGCGGACGAGCGCCGCACCCGAAATCCCTGAGTGAATTCGGAGTGACGCGGATCCGGCAGCCCACGGAAATATCCGCGTCGACATCCTCCGATCGGGGGGAGGTTGTGTGCGTTTTCGTCGGGAGAATCGCACACAACCTCCCCCTCGTTCGTCCTGCCCGGAGAGGGCGCGAGCGGTGGTCCCGGAAGGTCGGGACGGCCGTCCCTTCCACCCGGGACACCGGGCGCCGGATCGTTCCTTCCACGACGCGCAGGGCGTCGCACCGATCCGAAGGGACCCTTATGAACACTCTCGGCACCGAGACCGAACCCCTCGCGCCGATCGCCCCCGACCGTCGTGGCCCCGGTTCGCTCTGGGCGTGGACGGGTGCGGTTGCCGGACTCGCCGGCGTCGTGGGCATCCAGGCGAGCATGGCGATGAGCGCGGCGTACAACGAGCGTACCGCCGGCAACGCGGTGGCGATCATGACCGAGTTCGCCGGGCAGCGCACGGCCATGCTCGTCATGCACCTGACGTTGATGGCGTCGACGACGCTGCTGCTCGTCTTCGCCGCCGGACTGCAGCGTCGGCTGCGCGCGGGCACTCCGGAGTTCAGCCTCGTGCCGACGGTCGCGGCATTCGGTCTCGTGCTCACCTCGATCGCGACCCTCATGGGCACCGGGCTCGACACCGAGTTGCTGTTCGGCCTCGGCAACACCGATCGGATGGTGCCCGAGGTGGCGGTCTTCGCCTCGCACTGGATGGGCACCATCCCGTGGCTGTGGGTCGGTGCCGGAGTGAGCGGCATCGCGGTCGCGGTGGCCGCCCTGCGTCACCGCGCGGCGCCCCGGTGGATCGGTTGGGCGAGCGTCGTTCTCGGTGGTCTGACCCTGCTCCTCGGCATCTCCCCGCTGCAGTACATGGCGGGCTTCACCGGCCCGGTGTGGGTGCTGGTGGCCGGAGTCGGATTCGCCCTCGCGGACCGGCGTGCACGTTAGTGCCACTGCGAGCAGCCCAGCGGCGTATACCGGCCGCATCGAGGACACAGTGGTGCATACTCACCGCACCATGAAGGGCACAGTCGGCACAGTCGCGACGAACGGATCGGCGGGTACCGGGGCTCCGGTACCCGCCGCCGTCGTGGCCGTCGCCTCCTGGTTGCTCGCCGTCGCGGCCGTCGTCGTGTTCGTCGCGGCCCGGCCCGCGCTCGATTCCGACCAGCTGTTCTTCCTCGTCGACGTGGTCGGAGCCGCCGTCTACGGGACGGTCGCCGGGGTGATCCTCGCCCGCCGGGTCCACGCCGTGCCGATCCTGCTGGCCGTCGCGTCGATCGGTGTCGGCGTGGCAGCGGTGTCCTACAGCTGGACACAGCTCGCCCTCGTCCGCCCCGAACTGCCCGTCGGATTCCTCGGGCCGCTGCAGAACACCACCTGGATCCCCGGGACGCTCGCGTTGTTCCTCGTGGTTCCGTGGCTCGTCCGCGACCGCCCGGCAGATCCCGTGATACGAGCCGGGATCGGCCTCGGCATCCTGACGATCGCATGGTTCTTCTGGGCGCGCACATTCACCGACATCGCCGACATCCGGTTCGTCGGACCCGTTGTGGCGGTAGGCTTCCTGACTGCCGGGCACGTCGAGTGGCGGCGCCGCCACGCCCCCGACGGCGAACGGTCCGGGACGGGATGGCTCGCGCTCGGCAGTGCCCTGATGACGGCCTCGTACATCCCGCTGGCGGTCCCGGACGTGCCGTGGATGCTCACGCCGTTACTCCACCTCGCGACGCAGGCCTTCTATCCGGTCGCGATCCTCGCCGTCGTACTGCGCCAACGACTCTGGGGCATCGACCTCGCCGTCGGCCGTGCCGCGCTCGCCGGCAGTCTCACCGCCGTGCTCGTCACCTGCTATCTCGCGGTGACGGTCGCGGTGTCGTTGGTGCTCCCGAACGAATCGGTCTTCGCCCAGGCGGTCGCCGCCACCGCCGTCGCGCTGGCCGTGCAGCCGGTGCGGATGTGGCTCGGCCGGAAGGTGCACCGCCTCGTCTACGGCGACGGCGTCGACCCGGCACGCGCGGTCCGGATTCTCGGGCGGCACTTCGCCGGTGCCGATTCCCCCGACCTGCTGCTGGGCGAACTCGCCGCCGGCATCGGTACCGCACTGCGCCTCGAATCGGTCGAGGTGCGCCGAGGCGGCGACGTGATCGCACGCTGGGGGACCGCGACCGGACCCGTCGAGGAGGTGCCGGTCGGTTCCGGCGACGCCACCCTCGCCGTCACCGCACCCCCGGGCGAATCGCTCGGGACACGCAGCCGGCGGGCGCTCACCGAACTCGCGACCGTCGTCGACGCCGGTCTCGTCGTCCTGCGGTCGGCCGAGGACCTCGAAGACGCACGTCGCCGCCTCACCGAGGTGAGACTCGAGGAACGCCGCACCATCCGCCGCGAACTGCACGACGGTCTCGGCCCGTCGCTCGCCGGGGTGCGGCTCGGCCTGCAGGGCGCACGCAATCTCGTCGCCACCGATCCGGACGCCGCGGCCGGACTCGTCGACGAACTGCTCCGCGAACTCGACCGGCAGGTCGACGGTGTGCGCGAGCTCTCGCGCAGTCTGCTGCCCCCGGTCCTCGACGAACTCGGCCTCACCGCCGCACTCGACGAACTCGTGATCACCCACGCCCGTGCGGGATTCCGTGTCGACCTGCAATCCGACCTCCCCGCCGGGGTGTCCGGGCCGATCGCGTGGGCCGCCTACGGCATCGCCTCCGAGGCGATCATCAACGCACGACGGCATTCCGGCGCCGACGAATGCACGGTGCGGGTCGCGGCGGAGGGCGACCTGCTGGTCCTCGACATCGTCGACGACGGACGAGGGCTCGCGACCGATGCGCGTGTCGGGGTGGGGACGCAGAGCATGCGGGAACGGGCCCGGGAGGTCGGCGGAACGGTGGGCATCGAACCCGGCGACCCGCGCGGTGTCGTGGTGCGGGCACGGCTACCCTGGTCCGAATCATGAGCGACAACGGAGCGATACGCGTTGCGGTCGTCGACGACCATCCCGTCTTCCGCCTCGGTATGGCGGCCCTGCTGGGCACGCTCGACGGGATCGACGTCGTGTGCCAGGCGAGTTCGGTGGGGGAGGCGCTCGAGGTCGTGACCACCGACGTCGACGTCGTGCTCATGGACATCGAACTCGGCGACGGATCGGGGATCGACGCGACCCGCAGCATCCTCCGGAAGTCGCCGGGCACCCGGATCCTGATGGTCACCATGCACGAGGACGAGGACATCCTCGTCGCATCCATCCGTGCCGGTGCGTCGGGTTATCTCGTCAAGGGGGCCGATCCGTCGGGGGTCGAACGGGCGATCCGGGCCGTGGCCGACGGCGAGATGATCGTCGGTGCGGCGGTCGCGGCGAAAGCCCTTGCGGCGGTCGCGACCTCCCGCAACACCTCGGCGGCCTTCCCGGACCTGACCGAACGGGAGCGGGAGATCCTCGATCTCGTGGCCCGCGGACTCGACAACGCGGCGATCTCCCGCCGGCTCGTGCTCAGTCAGAAGACGGTGCGCAACCACGTGTCGAACATCCTGGGCAAGATCGGTGCCGCCGACCGGGCGAGCGCGATCGTGCGTGCGCGGGAAGCAGGCCTGGGCGTCGACCGACCTGCTGCTCAGGGGGTGACGGTCGTGACGAACGACATCCGGTCGCCGCGGTAGAGCGACCGGCGGTGCTCGATCGGCACGTCGTTCTCGTCGTAGGAGGTCCGCTCGAGCAGCAGCATCGGGGTGCGCGTGTCGGCGTCGAGCAGCGCCGCCTCGCGCGCATCCGGCAGCGTGGTCTCGATCCGCTCGACCGCCCGCGCGAAGGTGATCCCGTACGAACGGATCGCGGCGTACAGCGACGACGACGGATCCAGCGTCCGGCGCAGCTCCGGAAAGCGGTGTGCGGGAAGGCGTGTGCGTTCGAGCCCCACATGCACTCCGTCGGTGAGCAGGACACGTTCGAGTTCGAGGACGGGATCGCCGGGCTCGAGACCGAGACGGCAGGCCAGCTCGTCGTCGGCGACGAGGTCGGTCCACGCGACGAGCACACGCCCGGCGCTGCGCCCTTCGAGCAGGGCGGCCTCGGTGTAGGAACCGATGACGAGGGGCTGGACGATCTTCGGTCCGGCGACGACGGTGCTGCGGCCCCGCCGTTCGATGCGACCGTCGACGAGCAGTTCGCGCAGTGCCTGACGGACGGTTTCGCGGGCGACGTCGAATCGGGTGGCGAGATCGCGTTCGGAAGGGACCTGATCTCCCACGCTGAGCTGGTCGAGGAGGCACTCGACCTGGCGGCGCACGATCTGGTGCTTGAGCGTGCGCGCTTCGCGAACGACGGAGGCCACGTATCAAGCGTAGCCGGATTCCGGTCCACACCAACTGCTCACCACACCGGGCGCCGGAAGCCGGCAGCGCCCTGCGACGACGGACCCGTGGGCAGAGCCTGCCGCCGTGCCCGTTCCCGTCGGTGCGCTGGGGAAAGTGCTGTAAACGGGGCGGGATGGTGGGCGGCGATGCCTGTATGGGGCGGTGTCCGGACGTTCGGTTCGGTCACGGACACCGATCGCTTCGGTCCTTACCGCCGAGGGCCGTCCGCTTCTACCGTGGTGGAGGTTGGGCACGGCGGCCCTCTGCAGGGCCGTGGGTGCCATCGCTCCGCAAGCACGGGAAGGAACCTGCGCACTGTGACCACCGAGGCATTCATCTATGAAGCCATCCGAACACCACGCGGCCGAGGCAAGAAGACGGGCTCGCTGCATTCCGTCAAGCCGATCTCCCTGGTTACGGGCCTGATCGACGAGCTGCGTGTTCGCTTCCCCGACCTCGACGAGAACCGCATCTCCGACCTGATCCTCGGTGTCGTCGGCCCCGTCGGCGACCAGGGTGCCGACATCGCTCGCACCGCGGTCACCATTGCGAACCTGCCGGTCACCACGGGTGGCGTGCAGATCAACCGCTTCTGCGCGTCGGGCCTCGAGGCCGTCAACATGGCTGCGCAGAAGGTCCGCTCGGGCTGGGACGAGCTCGTCCTCGCCGGTGGCGTCGAGTCGATGTCCCGCGTGCCCATGGGCTCCGACGGTGGCGCGTGGATGCTCGATCCCGCCACCAACTACGACAGCTACCTGGTTCCCCAGGGCATCTCCGCCGACCTCATCGCGACCATCGAGGGCTTCACCCGCGAGGACGTCGACGCCTACGCACTGCGCTCGCAGCAGCTCGCGGCGGCAGCCTGGTCCGGCGGCTACTTCTCCAAGTCGGTCGTCCCGGTCAAGGACCAGAACGGCCTGACCATCCTCGACCAGGACGAGCACATGCGTCCGGACACGACCCTCGAGGGTCTGGCCAAGCTGCAGCCGTCGTTCGCGACCATCGGTGAGATGGGCGGCTTCGACGCCGTCGCGCAGCAGAAGTACCACTTCGTCGAGAAGATCAACCACGTCCACCACGGCGGCAACAGCTCGGGCATCGTCGACGGCGCGGCACTCGTGCTCGTCGGTTCCGAGCAGGCCGGCAAGGACCTCGGTCTGACCCCGCGTGCCCGCGTCGTCGCCACGGCCACCTCCGGTGCCGACTCGACGATCATGCTCACCGGCCCCACGCCGGCCGCGCACAAGGTTCTCGCCGCGGCGGGCCTCACGGTCGACGACATCGACCTGTTCGAGATCAACGAGGCCTTCGCCTCGGTCGTCCTGAAGTTCCAGAAGGATCTGAACATCCCGGACGAGAAGCTCAACGTCAACGGCGGCGCCATCGCGATGGGCCACCCGCTCGGCGCCACCGGCGCCATGATCACCGGCACCATGATCGACGAGCTCGAGCGCCGCGGAGCCAAGCGCGCCCTCGTCACCCTGTGCATCGGTGGCGGCATGGGTGTGGCCACCATCATCGAGCGCGTCTGACACCGGAAGGAATCTGAACAACAGTGAGCGACAACATGATTTCCTGGGAGAAGGACGCCGACGGCATCGTCGTGCTGACCCTCGACGACCCCAACCAGGGCGCCAACACGATGAACGAGCTGTACAAGGCGTCGATGAAGGCCACCGTCGACCGCCTGTACGAGGAGCAGGACTCCATCACCGGTGTGGTGATCACCTCCGCGAAGAAGACCTTCTTCGCCGGCGGCGACCTGCGCAACATCATCGAGATCGGCCCCGAGGACGCGCAGGCCGCGTTCGACGAGGTCCAGGGCATCAAGGCCGACCTGCGTCGCCTCGAGACCCTCGGTAAGCCCGTCGTCGCCGCTATCAACGGCGCGGCTCTCGGTGGCGGTCTCGAGATCGCCCTCGCGACGCACCACCGCATCGCCGCCGACGTCAAGGGTGTCCAGATCGGCCTGCCCGAGGCCAGCCTCGGCCTGCTCCCCGGTGGCGGTGGCATCACCCGCACCGTGCGCCTGCTCGGCATCCAGACCGCTCTGCTCTCGGTTCTGCTGCAGGGCAACAAGTACAACGCCGTCAAGGCCAAGGAGATCGGCCTGATCCACGACGTCGTGGGCAGCGTCGAGGAGCTCGTCCCGGCCGCCAAGGAGTGGATCAAGGCCAACCCCGAGGGCGGCGTCCAGCCGTGGGATGTCAAGGGTTACAAGATCCCCGGTGGCACCCCGGCCAGCCCGGCCCTCGCCGCGAACCTCCCGGCCTTCCCCGCGAATCTGCGCAAGCAGATCAAGGGTGCCCCGATGCCGGCTCCGCGCGCCATCATGGCCGCTGCCGTCGAGGGCTCGCAGGTCGACTTCGACAACGCCTCGACCATCGAGTCGCGGTACTTCGTCGAGCTCGCCACCGGCCAGGTCGCGAAGAACATGATCCAGGCGTTCTTCTTCGACATGCAGTCCATCAACTCGGGCGCTTCGCGTCCGAAGGACGTGCCGAAGCGTGAGATCAAGAAGGTCGGCGTTCTCGGCGCCGGCATGATGGGCGCAGGCATCGCGTACGTCTCCGCCAAGGCCGGTTTCGACGTCGTCCTCAAGGACGTCACCCTCGAGGCCGCCGAGCGTGGCAAGAACTATTCGGAGAAGATCGAGGCCAAGGCCCTCTCGCGTGGCAAGACCACCGAGGAGAAGTCGAAGGCTCTGCTCGACCGCATCACGCCGACGGCCGACGCCGCCGACTTCGCGGGTGTCGACTTCGTCATCGAGGCCGTCTTCGAGAACACCGAGCTCAAGCACAAGGTGTTCCAGGAGATCGAGGACATCGTCGATCCCGACGCGCT
>Ga0182738_1002644_pt1 | contig 21173 bp, 18 predicted proteins | sample eDN5th30CBELigMG_FD_128876 | JGI IMG/M metagenome (GOLD analysis project Ga0182738, IMG submission 128876) | Enriched Miracle-Growth compost microbial communities from Emeryville, California, USA - eDNA 5th pass 30_C BE-Lig MG (version 2)... ... | reverse complement strand
TTTCCACCGTACCGCCGAGACGGACCCCCGAAATCGGCGCGGCATCTCGGTAGTCGAGCCCGGTTGCAATCCGCACATAGCGATCATTCGGACAGACATTATTGGCGGCATCGAAACCGACCCATCCAAGACCGTCGATATGGGCTTCAGCCCATGCATGGCTCGCGGTTTGTTCCTCCACGCCTTCCATCATCAGATATCCTGAGACATAACGCGCCGGAATGCCGATCAGACGGGCTGCGGAAAGGAATATATGCGTGTGATCCTGACAAACGCCTTTCCCGGTTTCCAATGCGCTTTCGGCATCGGTTGAAACGCTTGTCGTTCCCGGCATATAGGCGACCGTCTTGTGGATGGTGTTCATCAGATCGTGCATCAGGGCAAGCCGTTCCTGCCCGGTCGAAAGATCAGCCGCCAGTACCTTGATGCGTTCACCCGGCGCGGTCAACGGCGTCTCGCGTTCGAAGAGCCAGAGAGGCGCATAACCATAGACAGGCCCCAATACACCGACCCTGTCTTCCACATCGATACTGCCGCTGGCGGTTATGACGATCTCGCTGACATTACGCGCATGCTGGACCAGATCGGTCTTATTGCCAAAACCGTCGACATAGGAAACCTCCGGCTCACCGCCTTCGATTTTCAACTCCCAGTGTTTGACCATCTGGCCCGGCACCGTTGGCGGGCGCAGCCGCAACTTCTGGACCGCATAGGGAACCGGATGCTCATAGCGATAATGTGAAACGTGCCGGATATTGAGCAGCAAGCGAAGACCTCAATAGAAATTATAGGTTTCTGCGATCTCGTTACCGAGCCGGTTGTTGCGGGTAATGAATTCGGTCAGGAATTCATGCAAGCCCACGTCGAAGATCGCGGATATGTCCTGATTTTGCAGGCTCGCATAGATTTTGTCCGCTGTCGCGTGGCAGGCGGCTCGATTGCCATAATCTTTCGACAGATAATCCAGATGTTCGGCGATGCTGCGATAGCAGTAATGGAGCGAACGCGGCATGCGGCCATTCAGGATCAGGTAGTCCGCAACCTGCGCCGGACGGTAGTCACCGTCATAAACCCAGCGATAGGAACGATGAGCAGAGACCGATCGCAGGATCGATTCCCATTGATAATTGTCCAGCGTCGTGCCGACATAGGAAATGGCGGGCAGCAGGACATAATATTTCACATCGAGAATGCGGGCCGTATTGTCAGCACGCTCAATGAAAGTACCGAGGCTTGCAAAGTCAAAGATTTCGTTGCGCAACATCGTGCCGTGGAAAGAGCCGCGAATGAGCGCTGTCTCGCGCTTGATCTGATCGAGGAGCTGCGGGAGGTCACTTTCCTTCAACGGCTTGCACAGCGATTTTTTCAGCGACATCCATGCTTCGTTGACGCTTTCCCACGCCTCGCGTGTCAGTGCCGTACGCACCATGCGCGCATTGGAACGTGCGGTTTCAATGCAGGTCATCACGCTTGACGGGTTATCTGCATCGCGCAGCAGGAAATCCGCAACGTTAGCAGCGTTATAGACATCGTATTTAGCGGAAAAGCCCTGACTTGCACCCGCTGAAACCGCCACCGAAGACCATTCCTCCGGTGCGTCAGACGTTTTCGTCAGTGCCATGCGAAGTCCCGCATCGACAAGGCGCGCCATGTTTTCGGCGCGCTCTATATAGCGGAACATCCAGTAAAGTCCGTTTGCCGTACGGCCAAGAAGCATAAATCATTCCCCTTTTCGCGCCCTGATCTTTTTGTCAGTTACGGCACGTCAATCCAATTGTTTCAGTCGTCGAGTACCCACGTGTCCTTGGTTCCACCACCCTGGCTGGAATTCACGACAAGCGATCCCTCCTTCAATGCCACACGGGTGAGCCCGCCGGGTGTTATGCGGATGCGATCTGAAACCAGCACGAATGGGCGGAGATCGACATGGCGCGGCGCAAGCCCGCTCTCGGTGAAGATGGGCGTCGTCGAAAGTGCAAGTGTGGGCTGCGCGATGTAATTGCGCGGCCTTGCCTTCAGTTTTTCCGCAAATGCGTCGCGTTCGGCCTTCGTCGAGGCCGGTCCGACCAGCATTCCATAGCCACCGGAGCCGTGTACCTCCTTGACGACAAGCTCTGCGAGATTGTCGAGCACATAAGCAAGGCTATCCGGTTCGGAACAACGCCAGGTCGGCACGTTTTCGAGAATGGCCTTGCGGCCTGTATAGAACTCCACGATTTCCGGCATATAGGAATAGATCGCCTTGTCGTCGGCGATGCCGGTTCCGGGCGCATTGGCGATCGTGATATTCCCTGCCCGGTAGACATCCATGATGCCGGCAACGCCAAGCGTCGAATCCGGCCTGAATGTCAGCGGGTCAAGAAACGCATCGTCCACGCGCCGGTAGAGCACGTCGATGGCCCGATAACCTTGTGTGGTCCGCATCGCCACACGTCCGTCAACGACGCGCAGATCGCTTCCCTCGACCAGTTCGACGCCCATCTGGTCGGCAAGGAATGCGTGTTCGAAATAGGCGGAATTGTAAATGCCGGGCGTTAGTACCGCTACAGTCGGCACATCCTGCGTACCGGGAGGCGCAACGCTTGCCAGCGACTGGCGCAGCAATTGCGGATAATTCTCAACCGGGCGAACCTTGACGTTCTGGAACAGTTCGGGAAAGAGCTGCATCATCGTTTCGCGGTTTTCCAGCATATAGGAAACACCGGATGGCGTGCGGGCATTGTCCTCCAGCACATAGAACTGGTTCTCGGCCGTGCGCACGATATCGACGCCGATAATATGGGTGTAGACATTGCCCGGCGGGCGAAAACCGATCATTTCTGGCAAGAAGGCTTCATTCTTGGAAATCAGGTCTTTGGGAATGCGCCCTGCCCGGACAATCTCCTGCCGGTGATAAATGTCATCGAGGAAGGCATTGAGCGCCATGACGCGCTGTTCAATACCCTGCGACAGACGTCGCCATTCCTGCCCGGAAATGATACGTGGGATGATATCAAAAGGGATGAGGCGCTCGCCCGCCTCCTGATCGCCATAGACAGCAAAGGTGATACCCGTCTTGCGGAAAACGCTTTCCGCGTCATCGCTTTTCTGCAGAAGTTTGTGCGGGTCCTGCTGGTCGAGCCACTGCTTGAGAAATTCGTAAGGCTGGCGGACATTCCCGCCATGATTGAGCATCTCGTCGAATGGCTTCACTTAATTCCCCTTCTTTTCCCTATTATTCAGTCCGGACTCAGGGAAAAGCAAGCAAGGAAATTATGCAAAAGCGCAAAGCTGGGTTGCGCAATTTCGTCACGACAGTTGATCTCTGACGCGCGCTCATTCGGCCGCAAATGCAATATCAGCGAAAATTCAACCCGGTCGATGGGCTTTCACGACTGCCGGATCGGTATCGATACGCCCGGCCCCGATGAGGTCGAGACAATAAGGCACTGCCGGAAAAATCGCCTGCAAGGTCATGGCAATTGAAGCTGGCTTGCCGGGAAGATTGAGGATGAAACTCTTGCCGCGACTGCCTGCCGTCTGGCGGGAAAGAATGGCGGTTGGGGTCTGTTCAAGGCTGACACGGCGCATCAATTCGCCGAAACCGGGCAGTTCCTTATGCAGCACGGCCTGCATGGCTTCCGGTGTTTCATCGCGCGGGCTCGGCCCTGTGCCACCGGTTGTCAGGATCAGATCACAGGCCTCGTTGTCGCAAAGATCGATAAGCGTATCGCGCACCGATTCCATGCCATCGGGAATAACGCGGCGAATGGTTTCGTAAGGCGTAACGACAGCGCCTTTCAGCCATGCTTCCATCGCTGGGCCACTCAGATCTTCGTATTCCCCGCGACTTGCGCGGTCGGAAACAGTCACGAAACCGATCTTCACCATCATACCCTCACAGTCAGTTTTCAGCTCTCAGCAAACTTCTGGCGATCTTATAGGCGCTCGCCGGTTTTATGTGAAGGTTTGCAGCTTGAGCATGTCTTCCCGAAAGTGGAAACCGATTTCGGGGAGACATGCGTAAAAACAAACAGATAGAGCATTTCCAATGTTTCAAGCGACAAAGGAAATGCTCTAGTAAATGAAAACGCCGCCCGAAGGCGGCGTCTTGCATATGATGTAACTCGAAAATTACGGCGTAACGTCGAAGCCGAACCACTTTTCCGACAGACGCTTGATCGTGCCGTCAGCCTTTGCGGCTTCAATGGCATCATCGAACATCTTCTTCAGTTCGGCATCGTCCTTGCGCAGGCCAACGGCGACGCCACGGCCCAGAATGCCGCCCTTGAAGAAAGGACCGGTCATGACGATGTCTTCATTGCCCGGCTTCTTGGCAGCGTCCGTGAGGTAAGCAAGCGAAGCTACGATCAGGTCGACGCGGCCAGACTTCAAGTCGAGGTCGTGCTGTTCCGTGGTCTTGTATTCGCGAATGTCGATGCCATCCTTGAAATACTTGTCGAGCAGAGTCAGGCCGAGCGAAGCGGTCTGGACGCCGACGGTACGGCCCTTGATTTCAGCTGATACGTCGTCGATTGCCTTCTGTGAAGCCGCTTCATCCTTGGCGAGATAAAGGGTTTCGCCGGTGTGCGGCAGCTTCGCGTAAGGGCTGTCCTTCAGCGTCGCGAAAGTCTGTGGTGTCAGGCCATAGGAGATCGAGAAGCTGATGGTTTCTTCGCGCTTCGGCGTAGCGGTAAGGCCAGCCATGATAGCATCGAACTTGCCGGCATTGAGCGCCGGAATAATGCTGTCGAAAGGTTGTGCAACCATCGTGCACTCGACCTTCATGCGGGCGCAGAGGTCCTTGTAGAGTTCGACTTCATAGCCATCCAGCGAGCCATCGGGCTTGGTGAAGTTGTACGGGCGGAATGCACCTTCAGTGGCGATGGTGATCTTCGTCCACTTCTTTTCCTCGGCATGGGCCGAGATGCTCGTCAGAGCAAGAGCGGAAATGAACACGGCTTTGAAAAGTCCGGTGGTCTTCATTGCAGTTATCCTATTGCGGTTGTTTCTGTCCGGCTTCCGCCGGAACACAGAATTTCGAAAATTAGGCAGCATTCTCGTGGCTGATGAACTTGCGGAAACGTTCCGACTTCGAGTTGCTGAACACGTCTTCCGGAGCGCCGTCCTCTTCCACCAGACCTTGATGGAAGAACACCACGCGGTTGGAGACGTCGCGCGCGAAGCCCATTTCGTGGGTCACCACCAGCATGGTACGGCCTTCTTCAGCCAGACCGCGCATGACGCGCAACACTTCACCGACCAGTTCCGGATCGAGTGCCGAAGTCGGCTCATCAAAGAGCATGACCTTCGGCTTCATAGCCAGTCCGCGGGCAATCGCAGCGCGCTGCTGCTGCCCGCCCGAGAGATGAGCCGGATAGAAATCGCGCTTGTCGGCAATGCCAACCTTCGCCAGCAGGGCTTCTGCTTCCGCCACGCATTCCGCGCGCGGACGTCCCTGCACATAGATCGGCGCTTCGATGATGTTTTCCAGAATGGTCTTGTGCGACCATAGATTGAAGCTCTGGAACACCATACCGAGTTCCGAACGAATGCGCGAAACCTGCTTCTTGTCCGTCGGATAAGATTCACCCTTCGAATTCTTGGCCATGCGGATGGTTTCACCCGAAACCGTCACAGTGCCTGACGTCGGCGTTTCCAGAAGATTGATACAGCGCAGGAAGGTCGACTTGCCGGAACCCGACGAACCCAGGATCGAAATGACCTCACCTTCACGTGCTTCGAGTGAAATGCCTTTCAGCACTTCATTGGCACCGAAGCTCTTGCGCAGGTTTTCGACTTTCAGCGCCACCGGTGCATTGGGGGAAACGATTTTGCTCACGATGTTTGTCCTTCGGAGGAAAGCTGGAGCATTTCCAGCAAAAGTGCGAAGCGGTTTTGCGTAGGAGAATGCGTAAAAACAAAAAGATAGAGCGGTTCCATCGACATCATTCTAATTGGAACCGCTTTTGACGACCGGCTGGCGCAGATAAGGGGTCAGCCTATATTCTGCGAACATCAGCGCACGTGTCAGAACGAAGTTGATGGCAAGGTAGATCGCACCGGCAATCACGAAGATTTCTATGGCCCGGTAGCTCTCGGCGATCAGCTTTGCTGCGATACCAGTCACTTCCATAAGCGTGATGATCGATGCAAGCGAGGTTGCCTTGATCATTGAAATCATCTCATTGCCGTAGCCCGGCAGCGCTTGGCGGATCGCAAGTGGCATGACGATGCGGCGGAAGCAGGTGAAGGATGACATGCCACAGGCTTTAGCAGCTTCGACCTGACCATGCGGCACCGACAGCAGACCACCACGGATGATTTCGCTAGCATAGGCGGCGTTGTTCAAGGTTAGCGCAATGATCGCACACCAGTAAGGTTCACGCAAAATCGGCCACAGGAACGAGTAGCGAATAGCCGGAAACTGGCTGAGGCCATAGTAGATGATGAATATCTGCACCAGAAGCGGTGTTCCACGGAACACGAAGACATAAAGGCGTGCGATCCAGTCCAGCACCTTGACGCCCGACAGTCGCATCAAGGCGAAAAGCAGGGCCAGTATGGCGCCGAACACGATGGAAGTTGCCGCAAGCTTCAGCGTAAGTGGCACACCACCCAGCATCTGGAAGAATGCATCGGAATAAAATTCAAAATTCATTTTGCCCTCCGGACGCCGCGGGAGAAGTGGCGCTCGGCCATCTGCAGAAGCCCGCCGGAAACAGACGAAATCAGCAGGTAGAGCGCACCGGCAATGAGGAAGAAGTTGAAGGGCAGACCCGTCGAACCTGCACCGATCTGCGCCTGACGCAGAAGCTCAACCACACCGGCAACCGACACCAGAGCGGATTCCTTGAGCGAAACCTGCCAGACATTGCCAAGGCCCGGCAATGCGTGTCGCAGCGCCAGCGGCGCTATGATACGGCGGAATTTCAGCATCTGGCCCATGCCGCAAGCAGTAGCAGCTTCGAGTTCGCCTTTGGACACGGCCCGGAATGCACCACGGAATACTTCCGTGTGGTGCGCCCCACAGGAAATGGCAATTGCCAGCACACCTGCCAGAAAGCCCGGAAAGCCGATGAAGCCCTCCGCACCAAAATATTTGCCCAACGCTGTGACTGCCGCACTGCCGCCGAAATAAAACAGATAGATGACGAGCAGATCCGGGATACCGCGAATGATTGTGGTGTAGCCATCGGCAACAGCACGAAGCGTGCGCCCGCCGGAAATCTTCGCCCAGGCGGCAAAAACGCCAATGGCAGCGCCAAGAAGGAAGCCCAGAACGGCGAGCGCTACGCTCACCAGTGCACCCATCATCAGCACATAGCCCCAGCCGTCCGGCCCGAAGCTCAAAATATCGAGAAAGCCCATCTGCTTCATGATGCGTCAGGCCCTGTTGGAATTGGGGGATTGAATGTCATTTCTATTTTCAGAATCTGTCTGACCGCCCGCATCATTTCGCGGTTTCGGGCAGAGCGGGTTGAACGCTGTCTGGTATAGGATTGATGAAAGCGGTTCCGTCGAGCCGTTTTTCGTGATCCTGCTTGGCTTTCTTGATCTGCTCCGGATTACGGAACAATTCGATGGCGGTGCTGCCCATGATCTTTGCGGCATGGGCCATGCCCTTATGCGCCGCTGGCAGCTTGCCCTGCGCCACCATCTGCCACGAATGAAGCGGCGTGCCAATTGCGCAGGTCGCGCCGCGCATCTGCACGGTGGGCACGACCCAGCTCACGCTGCCGACATCGGTAGAGCCGACGAGGGTATTATCGCCCTTATAGGGCGTATAGATATCTTCGCAAAGCGCGAGGCCATCCTTGGGCTCCACGCCGAAGCGGCGGAAAGCATCTGAAATGTCTTCCCTGGACAGGGTCTTCTGGAAACGGCTTGCGGTTTCGCGGTCCTGCTCATCGAAGTCCGGAGGTCCGAGCCGCTCAAGCTGAAGCTGCATCATCTGTTCCAGCGGCGTGTTGCCGATCAGATCAGCATCGCCGCTGACGATTTCGCTGCGGACCGTTGTTTCAGTCATCAGTGCTGCGCCGTCGGCAATCTTCTTGACGCGTTCCAGAAGGGTCTGCATTTCCGGCAAACTGCGGGCGCGAACGAGATAACGCACCGTTGCCTTGGCCTGGACGACATTCGGAGCAAAACCACCCGTATCGGTCACAGCGTAATGAATGCGCGCAGTGGACGGCATATGCTCGCGCATATAATTCACGCCGACATTCATCAGTTCAACGGCGTCCAGCGCACTTCGCCCCAGATGCGGGGCCGACGAAGCGTGGGCCGCACGACCGCTGAAGTGAAAATTGATTTCGTTGCAGGCAAGCGAAACCGGATCGTTTACGCCCGCGAAAGGAGCCGGGTGCCAGCAGAACGCGATATCCACATCGTCAAAAAGTCCTTCGCGGACCATGAACCCCTTGGCTGAACCGCCTTCTTCCGCCGGGCAGCCATAATAGCGCACGCGGCCCTTGATGCCCTGTGCGGCAAGATAATCCTTCACTGCCGCAGCAGCGAGCAACGACCCTGAGCCCAACAGGTTATGACCGCAGCCATGTCCATGGCCGCCGACCTCGACTGGCTGCTCTTCAACCAGTCCAGATATCTGGCTGAGGCCCGGCAATGCATCGAACTCACCAAGGATGGCGATGACCGGTCCTTCGTCGCCAGCTTCGCCCATCACCGCAGTCGGCAGGCCCGCAATACCACGCTCGACGCGAAACCCTTCGGCTTCCAGCATCGCGGCATGGGCATCGCTCGATTTGTACTCTTCGTAGTTTGTTTCAGGATTATCCCAAACTGTATCGCTCAGTTCGAAATATGCGGCGCTCTTGGCGTCGACGATATCCCAGATATCGTGATGGTTTTTCAACTTGGCTCCATCGCTCATTTCACCGACGCCATGCGAGATGGCGGCGGGTATTTGGACGTTCTGGCAATGCAATTGCCGAACCTTCCTCAGACTGCAATTTTTGATGATGCTGATAGAACTCGGGCCCCGCTCCCGCAAGGGCAGATCGGAGAGTTGATGCGAAATTGCTCATTTTCAGGCAGTTTTCTGCCCTCAACAAGCTGTTTCGGTCCAATTCGTCCGATTGAAGTTAGCTGTTAGCCTCCCACACGCCTCAATATTCCTCGCACCTGTACTCAGCAGTACCCGAGACAAATGGCGGGGAGTAGCCATGATATTGGTCAAAATTATTGTGAGTTTTTGCAATATGAGAGGTTCCTCCCGACAAATTGCCAACAAGCTTGGTGAGCGGCGACAATCACGGAAACTTTCCTTTGAAGATATTCACCCCATCCATTAATTCAACGGCCAAGCTTCTTGACGCGGAACCGAAACCACTATCAACCTCAGACATGCGCATTCTACTCGTAGAAGACAACCTCACTCTTGCAAACTGGCTGGCAAAAAGCCTGCAGCAGTCGAACTACAGCGTCGATACTGTGCACGACGCGGCGGATGCGGAACAGGCGCTCGCCTTCACGGAATATGATCTGGTGATCCTTGATCTAGGCCTGCCGGACAAGACCGGGCTCGACGTGCTGGAACACGTTCGCGGCAGAGGCAATGAGGTGCCTGTCATCATTCTGACAGCCAATGCCAGTCTTGACGGGCGTATCCGCGGATTGGATGCCGGTGCTGACGATTATCTGGCGAAGCCCTTCGAACTCAGCGAACTTGAAGCGCGCATCCGCGCCCATCTTCGCCGGGCCAGCCAGCGAACAGCACCAGTTGTAACCTGCGGCCTTTTGCGTTTCGACACCAACACCCGGCTGTTTTCGCTTGGAGACGATCCGCTGTCACTTGCGCCCAAAGAACATGCAGTTCTCGAACAGCTTCTGCGGCGCATCGGAACCACCGTCAGCAAGACAACGCTTGTTCAAGGAATCTACAATTTCGACAGCGAGACCGATGAGAACGCCATCGAGATTTACATCCATCGTCTGCGCAAGAAGCTGGAGGGCAGCAGAGCCGAGATCATAACCTTGCGCGGCTTGGGTTATCTGCTGCGTGAAGCGAGTTGAGATGAAACGGCTGTTCAACCGCCTTTCCCAAAGCCTGCGTGCGCAACTCGTTTCCTGGATCGTGATCCCGCTGATTGTCGTGGCCGGGATCAATCTGTGGACGGCATGGCGCGCTTCGGAAAACATGGCCGGGATCGTGTCTGACAGAATGCTGACGGCATCTGCGCGTGCCATCGGTGAGGCGACTGCCGCCTCGCATAATGCCATTGATGCCGTCATTCCACCGGTAGCGCTGGAGATGTTTTCGACAGGAAATGGCGACCGGGTCTATTATCGCGTTGAGACGTCGGATGGACGCCTGCTGGCAGGCTTTCCCGACCTGCCAAAGCCGGCCAAAATCGCGGATTACGACCCGCTCCATTATGAAGGCACCTATCGCGACCATCCCTTGCGACTGGTTGTCGTGCGTCATCCCGTTGCCGCACCGTCCAACCTGCCACAAGCTGTCGATGTGGTCGTGGGTGTCACGCTTGCAGGATATACCGCCATGCAGCGGGAGCTATGGCTGAACTCCGTGCTGGAACAATCACTGCTTATCATTGTCGCCGGTGCCCTTTCGCTATTAGGCTTGCGCTTTGTGTTGCGCCCGCTGATCCGGCTCCGCAACGAGGTCCGCAATCGCACATCCGAGCTGGAACCATTTGATCCGCAGACAGTCCAGAGCGAACTTCGACCGCTCGTCACAGCGCTGAACCAGTATATGGAGCGCGTGCGCAAGCAGATGTCAGCGCAGCACCGTTTCATCCAGAACGCGGCACATCAGTTGCGTACACCGCTTGCGACATTATCAACACAGGCCAGTTTCGCTGAACGGGCGACCGGTGAAAGTGACCGCAAGGATGTTCTGGCAGGAATCAAGAATACAGCCATGCAACTCTCACGGCTTGCCGGGCAATTGCTCATGCTTTCGCGTGCCGAACCGGGTAGCAGGCGCCCCCGCGCCGACCGGGTTGATCTGGCGGAAGCGGGACAGCAAATTCTGGAAAGCCTCGCGGGCAAGGCGTTCGACCGTAAGATTGATCTCGGGTTCGAGCTTAAAGCAACCAAGCCGATGATTTCTGGCGACGGCACCATGCTGCGGGAAATGATCGTCAATCTGGTGGACAACGCCCTTACCTATACGCCTGAAGGCGGCACAGTAACGCTTGTGGTCGATCAGGATGAGCGCAAAATCAATATCAGGGTCGAGGACAACGGGCCTGGCATTCCGGCCAGCGAATACGAACACGCTTTCGAACGCTTCTATCGTGTTCCGGGCACTGTCGCGGATGGAAGCGGGTTGGGCCTTGCCATCGTGCGCGAAGTCGCTGACACGGCGGGTGGCCATGTGGAGCTTTCCCAAACGAAAGGCGGCGGGCTTACGGTGACTGTCACCTTGCCCGCCGCCTGACATTCATGCATTTTACCGACTATCAGCTTCCCTGTTCGGAAAGCGCCTGTGGACGCCATTTCACCAAGTGGTTTTCGACCAATGTGATGATGTATTCCACGACGAGCGCCAGAACCGCCAGAATGACCATTGCAGCAAAAACGCCATTGGCATTGAACGTGCCCTGAGCGGTTGAAATCATCAGGCCGACCCCCTTCTTTGCACCAAGGAATTCACCGACGACAGCGCCGACGAGTGCAAAGCCGAAGCTGACGTGAAGGCTTGCCAAAATCCAGCTCATGGCCGACGGCACGATGACGGTGCGCGTGATCTGCGAACGGGATGCACCCAATATCTGCGCATTGGCAATCAGCGCGCGGTCGGCTTCGCGCACGCCCTGAAACGCATTGGCGAACACGACGAAGAACACCATGACGACGGCCAGAGCCACCTTGGATGCCATGCCTAGACCAAGCGCAATAATGAAGATCGAACCCAGCACGACGCGCGGGATGGAATTGGCGATCTTGATGTAGATCGAGAACACATCGGCGAGGAACTTGTTGCGCCCCAGCAGGATACCGCAAATGACGCCGCCAACCGCACCGATCAGAAAGCCGAGCGCTGTTTCCTCAAGTGTTACGATAATCTGTTCCGAAAGCGGTCCCTGTGAAGTGCCTTCCGTGATCCATATCCATATCTGATCGGCAATGCCGGAGGGGCTTGCAAAGAAGAATGGGTCAATCAGGCCGGTTCGTGCGCCGAGTTCCCATCCGCCCAGAACGGCGACAAGAATGGCGAGGCGTACAAGGATAACGACCGCGCGCCGGCGGCGCATATCGGCGCGAAATTTCGCTTCGGTGCGCGCAAGTTCGTCAGCACTTGCATTGGCCTGCAAGCTTGCTGAAGCGGAGAGAGCTTGTGTTGTCATATCATTTTCTCCGATTAGTTTCCGTTGGCCAGCGCGCGCTTCTGGCCGATCTGCACTTCCTCGCGCAAATCATCCCAGATAACCTTGGCTATATCGACAAACTGGCTGTCGTAGCGGATGTCTTCCATGACGCGCGGGCGCGGAATGTCGATGTCGTAGACGCTCTTGACCGTGGCTGGACCGGCGGTGAGCACATAAACCTTGTCGGCCAGTGCAATCGCTTCTTCGAGATCGTGCGTGACGAAGATGACGGACGCGCCGGATTGCTGCCAGAGATCGAGTAATTCACCCTGCATCAGCGTGCGTGTCTGTACATCGAGCGCGCTGAACGGTTCATCCATGAGCAGGATTTTCGGTTCGTTGATGAATGTCTGTGCCAGCGCCACGCGCTTGCGCATACCGCCCGAGAGCTGATGCGGATAATGCTTTTCAAAACGGGCCAGACCAACGCGGGCAATCCAGCTACGCGCTTTCTCATAGGCTTCTTCCTTTCCCATGCCGCGATAGCGCGGACCCGCGCTCACATTGTCAATGACATTGAGCCACGGAAAAAGGGCATCCGCCTGAAACACGAAACCGATATCGGGGCTGATGCCTTCGATAGGCTTGCCCATCAGGCGAACTTCCCCGGCACTTGGCTTAGCGAGACCGGTTACGAGATTAAGCGTCGTTGACTTGCCGCAGCCGGTCGGACCAACAACACAGGCAAATTCGCCCTGCGCAACATTCATTGTGAAGTCGCGCAATGCGGTCATCATCTTGCCGTCGGGGGTGACGAAACGGCGGGTTACATTGTTGAGCGCGATTGCAGGCACGCTATTGCCAGCTTTCTCACGCGCAATGGTTCTGTGGGCTTCCATCAGCATGGGTTCCTCGCGGGTATGCGGCACCGCTCGCACGCGATAATTTTGTTATCGAGCATCTCTGAACGCAAAACCGGTTACACCTTTGGCTCGAAAATGCTTTGTCGCGCGCCTGCAATGCGGTTGAATCTGTGGAGGGCAGCGGGACTGACGTTCATATTTGAACGTCAGTCGAAGGCTGTTTACTTCGCAGCGTCGAGCGTTGCGTTGGCCTTGTCCACGAACTCGGTCGTGAAGGTCTTCGAAAGGTCTACCTGCTTCTCCTGAAGCGGCTTCTTGAAGGTTGCGAGAACCTTGAGAACAGTTTCAGGACCATCCTTCGGCATCCGGCCATCCGGCGTGTACTGTGCCTTGCCCTCAGCCAGTCCCTTTACGTAAAGGTCCTTGTCACCGACATAATAATCCTTGGGCATCTGGTCTGCGATTTCTTCAGCGCTGTGCGAAGCGATATAACGCATGGTCTTGACCAGAGCGTTGGCAAGTTTCTGCGCGTCTTCCTTGTGCGTCTCAAGCCATGCGCTTTGCACGTAGAACGATGCAGCCGGATATGGTCCGCCAAGCGCTTCGATGGTCTTGTCCGGCGTGCGCATGTCGACCAGAACCTTGGCATCGCCGCTTTTCAGCATGTTTGCGACAGTGGGCTCTGTGGTCATGCCTGCCTGAACGGCATCCTGCTTGAAGGCCGCGATAAAAGTGTTGCCTGCGCCGACTGGCAGCAACGTGTAGTCACCCTGCTTGAGACCATTGCGCATGGCAAGGTATTGAGTCAGGAAGTCCGTGGAAGAGCCGAGACCCGTGACGCCGAGCGTGTGGCCCTTGAAATCCGCAGGCGACTTGATCTGGTCGGCATATTTGCTGGAAACGAGTTCCACTTCACCCGGCGCCTGGCTGAACTGGACGATGGACTGGATGAACTTGCCCTTTGACTGCAGGTCGATCGTGTGATCGTAAAAGCCGACCACGGCCTGAGCTGCACCAGCCAAAAGTTCGTTTTCTGCGTCCACGCCTGCACGGCTATTGATCAACTCGACGTCAAGGCCTTCATCCTTGAAGTAACCGAGCTTTTCCGTCAGCACTGCCGGAAGGTAAATCTGCTTTTCCATACCGCCGACGATTACCGTCAGCTTTTCGGCATGGGCCGCGCCTGCGCCAATTACCATCGCACCGCCAATAACGGCCGCGCCAAACAGATGGCGGCATGAATCAATAGAGATTTTCATTTTTGCTCCTCCGAGAGCTCCTGTCGGTCCGACAATGCCAGACCCCTCCTGATATGCGCCGATTCCTCAATCGGTTCGGAATGGTTACCGCAGGCAAGCTTTCAACCAGCTTTCAACAAACTTACAGCGCGCTTTCAAACCCGACAGTTTGGAAAACAGAGATTATCGCTATGTGCATCGGGAAGCGCCGGATTGCGAAAAACACTATCGTGATAGGTCTGATATCGCTGTCATAAAACGATCAGTTGCTTTCCCCCTGAATTAGGGGTTCAATCAATCAAATGGGGAGGCATCCATGCCATTTCGCGGTAACAAGTGTCAGGGTACTTATGCGCCAAACGATCTTCAGGCGCTTCAGGCTGCCTATAATCGTTGCTGTGCATTGCTGGATCGATGTCCCACAACACACGAAGATAAAGAGATGCTCGCACGAGCGATCATTAGAGCATATGAAACGGGCGAACAGAATCCAGACAACATCGCGGATATCGTAGCCAAGCTGGAACTCGCTCGCATCTAGTGGATTGAATTTGACGTTTGATACCCGCCCGACATCAATCCCGTTTCAAACGTCAAATTCGAAAAGTCCACTAGAACTCTTCCCGGGAAATGTGGAACAGTTTTCGAACCGAGATACGCGTCGAAACCACTGGTAAAGAATACCCAATCATTCAACTTATATTGTAAATGCTCCTGGACTTAATTCTGTTGCCGCGAATATCCAAGCGAAAGACAGCCACGCAATTCCTCAAAAGTTGCCGTACGAAGAGTGTTTTACATAAAGTAAACAATTCTCGGGTATAAAGTTTTGCAATCGGCTTTATTATAGTATAGCGGATCGCACGAGTTTATTGGCTTTTGGATGGAATGACCTGTCCGTGAGCCATCTGCGGAATGCACAGAATGCCATTTTCGAGAGATTACTATTTCGGGCGTTTCAAACCCGCCGAGTTGGAGGAGCTGCAAGCGGCTTATTTGAAGTCGTGCGAAGCTATGACCCGTTGCCCGATTACCTCTCCCCACAAAGACGAAATGGCGCGCGAAATCATCCAGATTTATGAATGCGGCGTTGTGGATGCCGAGAAAATCGCCGAACTCATGGTGCAAATTGAAGCAGTCAAGCCGCGTCCGATGAGCGAGCAGATGCTTGCTCAGGTAACGGCGATCCAGCCCAAGATCGCCTGATCGAAATAATTTCAATGGGAACACCCGGACGCGATAACCGAATCCGGGTGTTTTTGTTTAGCGCTGCGCTACTGGGCGGACAAGCGGGGTCACGCGACGAATGGTGACGCGGCGATTTTCCTGCTCAGCCGCCTGCGTGCGAATTTTGAGGAAGCGTTCGCCGTAGCCCTGAGTGACGAGGTTTTCTGGCGGAATATCATATACTTCCGTCAATAGGCTCGCAACGGATTCAGCACGTTTGTCGGACAAGACCAGGTTCGAGCGATCTGAACCGACAGCATCCGTATGCCCTTCGATAAAGAATGTTTCGCCTGGGTCCTTCGCCAGAACCTTCTGCATGGCGGTTGCAACCTTACGCAACGTTTTGGCCTGCGACATCGAAACCTCGGCACTTCCCGTCGCAAAGTGGATCGTGTCCAGATCGATACGACGCACCTTGTCGCGCAGACGGGCAGAATGACGAACTTCGTCAATCGTATAAACACGCTCCACACGTTCGACCGGCGGCATCGCCAGGAAATCATAGAAATCGCGTTCAGGATCGTCTGCAACATCGATGATGTAATCCCGCACCGGGACAGTCAGACGCATCGGGGGCAGTTCATAGCCAACATCGATAATCGAAGCGCGCGGATTGTCGTCATATTCCGGCGCATAGATCATCAGATGTTCGTTGCCGTCCCGATCGATACGGGAGCGCTGCAGAATATCGCCGTAACGATCATAAACCGTGACGATCTGGTTTCCGCCCGGACGGACGATGGTTTCACGGGTGCGTCCGCGCGGCAGTTCATCGTAATAGGTCTGTTCCGCATCACGGCGCAATCTGGGGCGATCATCGCCGCGCACGAAGATGCGATCACCCACATCCAGAATGACGCGATTATCCACTTCCTCGATAACTTTGACGCTCGAGACATTGTTGGTCACGTTATTGACCGTTGTATTGTTGATAACCGTATTGTTCACCACCGTGTTGTTGACGATGTTGGTGGTTTCCGGCACGGCAAAAGCTGGCGCTTCCTTTATGCGAGTACCCTCTTCCTTGAGATTGGCCTCGATCTTCTGCGGCAGCGCTGCCTTCACTTCTTCGGGAATAGCGACCTGTGCCGCCGCATCGTTTGCCGGTGGCGGTGCATTTTCCTCGGCGGAACGCTGCTGTTCACGTTGCTTGCGACGTTCTTCACGTGACTGGCTCCCACCGGAATTGTCGGCATCCTTGTCGCTGTCGAGAATGGCGGCGCCATTTTCAACCGGCAAGACAACGGTGTCGTCTGTCTTGGCAGGGTCTTTCGCAATCTCCTGCTTTTCCTTAGTCGATCGCTGATCGACTATTTCCGGCGCTGGCTCAGGCGCTGGATTCGATACAGGCTGTTGCTGCCCTTCGGTTGATTGCGGCTGCTCAACGGGCTGTGTGGGCTGAGCCTCATTCTGCGGCGCTTCTGTTGCTTTCGGTTCTTGCGGTTGAGCTTCTTCAGGATGCTCAACAATCGATTCTTCGGCTGGCTCTTTCTGCGAAGGGGTTGCCTCTGCCGGTTGCTCGGCTGGCTTTTCCGTTTCCTGAGCCGGAGCCTCCCTGGCTGGCTTTACAGCACGTTTGGCAGGCTTTTCGGCTGCAGGCTGCTCAGGCTTCGCTTCCGGTTCCGCCGCTGGAGCTTCCTTTACCGGCTTCTCGGCGGGTGCGGCCTGCTCTTGAGACTCAGCGGTCTTGCGAGCAGCCTCTTCAGCGGCCTTCTGCTGTTGTTCGATCTGGCGCTGCGCCTGTTCCTCGGCCTTTTTCTGCTCGGCAGCCTGCTTGGCCTGTTCTTCAGCCTGCTTCTGAGCTTCGCGCTCTGCGGCCTTCTGTTGTTCCTCGGCTTGCTTCTGTGCTTCGCGTTCGGCAGCTTTTTGCTGCTCTTCGGCTTGGTGCTGCGCCTCTGCTTCCGCGGCACGCTTTTGCTCTTCTGCCTGACGTTGAGTTTCTTCCTGAGCGGCCTTTTGCTGCTCTTCGGCTTGTCGACGGTTCTCTTCCTCGGCAGCGCGCTGCTGTTCTTCTGCCCTGCGCGCTTCTTCTTCTGCTGCCTTTTGCTGTCCTTCAGCCCCACGCTGTTGCTGCTGCAACTGTTCGTCGGACGGCTGCTGGTCTCCATTTTCCTGTGCCAGCAGGATTGGGGCTGTCAGCGTGTCCGCCAGTACGGGTTGTGCAAGAATGGAGGCCGAGAGAACCGGCACGGCAACCGTGGCAAGAAGCTTCGAACGAATAGACATAAATCCTTCTCCTTCTGGAGGGCAGAATTGATATGCGTCTCCCCCACAGATTCGCGGGCAAAAACGCCGTAGAGCCGCCAGCGATATCCATCGAATTGGGGCAAATTCCGGCAGCTTCACAAATCCGTTATCGCAATCCACATGAATGCAGGCTGAACTCAGCCGTTCGGGAACGACGAGATTTGCCGCATTCTTTTAGCCAGAAGCTCGATACCTTCCGCAATCCGATTGATCGGAATGGAAGAATAAGCGATGCGGAAATAACGACATGGCCGGTCGTCGCTCCAGAAAAACGGCGACCCTGACTCGATCAACACGCCGTCCTCGCGCAAATCACGTGCGAGCTTATCGGCATCCATGCCTTCCGGCCCTTCGATCCAGAATGCCGTGCCGCCGAACGCCGATTTTCCGGCGATTTTCAATCCTTCACGATTAAGCGCGTCGATCATGACTATATGGCGTTTGTGATATTCTATCCGCATACGGTGGATGACCGCATCATAGTGACCAAGCGCCAGAAAATAGGCGGCGGTTCGCTGTTGATGGCCCGGCGGATGACGCAGCATGAGTGCCCTTAACGCCCTCGCCTCGCGGATCACCGGCGCTGGAGCGACCAGATAGCCGAGCCGAAGTCCCGGAAACAGTGACTTTGAAAAGCTGCCCACATACAAAACCCGGCCATATTGGTCGAGCGATTTCAGCGCCGGTGTCGGCGGCTGCAGGAAGCTCATCTCAAATTCGTAATCATCTTCAACGATGACAAAATCGCGTTCCGCCGCTGCTTCCAGCAGTGCAATACGCCGCGCGCGTGGCATGGTGGCGGCGGTTGGAGACTGGTGACTTGGCGTAACAAAGACCGCATCAATCCCATCGGGCAATCGTTCCGGCGGCAAGCCGCCTTCGTCAACGTCGAGGGCCGTTACACGAGCTCCTGTCAGATGAAGCGTCGCGCTGATATCCGGATGCCCTGGATTCTCGCACACGACATGCGAACGTCGCGACAAAAGCAGATGGCTGACGATCCAAAGCGCGTTCTGTGCTCCCACCGTGACCAATATCTCGTCCGGTTCGGCCCGTATTCCGCGGCTCGGTAGCGTGCGTGAGCGAATATAGTTGACCAGTTCCACATCGTCAGCAGCAGCAAAATCACCGGCCATAAGGATGAAGTCCTCCCGAGCCAGAGCACGCCGGGCGCAATCGCGCCATGCGGCCAGATCGAATAAGGTCTGGTCCATCTGGCCATAGAGAAAGGGGTAACGATACTTCCGCCAGTCGAGCGGCTTGCGAATGGTCTTGGCGATATTGAAGCCGGGACGCAGTTTGGACGACCAGTCGACAGCCGTATCGGGTGTCTGCAAAAAATCCCTGTCGGGACGGCTGATAGGCGGCGTCGTGGCCACATGATAGGCACTGCGTGACCGCACTTCCAGATACCCCTGAGAAACAAGCTCCTGATAAGCCAGCGTTACAGTCAGGCGCGAGACTTTCAGATAATCCGCCAGCCGTCGCGTCGAAGGCATGCGCGCACCCGGTAAAACACCACCGGATAGAACGGCCGATACAGTCGTTTCACGGATTTGCGACTGCAATCCGGTATTTCGGCTGCCATCTATGAAGAAGATTGTCGGGGAGACGGCATCCAAGGCATTACTCCATTAGTATATCTGTAATTTCGCCCAACTTCGCGTCAGTTTTTCAGCTTCATGCTCCACTTAGCAATAGTGTTTCTTCTTTCTGTTTCTCCACGTGGAATAATTTCGACGGTAAGGTGGGTGCGCATTCCGATTTTCAGGCACGGCCATCTTGATCGCCAAGCTGGACTTATTGACTATTCCAACTGGATATAAGGCAAATTTGATGAGATGGCTATCGTTTGTAACTGGAACTGTAGATTGGCGAAAAACGCCAGCAGTCGTGACTAGGTCAGGCATGGTTCTTAAATGGAAGGGGAACTCCATGAACTATTTCAATAGCATAAAACGGGTGGTGTTATTTTCGGCCGTAGCAGCGCTTTCAACATCTGCGGCCTATGCCGAAACCACGGTCGTGGTCGGCTATCAGCAGATCGTCGGGCCATTTCTGACCGCGATCGCCGACGGAAAGTTCGATGCGGCAGCAAAGGAAGCCGGATACAAGATCGACTGGCGCCAGTTCGCATCGGGTGGCGATATTTCGACGGCACTTGCGTCCGGGAATGTGCCGATTGGCGTTATCGGTTCAACGGGCATCGCAGCCGCCGCTACACGTGGCGTCGACCTTCAACTCTTCTGGATCCTCGATAATATCGGTAAATCGGAAGCACTGGTAGCGCGCGAAGGCTCGGGTATCGAGAAGCCGGAGGACCTCAAGGGCAAGAAGATCGGCGTGCCTTTCGTCTCGACCTCGCACTTCCATCTTCTCGTCGGCATGGACGATATCTGGAAGATCAATCCGCGTGACGCGGAGATTCTCAACATGACACCGCCGCAGATCGTTGCTGCCTGGCAGCGTGGTGACATCGATGCGGCCCATGTCTGGCCCCCTGCTCTTTCTGAAATCCTCAAGACCGGCAAGGAAATTGCCAATTCTGAAGAAATCGGCGCAAAAAGCGTTCCAACCTTCGACGGACTTGTGGTGGACAAGAGCTTCGCCAGTGAAAACCCGAAATTCATGACCGCCTTCACCACTGTGTTGAAGGATGCCTACGCTGACTACAAGGCCAATGGCAGCCAATGGACAGCGGATTCCGAACAAGTCAAAGGCATGGTCAAGCTGATCGGCGGCAATGCCGCTGACATACCTGGTGCACTCGCACTGTTGTCCTTCCCCACCGTGGAAGAACAGGCCTCCCCGACTTGGCTCGGTGGTGGCAAAGACAGTGGTGCGCTCAAATCTGTCACTCAGAGCGCGAAATTCCTCGTCGATCAAAAGCAGCTCGATCAGGCTCTGGATGACTATAGCGGCAATGTAAATGGCAGTTTTGCTGAAGCCGCCGCGAAGTAATTACGTGAAGTAATTCAAGCGCCTCCGCCAGCGGCCTGCCTTCGGGCTTGCCGCTGAACCGAGACGGTTCCTGTAGTGTTTTGCCTTCTGGCTTGTGCCGGAACCGTCTTTCGTTTCCGAAAGGTAACGTCATGGAAACCTTGAACGTATCGAATGTCAGTCTGACCTATCCCGGTCTTTATGTGGAAGAAGCCGTGATTGCGCTGAAGGGTGTCAATCTGCGCATCGACAGCGGGGATTTTGTGGTGGCGCTTGGTGCGTCCGGCTGCGGCAAGACCACGCTTCTCAATCTCATGGCGGGGTTCATGATCCCATCATCCGGTGAAATTACATTGGGCGGAAGGCAAGTGCGTGGTCCCGGC
>Ga0182738_1002642_pt1 | contig 21176 bp, 19 predicted proteins | sample eDN5th30CBELigMG_FD_128876 | JGI IMG/M metagenome (GOLD analysis project Ga0182738, IMG submission 128876) | Enriched Miracle-Growth compost microbial communities from Emeryville, California, USA - eDNA 5th pass 30_C BE-Lig MG (version 2)... ... | reverse complement strand
TCAAAAGGGCGGGGTCGGCAAGACGACGTCGACGGTGAACGTCGCCGCCGCGCTGGCTCTTGAAGGGCACAAGGTGCTGGTGATCGACCTCGATCCGCAGGCGCACGCCACCCTTCACCTGGGACTCTTGCCCGGTCGCTCGGGCCCGTCCCTCTACGAGATTTTGACCGAGGGCAAGAGCATCGAGGAGGTTCGCCGGCAGGTCGCGCCGAACCTCTCGATCGTCGGCAGCCACATCGACCTGGCCGGCGCCGAGCTGGAGTTGCTGGGGACCGTCGGCCGCGAGGTGATCCTACGCGACCAACTCGCCGCGGACGCCGAGAATTACGACTTCGTCCTGATGGACTGTCCGCCGTCGCTCAGCGTTCTGACGCTCAACGCCCTCTGCGCGGCGACCGAGGTTTTGATCCCCCTCCAGGCCCACTTCCTGGCCCTTCACGGGTTGTCGAAGCTGCTGGAGACGGTCAACCTGGTCTCCAAGCGGGTCAACCGCGACCTGAAGGTCGGCGGGATCGTCCTCTGCCTTTACGACGCGGGAACCCGGCTCGGCGGCGAAGTCGTCGAGGATCTTAGGGGCTTCTTCTCGGCCAAGCGCAAAGGCGCGACCCCCTGGTCCGAGGCCAAGCTCTACAAGACCCGAATCAGGCGGAACATTCGCCTGGCCGAGTGTCCGAGCTTCGGCGAGTCGATCTTCCAGTACGCCCCGACCAGCCGGGGGGCGGAAGACTACGCCTCGCTCGCCGCGGAGATGCTGGGCCGGGCGCCCTCGGCCATCTGGGACGACGCCGATTCCGAGATCGAAGCCGCCCCCGCGTCGACCGGGGCCGACGCCACGGCCGCCTAAGCCATCAAGGAGGCTCGCCCGCCGTGCGATGGGTTGGGATCGACGAGGCGGGTTACGGGCCGAACCTGGGGCCGCTGGTCATGACCGCGGTGGTCGTCGAGGCCGTTCCCGACCCCGGTGGCCTCGACTCGCCGCCGATCGATCCCCCCTCACAATTCTGGGACGACCTGAGCGAGACGGTTTGCCGGGCCGGACGCCGGGACGGCCGCCTCTGGGTCGACGACTCGAAGGCGATCCTCAAGGGAGGCAAGGGGCGAGACCGGCTCGTCGCCACCTGCCTCGCGGCCCTCGACGCGGCCGACCACCAACCGCCCGATCGCCTGGAAGCGCTGGTCGAAGCGCTTTGCGGAACCACGATACCAGATCCAGGCGAACTCGCCCGCTGGACGCCTTCCCGCGGCGAAGGCCCCGCCTGGCCCGGAACCGAGGCGCTGGAGCGGCACGCCCGGCGACCGCGCCGCAAGCCCTTCGCCCCGTCAAGCGGAAGGTGGCGGATCAGCCATGTCCGCTCGGTGATCGTCGGGCCCGAGCGGTTCAACGAGGGCCTGGCGCGCCACGGCTCCAAGGCCGGGGTTCACTTCGAGGCGTTCCAAAGCCTTTTGCGCGAGGTCTGGGAACTCGCCGCCGACAGCCGGCCGACCCACGTTTCCGGAGACAAGCACGGGGGCCGGCATTACTACGGCGAGCCGCTGCGCGCGGCCTTCCCCGAGGCCCGGATTCATCCCGGGCCGGAAGGGCCGGCGCTGAGCGAATACGCGCTCGAAGCGCCGGGGCGGAAACTCAACCTGCGACTGACGCCCCGCGCCGACGCCCAGGACGGCCTGGTGGCCCTGGCGTCGATAGTGAGCAAGACCGCGCGCGAGGCCTGGATGGATGTCTTCAACGCCTTCTGGGCGGGCCATGTTCCGGGGCTGAAGCCGACGGCCGGATATCCGGTCGACGCCGCGCGGTTCCGGCGCGTCATCGAACCGGCGTCCCAAGCGCTTGGCCTGGAGCCGCGCTTGTGGTGGCGAGAGAGATAGGCGGAGAGGCGGGGACGTTCCAAGCGGAGCGGCCGAGCCGACTACCGCTCTCGGTAAACGATGCGCGCCTTGGTGAAGTCGTAGGGCGAAATCTCGACCGTCACGCGATCGCCGGGAACAATGCGGATGAAGTTCTTCCGCATCTTGCCCGCGATGTGGGCGAGGACTTTATGCCCCTTTTCCAACTCGACCGTAAATTGCGTGTTCGGGAGCGCCTCGACGATGCGCCCTTCGATCCTCAGCGGTTCTTCTTTAGCCACGTGGTCCTCCTGCGTCAACCAGCGCCGGCCTCGCAAGCGCTGGTCATGGTTTAGCCCGCGAGTCTCGGCGGGGGGGCGGGGACTCGAAAGGATGGCCGGCTTCGGGGAATGTCTCGTCTCGCCGCGAGCGCGACGGGAGGTCATTCGGAAAATTATAAACGAAACATCGGGACGCGGATAGGGCATCCAATCGCCGATTCGTCGATTGACGGGAACGCAACCGGCGCTTAAATCCCGGGGGTGAACCTCGGGAGTATTCCCGGCTCCTTAAACCGGACGTAATGCACGGCGTCGACCGCCGTGATCGCCAACCCGCGACCGTCGGCGTCGACCCAGGCAAGGTTCGAGGGCCGCTTGGGGGTCGCCACGATCCCCAACAATCGGCCGTCGGGCTCGAAGACCCAGATCCCCAGGGCAACCGCGACGTACACCCGGCCCTTTTGGTCGACCTTCAGCCCGTCGGGGCCGCCCGGCTCGCCGGGGACGAGGGTCGCGAAGACCCGCCCGGGGGCGTCCAGCAGATCTCCGTCGGGGCCCACCTTGAAGGCCCGAATGTGATAACGCCCAGTGTCGTTGACGTAGAGCGTCCGCTCGTCGGGCGAGAAGGCCAGGCCGTTGGGCTTCTCGAAGTCATCGACCAGCAAATGAAGCGCCTCGTCCCCCGACTCGGCCGGGTTCCAGCGGAAGACCCCCTGGAAGGTCAGGACCTTCTCCCCCGGCTTGACCCCGTAAGCCGGGTCGGTGAAAAACGCCTGACCGTCGCTCCGGCAAACGACGTCGTTGGGGCTGTTGAGCCTCATCCCTCGCCAGTTTTCAAAGAGCGACCGAACGTCGGAGCCGTCGGGGGCCATCGACGACATCCGCCGGCCGTTCTGCTCGCAAAAGATGATCCGGCCGTCGGATGAGAAGGTCTGCCCGTTGGCCGCCTCGGTGCCCTCTCGAACCACCTCGACGGCGCGATCCGGGCGAATCCGATGCGTTTTCTCCGCCTTGATGTCCTGAACCAGGATCGACCCGTCGGCGAGCCAGAGCGGGCCCTCGGTGAACTCGAAGCCGTCGGCCAACGTCTCAAGCCGGTCGCTCTCGACCAAGGCGGACAAACCATCGTCTCTAAGGATATTCAACATGGCGGTGAGCCCTCCACGACGTTCAAGATTAGGCGGGGATCGCGGCCGTCCCGGCGCCGGGCCGGTCCATCCCGGTCTTATACCATGCTCCCGAGAACGGCGCGGGGTGAGAGGATGGGGTGGATCATGGGTTTTCGCGCAGGCTCATGGAAAGCCGGCCGTTCTTCGATTAGAATAACAAGAACATCCCGGCGGACTGACGAAACCACCGCGTTTCCTCGACTTGGTGAGGAGCACTTCCGATGCCCTTGGAGGCTGATACTCAAGATCTGGCGAAGGCCCGAACCTTCTTCCAGTACGGCAACGACGCCGCGCAGAAGGCGAACCTCGACTACGCCATTGATATGTACAAGCAGGCGTGCAAGCTGGCGCCAAGCGAATTAAGCTTCCGACTCGCGCTGCGCGGAGCCCAAAGGCGCAAGTTCAACAACGAGCCGTCGAAGGTGGGAAGGCTGGTCGGGGCTCGCAACAAGCCGATTCAGTATCGCGCCAAGTCGGCCCGCTCGAAGGAAAATTACGCGCAGAGCCTTGAGATTTGCGAGGAGGGTTTCACCCACAACCCCTGGGACGTGGGGATGGCTCGCGAGGCCGCGGAATCGGCCGAGATGCTCGGCCATTATAAGCTTGCGCAGTGGTATCTGGAGTCGGTGCAGAGCGAGGCCGGCAAGGACGCCGAGTTCTTCCGCCACGCCGCGCACGTCCACGAGCTTTGCGAAGCCTGGCCCAAGGCGATCGCCGCCTGGGAGACGGTCAAGAAGATCGATCCCAACGACGACGAGGCCCACCGCAAAATCAACGGCCTCTCCGCCAGCGCCACGATCAAGCGGGCCAAGTACGACGACGCGGTCGAGAAGGCGATGGAGGAAAAGCCCCCCGCGCCCCCCGAAGAGGTTGACTCCGAGATCGGCAAGCTGAAGCAGGAAAAACTCTCGCCCGAGGATCGGCTGAAGAAGGAGATCAAAAGCGATCCGAAGCAGGTCTGGGCGTACCTGGAGCTGGCCGACATCTTCCGCAAGCGGAGCCAGTTGGAAACCGCGGAGAAGGTTCTGGGGATGGGCCTGAAGAACAACCCCAAAGATCCGATGCTCCAGCAAAACTACGCCGACGTTCAGATGACGCGGATGAGCCGGGCGATGGAGTCGCTCTCGAAGCGCGTGGCCGACGATCCCCACGACGCCGACTCGAAGGACAAGCTCGACAAACTCGCTCGGCTCTTCTCGGATTACGAGATCAAGGAATACAAGCGGCGGGTCGCCCTGAATCCCGAGGATTACGAGCTGCACTATCAGCTTGGCCTCCGCCTGGCGAAGGACGGTCAGCACGGCGACGCGATCGGCGAGTTCCAGATCGCCAAATCAAGCCCGGCCCTGAAGGTCCAGTCGATGCTCCAGGCCGGCCTCAGCTTCGAGGCCGACGGCCGGGCCAAGCTCGCCGAGCGGACCTATTTGGAGGCCCTCAAGGCGATCGAGCCCGACGACACCGAGAATTTCAACGCCCTGCATTACCAGCTTGGCCGGGTCAACGAGACCCTGGGCAACATGGAGGCGGCCGAGGAACACTACAACGAGGTCGCGGCCAACGATTACACCTATTTGGACATCGCCCAGCGGCTTCGCAACTTGAACTGAAAACCCCCTTCGTGGTACAGTTTTCGCTTCGTGCGAGCCGACTGGAAATCCATCCACCGAAGTCGGTCGAGGAGGCGGTCTCGGGGTATCGCGCCCCGAGCGCCAATTGAGTTTGTTTTCAAGCGGGATTATCGACGGACCCATGCCTAGCACCCCCTCAGCGGCCAAGCGGCTGCGACAAAGCGCCAAGAGGCGCATGCGCAATCGGATCGCCAAGAAGATCGTCAAGACCTCCTCGCGCAAGGCCCTTGAGACGGTCGCCGAGAAGGACTTCCCGAAGGCCGAGGAGGCCTACCGCGCCGCCGTCGCCAAGATCGACAAGGCCGGCGCCCGCCGGGTCCTTCACCCCAACACGGCCGCCCGGCGCAAGAGCAAGCTCGCCCGCGAGTACAACGCCGCCCTGGCCAAGGCCCAGCAGCAGGGCTAAGCCGAGCCAAGCCGGCCGACAATCGGTGATCCCCCGGCCCGCGACGGAGAATCCCGCCGCCGGGCCGCCTCGCGCTCGCGCGAACTCAAAACACCGCGAAGACCGCCGCCATGCCGACCCTCAGCGAAGCCTTCCCGACGATCGCCCAGGCGCTTGCCATTCCAATCGGCCGGCGCCCGGTGGTTCCGTCGGGTCCGTCCCGCTTCGAAGCCCTGGTCGCGCTTTTGGCCTCTCGAACACCCGGATCGAATCGAGGCGATCGCCTGGCCTCGGCCCTCGCCGAATCCGGCTTCCTCGATCCCGAAGCCCTGGCCTCGGCCGACCTGAACGAGTTGACCGACACCCTGCGCGACGCCCGAGCCGAAGCGCCGGCCTCGACGCTTCGACAGATTCAGCGCGTCGCCGCCTGGTATCAGTCCCGCCGCGACGAGTTGGAGGACGAGGCGGACGTCGGCGAAGGACTTTCGGAAGCCAGGCGCGACGAGCTGGCCGGGATCAACGGAATCGGCCGGGCCACGGCCGACGCGATCGCCTTGCGGATCTTCGGCGCGTCGGCCTACCCGGTGGATCGGGCGACGTACCGGATCTTCGTTCGGCACGGCTGGATCGACGCGACGGCCGATTATGACGAGGTCGCCTCGTTGATCGTCGGTGTTTGCCGGGACGACCCGGCGGCGCTCGAAGCGCTTTCAAGGGGCATGGCCGACATCGGCCGGCGGTTCTGCAAGCCCGCCGCGCCGCGCTGCGAGCGCTGTCCGTTGCGAACGGTCCTGCCTCCGGGCGGCCCCATTGAGGCCGGCGAATAACGCCGGGGCGGTTTCGGAGGAGAGACGACGATGGCCGACTACCATTTCGAGGGGCCCAAGCCCGCCCGGATGTACGAGGTCATCCTGCCGAAGAAGCTCGGCTATTTCGGCAAGGTCCAGGAGGTCCTGGAGGACCTCTTCGACGAGCGGGCGATTCGCGAGGTCCCCTTCGTTCGCGACTCGATCGCCGAGCGTGGGAAAGACTCCGACTTCGACGAGGACGCCTGGGTTAAGACGCTTTGTCAGGCGTCGCGCGGGTACTCGATCTACGAGATGGACGGGCGGTTTCTCTCGGCCTCGGGACCGGTCGACGAGCGCGTTTTGGTGATCCGGTTCATCTTTCACAACGTCAACAACTCGGACGATCCCCGAACCGATTTCCTGTCGGCGTCGATGGCCGTGGTCAACCACCTCGTCGCCCACCGGTTCGCCCGCGAGCTGGGAGTCGAGGAGGAGATCTGGTTTTTGGAATACCACGAGCCCCGGCTTTCGATCTGGCGACGCGACGCGGCGGACGCCGAACCCGAAGCCAAGACCCACGCCCAACAAGGCGAGAGACCATGAGCGCCCTGTCCGCCGTACTTGATCGTTACGCCCTTGGCTCGTCGGTCCTCGCCTACGCGCTGCATGAGCTGCCCGAGGAGCGGGCGAAGGCCCGCCCCGGCCCGGGAGCCTGGAGCATCGCCGAGCTGGTCGCGCATCTGGCCGACTCCGACCTGGTGATGAGCGACCGGATGAAGCGGGTCATCGCCGAGGACGACCCGCTTTTGATGGCCTTTGACGAGAACGCCTGGATGGACCGGCTTTTCCCGAACGAGGCCCAGCTCGCCGATTCTCTGGCGGTCTTCCAGGCCAATCGGCGATGGACCGAGCGAACCTTGCGACGGCTGGCCGAGGCCGATTTCGCCCGAGCCGGGCGGCACAGCCAGAGGGGACGCATCACGCTGGCCGAAATTCTCGTCGGCTCGGTCAACCACCTGGATCATCACCTCCGCTTCCTCTACGCCAAGCGGGCGAACCTGGGAACGGCCGTGCAGCCCCGTTATTCGTATCCGATCGTTTAATGGCGTTTGACGCCCGCCGAGGAGGCGACCGCCCGTGACCCGCCTGTTCGCCGGAACCCCCTGGGACCGTCCCCCCGTCTGCGACCGCTGCGGCCGGCCCGAGTCGGAGTGCGCCTGTCCTCCCGAGGTGGTCGAGCCGGTTCGGATCCCGCCCGAGACGCAGACGGCGAGAATCTCGGTGGAGAAGCGGCCGAAGGGGAAGGTCGTCACGGTGGTCGCCGACCTCGATCCCGAGGGGAACGACCTGGCCGATCTGACCACGAAGTTGAAGACCGCCTGCGGCGCGGGGGGGACGCTGAAGGACGGTCGGATCGAGATTCAGGGCGACCATCGCGAGACGGCCGAGCGTTCGCTCCAAAAAATCGGTTATAAAACAAAACGACGTTAGGGACTTCCAGCAAAGGGCTAGGGGTGATCGACCATGGCGCTGCACGCGATGCCGGTGATGATTGGGGTGTTGGCGGCCCTGGCGATCGCCTACCGATACTACAGCGCGTTTCTGGCCGCGAGGGTGGCGGCGCTCGACGACTCGCGGACGACCCCGGCCCACAAGTATGAGGATGGCCAGAATTTCGAGCCGACGAACCGTTGGGTTCTCTTCGGCCACCACTTCGCGGCGATCTCGGGCGCGGGGCCGCTGATCGGCCCGGTCCTGGCGATCCAGTTCGGCTATCTGCCGGGCCTGCTCTGGATCGTCATCGGCGTTTGCCTCGCCGGCGCGGTGCAGGACATGATGGTTTTGGCTCTCTCGACCCGAAAGGGAGGGCGGAGCCTCGCCAGCCTGGCCCGAACCGAGATTGGTCGGCCGGCGGGGATCGCGGCGACTGCCGCCGTGCTCTACATCATCATCATCGCCCTGGCCGGGCTGGGCGTGGTGGTGGTCAAGGCCCTGGGCGGCGAGGAGGTCGCCATGAGGGCCGGGACGGTCCTGGTTTATCCGGAAGGCTCCGACGTCAGCACGACCATGACCCGGAACGGTCCCCGGGTTTACGATGTTCCCCCGCGCTCGACGTACCAGTTCGGCGCCGAGGCCGGCCAGTCGATGGTCATCAACGAGGCGTTCCAACTCGCCGTCCCCAGCGCCGAGTCGCTCAAGGGCAACCCCGACGGCCCCGGGTTCGTCCTGCCCGAGAAGGCCCGAAGGCTCGTTCCCGGAAGCTCTTGGGGAACGTTCACCATCGCCATGACCATCCCCATCGCGCTTTTCGTGGGCCTGTACATGTACCGGCTCCGCAAGGGGAGGGTAATCGAAGCCTCGCTCGTCGGCGCCGTTTTGGTTCTGGCCGCGACGGTGGCCGGCGCGTTGGTGCCGGGCTCGCCGATTGAGAAGTTCTTCCTCCTAAACCGCGAGTGGACCGTCGCGGCGCTGGCCATTTACGGGTTCGTCGCGGCGGTCTTGCCGGTCTGGCTGTTGCTCCTGCCGCGCGACTATCTCTCCAGCTTCCTGAAGATCGGCACGATTTTCCTCCTGGTCGCCGGGGTCATCGTGGCCAATCCCAAGCTCGAAGCCCCGGCGCTCAGCCCTCACTTCTCCCAGGGCGGGGGTCCTTATTTCGACGGGCCGATCTTCCCTTATGTCTTCATCTGCATCATGTGCGGGGCGATCTCGGGCTTTCACGCCCTGGTCTCCTCGGGCACGACTCCCAAGATGGTCAACCGCGAGGGCGACGTTAGGATGATCGGCTACGGGGCGATGCTGATGGAGGGCCTCGTCGCGGTCGTCGCCCTGATCGCCGCCGCGGCCCTGCCCAACGCGATGTATTACGACATCAACATCGACCTGGGCAAACGCCCCGACTTCCTCGCCAAACATCCCGACTTCGCCCAGTTCTTGAAGGTCGGCGAGTTTGAGATCGACGGCGAGTTCGGCGCGCCGGTCGAGAGCGAGCTGGTCGCGATGGAGCGCGACGTTCGCGAGTCGTTGCACGGTCGAACCGGAGGGGCCGTCACCCTGGCCGTCGGCATGGCCCGGATCTTCTCCGACGCAATGCCTCCCCTTCGCTCGTTGATCGCCTACTGGTATCACTTCGCGATTATGTTCGAGGCGCTCTTCATTCTGACGACGATCGACGCGGGCACTCGAATCGCCCGGTTCCTGGTCCAGGAGCTTTTGGGAAGAATCTGGAAGCCGCTGGGCGACCTTGAATGGGCGCCGGCGTCGATGCTCGCCACGGCCCTGGTGGTTTTCGGTTGGGGGTACTTCATCGCCACGGGGTCGGTTGAAACGATCTGGCCGATGTTCGGCATGGCCAACCAGCTTTTGGCCGTGATCGCCCTGGCGGTGGTCACGACCTGGCTATTCAACTCGGGCCGGGGCCGCTACGCGCCGGCGACGATTCTACCGATGCTCTTCGTGGTCGTGACCACGGCCGCGGGGGGCTATTACGAAGTCACCCGGAAGTTCTGGGGCATGATCCAGGCCGGCAACGTCGTCGCCGGTTGGCTCAACATCGGCCTGACCCTCTTTCTGCTCGCCTGCGTCGCGGTTATCGTCGGCTCGGCGGTGATCCGGTGGTTCTCCCCCCGGGAAACCCCCGATGACGAGGAGGACGCGCCCGTCCGACTCCAAGAGGCGAGCGCCTGAGGGGCCCCGGGATTCGATTGTGGCAAAATCCTGTAGCCGGGGTCTGTGACCCCGGCGCGTAAGCCCCGGCGATCCGACGCCGATCCCGGCCTCACGGAGGCCGGCTACAATAAGAACGCCCGCTGAGCATCCACCGGGATTTCCTCCCCCATCCCATCGGGGGTGGAGGTGAAATTCTGTATCCGGGGTCCGCGACCTCGGCGCGTGAGTCGCGAACAAACCCGTCGTGACCGTGCGCGATCGTCGCAACACTCGGCATTATAGGGCTTTGCGCCCCAAAGCCCTGCTTCGCCGGCCGCGCCGAACGAACCCAATTTGGGACCGCTCGGGGGCCGGCCGGCGCGAGGGCGATTTCGCTTCGGGCGTCTTGGCGGGACTCAGCTTTCGGCGCCCGCTTCGATGAGCGAGTCCTGGGGCGGGCGGTTGCCGAGGACGCTGTGCTTGCGGCCGTAGAGGAAGTAGATCACCAGGCCGATGGACATCCAGACGATCAGGCGGAGCCAGGTGTCCCAGGGAAGCGGAATCATCAGCAGGACGGCGGTGATCACGCCCATGGGCGCGGTGAACCAGATGGCGGGGGCGCGGAAGGGGCGCTCGATGTCCGGCTCCTTGATCCGCAGGTAGAGCGTTCCGGCCGAGACGATGGCGAAGGCGAAGAGGGTGCCGATGGAGGTCAACTCGCCGGCGACGCTCAGAGGAAGAACCCCCGCGGCCACCATGACGATCAGGCCGGTGATGATGGTGGTGATGTAGGGGGTTCGGAAACGAGGGTGGATCTTGGCGACGATCGGGGGCAAGAGCCCGTCCTTCGACATCGAATAGAAGATGCGGGGCTGGCTCATGAGCATGACCAGGATCACCGAACTGAGGCCGGCGATCGCGCCGATCTTCACGTAGAAGGAGAGCCAGGGCATTTTCATGGCGTCGGTGGCGACGGCCACGGGGTCGGGCACGTGGAGCTGCTTGTAGTTGACCACGCCGGTCATCACGATCGCCCCGAAGAAATAGAGGATCGTGCAGATGATCAGCGAGCCGATGATGCCGATGGGCATGTCGCGCTGGGGGTTCTTGGCCTCCTGGGCGGTGGTTGAGACCGCGTCGAAGCCGATGTAGGCGAAGAAGACCACCCCGGCCGCCCTGAGAATGCCGCTCCAGCCGTACTGGTAATCGTACCAGGGGCCAACCGCGGGCGCGATGTACGAACCACCCCAGTTCTCCCTGTTGACCAGCGGGAGGCCGAGGACGATCAGGAGGACCAGGATCGACACCTTGATGAAGACGATCACGTTGTTGACCCGGGCCGATTCGCGGACGCCGACCACCAGAACGGCCGTCACCAACGCGACGATGAAGGCCGCCGGAGCGTTGAAGATCGCCGTGACCTGGGGGAACGCCGAGTAATCAATCTGGGCCTCCTCCAGCGCGTGCTTGACCGATTCGAGCATCGACCAGCCGTGCCGCAGGTGCAGCGTCGCGGCGATCTTGTCGGGGACCTGGATCATGACGGTCCTGGGCCCGGCCAGGAATTGGGGGGGCAGGTCGATCCCCCGGTCGTGGAGGAAGCTGGCGACGTAGCCCGACCAGTTGATCGCCACGGTTGTCGCCCCGACCATGTATTCCAGGATCAGGTCCCAGCCGATCAGCCAGGCGATGAACTCGCCCATCGTCGCGTAGGCGTAGGTGTAGGCCGAGCCGGCCACGGGGACGGTCGAGGCCATCTCGGCGTAGCAAAGGCCCGCGAACGCGCAGACGATGCCGCCGAGCACGAACGAGAGCGAGATGGCCGGGCCGGCATACTTGGCCGACGCCTCTCCCGTGAGTCCGAAGAAGCCCGCGCCAATGATCGCGCCGATGCCCAGCATGATCAGGTTGGTGCCGGTCAAGGTGCGTTTCAGACCATGCTCCTCGCCCTCGACCGCCTCGGCCTTGAGCATGGCGATGGATTTTCGAACCCACGGATCAGGCATCGTGTTCTCTCGCTTCGACTTCGCAAAAAAATGGATGGGGAGGTAAAGCCGCCGGGCGGGACCCGCGCGGTGGATACCCCCTCTCCCGAGGGGAGAAGGATGATCGGCGGCGCCTCTCGCGTCGGGCGAGAGGCGGTTGGGAGCCGCTCAAGATCCTAGCATAGCGCTCGCGTGTTAGGGCAGTTCGATAACCTCGATCTTTCGGATTTCCACGCGGCTGCCGGGGTCGTGTTGCTGGAAGGCGAAATAGCCTTCGTCCCACGTCTTGGAGCGATCGAGATAGGTGTATAGCTCTTCGCCGTTGATCCGAATCGAGATGTGGGGCATGACCGTCCCGCGCCACTCCTTGTCGACGACCTCCACCTCGTAGGTGAACCACTCGTCGGGCGGGACGATCCGCTTGTAGACGTGGCAGAAGCCGTAGAGCGAGCCCGTGCGGATCGGGTCGGCGTGGGTGCTGTCGATCTGGGCCTCGTAGCCCTTGCTGAAATTGCCGTCGTTGGTCGGAGAGCGGAAGTAGAGCCCCGAGTTCCCCTTGTCGTTGATCTTGACCTCGGCCCGGTACTTGAAGTTCTTGTACTTCTTGGGGCTGTAGAGCATCGACGCCTTGCCCGAGCCGACGATCACGCCGTCCTTGACCTCCCAATGGCTCGCGTCGCCGCCGCCCCCCTTGGTCCAGCCGCTCAGCGTCTTGCCGTCGAACAGCGAGACCCAGTCGTCCGAGCGCGCCTCCGAGCATCCCAAACCCGCGACCACCAGGGCGCAAAGAGCCGCCCGCGTCAATCCGAACGATTTCATGATTTCCGAACTCCCGCTTGTTGGCGGGGCCGACCTCCGAACCACTCGGCGGCCCCGGCTTTCCTGGTTGGATCGAGCCAGTCTATAACAGCGGAGTTGGGGCTCGCCAGTGCCCGGCGGCCTCGTTTGCCAGGCCGAAATTCCGGTTCGACGCCCCCAAATGGTGAGAAGGTAATGACGCCCCTATGGAAGACTCGCCCCGCCCCCTCGACCCGGCGCTTTTGGAGCGGATTCTCGTCCAGGCGACGACCGGGCCCTCGGACTACAACCTTCAGCCCTGGCGGTTCCTGGTCGTCCGAGACGATCGCAACCGCCGCCGCCTTCGGGCCGCCGCCTGGAACCGGCCCGAAATCACCCGGGCGCCGGCGGTGGTGATCGTCCTCGGCTATCATTTCCCCGTTCGCTCACATCTCGACCCGATGCTGGAACAGGCGGTCGCCGAAGGCCACTGTTCGCCCGCGAAGGCCGCCGAGATTCGCGGTCGGGCCGTCGCCGCCTTGGGTCGAATCGTCGATCATGAGCTTTGGGCCACGCGGTCGGCGATGCTCGCCGCCTCTCGGTTGATGCTGGCCGCGGATTCGCTCGGCGTCGCGTCGACCATGCTGGAGGGCTTCGACGCCGACACCCTCCGCCGGGAGTTCGGAATCCCCGACGATCATTCGACCTGCGCCGTGATCGCCCTGGGCCATGAGGCCGAGCCCGACTCGACGCCCGGCCGGTTCGGGCTGGACGAGGTTTGCTACTCCGAACACTTTGGACAGCCCTGGAGGGCTTGAATCTGGAACCGGGGTTCGGGCGGGTTTAGGATGACGCCTGGGCTCGCCGTTCGAGCCCCCCGACATCCCAAGTTCACCACCACCCCGAGGTAATCCAGCATGCGCCGATTGACCATTCCGGCTCGCCGAGCCGCCGTCGCCCTTCTGGGAGCGTCGCTCCTGTTCGCCGCCTCTTCTTCGGCGTTGGCTCAGGCGCCGCCCACCACGACCCCCGTGCCTCGCAAAGACGACTGGTGGACCAAGCGACACGAGGCCAGCCTTGAGCGGGCCAAGAAGGGGGATGTCGACCTCTTGTTCGTGGGCGATTCGATCACGCAGGGGTGGGGCGAAAACGAGACCTGGAAGAAGCACTACGCGCCGCGCAAGGCGGCCAACATCGGCTTCAGCGGCGATCGGACCCAGCACGTCCTTTGGAGGCTCGAAAACGGCGAGATCGACGGGATCAACCCGCGCGGGATCGTCCTGATGATCGGCACGAACAACGCCGGGTCCGACTCGGCCGAAGACATCGCCGAGGGGATCACCCAGATCGTCTCGCTGCTCCGCGAGCGACTTCCCGACTCCAACATCCTGCTTCTGGCCGTTTTCCCCCGGGGCGAACAGCCCAACCCCACCCGCGAGAAGCTCGACGCCGTCAACGCCAAGGTCGCCAAGCTCGACGACGGCGGCAAGGTCCATTACCTCGACATCGGGTCGAGCTTCCTCGAAGACGACGGGTCCATCTCCAAGGAGATCATGCCCGACTTCCTCCACCTGAGCCCCGAAGGCTACAAGCGCTGGGCCAAGGCCATCGAGCCGGCCGTCAAGCACATGCTCGGCGAGTAACGGGCGGCTGCGGATCGCTTAAATCGCCGAAGAGGCCGGCTCTTCCTGTAGCCGGCCTCTGTGAGGCCGGGACCGGCGTCGGATCGCCGGCTCACGCGCCGGGGACACAGACCCCGGCTACAGAGTTTTGATGAGCCTCCCCGGCCTGAATATGGAGGATGGCTCGGGCCATCGCCATATCTTCTTGCGTGGTGATCTTGATGTTCCTGGCGCTGCTCGGGACGATCGCGCAGGGGTGGCCGAGGGCTTCGACGAGTTGGGTGTCGTCGGTGGCCGCCGCGCCGCCGGCTTGCCTTCGGTGCGCCTCGACCAGCCAATCGCGGCGGAAGACCTGGGGGGTTTGGGCGAGGTACAGGTTGTCGCGGGGGACCGTCTCGCGCGAGAGGCGGTCGGGCGAGGCCCGTTTGACGGTCTCGACCACCGGGGCCGCCAGCAGGGCCGCTCCGTGCTCCAGGGCCGCCTTGAAGACGGCCGCCACCTGAGACGAGGTTAGGCAGGGCCTCGCGGCGTCGTGGACCGCCACGAAGTCGCACTCGGGCTTCACCCGCTCGATCGCCGCGGCCACCGTGTCGGATCGCTCGGCCCCCCCGATCAAGACCTCGACGCCCAGCCGGGCGGCGTCGTCTCGGTATCGGGATTCGAACATCTCCCGATCCTCCTCCGCGATGGCGATCAGGATCTGTCCGACCTCGGCGTTTTGGGCGAACGGTTCGACCGCCCGAAGCCAGACCGCCCGGCCGTCCAGGTCGGCGTAAATCTTCTTTTGGCTCGGATCGCCGAACCGACTCGACCGGCCCGCCGCCGGCAGGATCACCGCGAAACGTCCCATGCGCTCGTTCCTTCCATCTCTCAATCCCGGCTCGTCGCATGGCCGCGACGCCCGAGGTCGATTGTGCGGGGGCGCGCGACGGGAGTCAACGCCGACGGTCCCCTTGGCGTACGGGGCCACTCGAAGCGACAATGGGGTTTCGGGTCCGACGAACAACTTGCCTCAGGGAGCCCCGGGACGCGATGGACTGTTTGGGACCGCAATGCGCGGAGATGTTGCTGGAGTGGCTGAAGACTCGAACCGAAACCTCGAACGGCGAGCCGGAGAAGGCCAAGCCGGCGCAGGGGTTGCTTTGGAGGGCCGCGCCGTATCAAGAGGAGGCCCCGGCCATCACCTCGGCCGCTGAACTGGAGGGCGCGATCGAGCATTTGCAATACGCCGTGTTCAGGCGGTACAACAACCAGCTTACGAGGGCCGAGCGCGGGCGGCTCGACAACTCGATCCAGAACGCCCTGTTCAAGATCGACCGATTCCTGACCCGCCTCGACCCCGCCGAACGGGCCCTGAGCGAGCATGAGGTCGAGCGGCTTCGCCAGGAGGTTCGCGAGGGGGGAGAGCGGGTCGAACGGCTTCGGCTCCAGGCCAGGCGGGCCGAGCTGAAACTCGCTCAGTTGAACTCGCTGACGCCCGAGACGTTCGAGGAGTTCGTCGGCGAACTGTTCGAGTCGCTCGGCTACGAGGTCGACCAGGTCGGCGGGACCGGCGACCAGGGAGCCGACCTGAAAATTCAGCGCGGGGGGCTACTGGCGATCGTTCAGTGCAAGTACCACAAGCGGGGGGTCGTCGGCTCGCCCGAGCTGCAAAAGTTCCTGGGCTCGATCCACCACGCCCACGCCCATAAGGGCTTCTTCGTCACCACAAGCTCGTTCTCACTGGCCGCCGAGAAGTTCGTCGTCGACCACCCGATCGAGCTGATCGACGGCCCCAGGCTCGTCGAACTCGTCACGCAGGCCCTTGGCCCCGGCGCCCGGCGCCCCCCGGAGCCCTCCTGGTTTTGACCCACTTCGGCCCCCCGTGTTGTGAAATCGCAATTCCTGAATTTTTTTATGGAACCGGCGCCTTCCCGCGCCGTAGGATCCGATGCGGGAGACGGCCCGGAGGCGGTCCTCCCAGACGCTTGCGAATGAGTCGCGCTGGTCGGATCAAAGAAACTCCAACGCCTCGGCGGCGATTCGCGTAGTGTTTCTAGTGGCGCTGGCCACCCGTCTCGATTGCTCGATTTTCGGCCGACCGCGACGCGGCGGCCCGGAGCGCCCATTCGGTCGGTTTTGCGGACGGAGGCGTTTTTTCAACTCGACTGGGGGAAAGTTTGCGGATTGACCATTCGGCCGCCACGGACGGCACGGACACCGCGAATCACCCTTGGCCACGGAAGGTTCTCCAATGATTCCACAGACGCGGAAGCCCGGATTGCGTGCGCTGGAACTGCCGCCGGAGTTCGAGGACCTCACCGGCCTGATCGCCGGCGACGTGAAGGTCGTCGTCTCGATCCTCGCCGAGCGCGCCTCGCAACGACTTTTGCTGACCAAAAAGCAAGCCCGAGAGCTTCAACGGGCGCTCTGGAACCGGCTGACCGAGGGCATCGAAGACGAGATCAAGCCGTTCTCGGCCGATCGTCGCTGAGCCAAGGTCGATTCCCGGCCCTCTCCAACGGATCGCAATCGCCGATGGCTCGAATCATCCTGGGCGCGACCGGTTCGGTCGCCGCCGTTCGCGTCCCCGCGCTCTGCTCGGCTCTTCTTGAGCAGGGCCACGAGGTCCGGGTCGCGCCCACCGAACCGGCCCTTTATTTCTTCGATCGGGCCGACCTGCCTCCGTCGGTTGTCCTTTGCCGGGACGCCGACGAATGGCCAGCGCCCCGGTACGCCCGGGGCGATGAGGTCCTCCACATCGAGCTTCGCCGCTGGGCCGACCTGATGATCGTCGCCCCCCTCGACGCCAACAGCCTCGCCAAGTTCGCCCTGGGACTTTGCGACAACCTCCTAACTTGCCTCTTCCGCGCCTGGGACTTCGACAAGCCGGTTGTCCTGGCCCCCGCCATGAACACCCTCATGTGGCGCAAGCCCGCCACCAGCCGGCACCTCGCCCAGCTTTGGCTCGACCAGACGGGGCTGGAGGCTCCTCCCCCGGACTGGTCGCTCGAAACGGCCGCCGATCACTTCGCCTCAAGCGCTCCCTCGGTGATCCTCATCCCCCCTCAATCCAAGCGCCTCGCCTGCGGAGACGTCGGCATGGGAGCGATGGCCGAAGCCCCCGCCATCGCCGAAGTCGTCCGGGCCTGGGCCGAGCGCGTCCAGCCCCCCGCGTAGCCGAAATCGGGGGCCCCCGTTTGTAGCCGGGGTCTGTGACCCCGGCGCGCGAGCCTTGGAGATCCGACGCCGGTCCCGTCCTCACAGAGGCCGGCTACAACGAGCGAAGAGTCGGATTGGCGCGGATTCGGCGACTTTGACGGTTCGGCTGGCCTTAAGGGACCATCGCGGCCGATGAATGAGGAGGCGAGACGCGGTGGTCGCGCCCCAAGGGTCTGATCGCTTCCCCACAACGAGAGTCCCGATGACGCGCTGGGCATCCTCCGCCAGTGGAAAGTGGGTTTGCCTGTGCGCGGCCCTCTTGCTGGCGGTCGGGGAACCGGCGATGGGATCGGAGGGCCCCGATCCCCCCTCGGCGCCGGCCCATCGGAGCCGTCTTAGGCGCATCCTGAGCGCCCCCTGGTCTTGGTCGCGGTCGAGACGAACCGACGAGCCGGCCGAGCCCCCGCGCCCCCTTCGGGACGATCAGGTTCGGAGAACCCAAAACGCCGTGGAGGAGACTCCGACCTCGGAGACTCCAAGCCCGGAGACGCCGGGCGCGGTGGCGCCCACTCAGGAGGCGCCCGCTCAGGAGACTCCCTCCCAGGAGGCCCCCACTCAGGAAGAGCCCACCCAGGAGGCGCCGGCCGAGCCCCCAACATCCCCGGAGGTGGCCGGAGAGGCGGCGGCCGAGGCCGTGAACGCCGGGACGGCCACGCTCGAAGGAGTCGGGCCGACGATCCCCGCCGACCTGGGAGTCCCCGCCGCCGAGCGCGCCCTGGGTGGCGGTGGTCCCACCCAGGAAACCCTGGCCTCCCAGACCGCCGAGGAGGCGGCCACGCCCGAGGCCGAGAAGGTCAAGCACCTTCAAGACCTGCTCGGTTTCGACTTCGACGAAGATCCCGTCAAGGTCTTCGGCTGGATTCAAGGGGGCTTCACCGGCAACGCCAACGGCCGTCCCAAAAACGGCGCGAACTTTGGCGTCAACCCGAACAACGAGGCCAACACCTGGCAGCTTCACCAGATTTACATCGTCGTCGAGAATCCCCTTGAGCAGGGCGACAAGACGAACTTCGGCTTCCGCGTCGACAACGTCTTCGGCCGGGACTGGGTTTTCGACTACAACCAAGGGATGTTCAACGAGGCCTTCTCCTTGAGCCTGCAAGACGGCTACGACATGCCGCAACTCTATGGAGAGGCCCATTTTCCGATCCTGACCGAAGGCGGAATCGACGTGAAGGGGGGCAAGTTCTACACGATCGTCGGCTACGAGCAGGTGCCCGCCGTCTCGCGCCCGCTCTTGTCGGTGCCCTACATGTTCAACTACGGCCAGCCGTTCACCCACGTCGGCGTTGGGACCACCCTGCACCTAAACAGCCGGACCAACCTCTACAACGGCGCGATCAACGGTTGGGACCGCTGGATCAACAAGCGGTACATCTGGGGATACATCGGCGGCTTCTCGTGGACCAGCAAGAACGCCAAGACGACCCTCGCCTCCACCATGGTTTGGGGGCCCAACCAGTTTCCCAGCTTCCTGCCGGCCAACCAGCAGCTCTACCCCGACGGCTACGTCAACATCCCCTCGCTGGCCGGGCTCCCCAACCCCGGCTACGCCCGCAACACCCGAACCCTCTTCACCACCGTCGCCACCCGCCAGTGGTCGAAAAAGCTGACCCAGGTGATCGAGACCGATCAGGGCTGGGAGCTCTCCATCCCCGGCCTGGCCTCGGGAGGACGCAACGGCGCCCCCCGAACCGCCACCTGGTTCGGCTTCGGCCACTGGTTCCTCTACGAGTTCCACCCCAAGTTCACCGGCGTCTGGCGGTCGGAAATCTTCTGGGACCCCCAGGGCGCCCGCGTCCAGAACTTGGTCAACGGCGAGTTCGTCGGCGACCGCTACCACGAGATCACCGTCGGCGGCATTTGGAAGCCCAACCCCAACCTCTGGATTCGCCCCGAGGCCCGCTACGACTGGTCGCAATTCCACAAAGCCTACAACGACGACACCCGCAAGAGTCAACTGACCCTCGCCTTCGATATCGTGTTGCTTTGGTGAGAGCCTCCGCGACCGACCGCCCCCTCGATCAAGCCCGAAGCCCGGAAACCACGCTCAAATCGGGAACGGAAATTTTCGTTTGTCGCGGAGTGACAACGTCCCGGGAGGACAGGCATTCTTGCCTGTCCATCGCCGAGTATCGGACAGGCAAAAATACCCGCTCTGGAAATGGGCCCGTTCACTGGCCCAAGCGGGTGGCCGGGGTCTTCCCTCGGTTGGGTTGCTGGCCGACGCCGGTCCCGGCCTCACAGAGGCCGGCTACAGAAGAGGCCGCCCATTGTGGCCGGGGGCTGTGACCCCGGCGCGCCGGCTTGGGCGATCTTCGGGCTACTTGATAAACAACATCTCCTGATACGTCGGCAACGGCCAGAGATCGGCGGCTACGAGGCCCTCAAGGGCGTCGCCGGCCGTTCGGACGGCGCTCATGGCGGGCAACAGAACATCACGGGCGTGTTTGGCTCGCTCGAAGGCGCCGCCTTCGATCTGTTCGTCGTAAACCCGGCCGAGGTGTTCGGCGGCGGCTTGAAGCTCTTCGATGGCGTCGACCACTTCGCCCAGATGCGACGATTGGAGCTTGGGGACCGTGAGGCCCAGGTTCTTGATCCCGGCGACGGCCCCGGCGACCTGGGCCTGGTGGCGGAGGGCGGCGGGGAGGATCATCCGGTTGGCGATCTGGAGGGTCAGTTGGCTCTCGACGGCGATCGTCTTGCGGTAGCCCTCAAGAAAGATCTCGTAACGGGAGCGCAGCTCGCGCTCGGAGAAGACATCGTACTTGGTGAACAGCTCGATCGACTTGGGGGTGACGAAGTCGGGAAGGCTCTCGACGGTTGTTCGGTGGTTGGTCAGGCCCCTTCGCTCGGCCTCGACCCGCCAGGCCTCGCTGTAGTTGTCGCCGCTGAAGACGACCCCGCGACACTCCTTGACCGCCGCTTGAAGGACGCGCTGAATTTCGGCGTTGAGATCCTTGCCCTCCGCGACGGCCTTTTCCAGTTCCGTGGCGAGGAAGTCGAGGCTCTCGGCGACGATCGTGTTGATGACGACGATGGGGCCGGAGACCGACTGCGAGGAGCCGCAGGCCCGGAACTCGAACTTGTTGCCGGTGAAGGCGAAGGGACTGGTTCGGTTCCGGTCGCCCGGGTCTCGGGGAAGGGTCGGCAAAACCGAAACGCCGATCTTCATCGAGCCGCCGTTCTTGGCCGACTTTGGGCCCCCTTTTTCGATCTGGTCGACGATGTCTTCGAGCATCGCGCCGAGGAAGACCGACATGATGGCCGGGGGGGCCTCGGCGGCGCCCAGGCGGTGGTCGTTGCCCGCGTGGGCGGCCGACATCCGGAGCAAATCGCCGTGGCGATGCACCGCGCGGATCACGGCGACCAGGAAGATGAGGAATTGGGCGTTGTCGTGGGGGGTGTCTCCCGGCCGGAGCAGGTTGTTCCCCTCGTCGTCGGTCATCGACCAGTTGACGTGCTTGCCCGAACCGTTGACGCCGATGAACGGCTTCTCGTGCAGGAGAACTTGCAGGCCGTAGCGGTCGGCCACCCGCTTCAGCGCCTCCATGATCAGCATGTTGTGATCGGTGGCGATGTTCGCGTCCTCGTACATCGGCGCGATTTCGTACTGGGCCGGCGACGCCTCGTTGTGCCGGGTCTTGACCGGGACGCCGAGCTTGTACAGCTCGGTTTCGGTCTCCAGCATGCAGGCCAGGACGCGCTCGGGGATCGCGCCGAAGTAGTGATCTTCAAGCTCCTGGCCCTTGGGGGGCTTGGCGCCGAAGAGGGTCCGCCCAGCGTTCATGAGGTCGGGGCGGGCGTAGTGGAAGTTTTTGTCGATCAGGAAGTATTCCTGCTCGCAGCCGGCGGTGGCGCTGACCCG
>Ga0182738_1002640_pt1 | contig 21184 bp, 17 predicted proteins | sample eDN5th30CBELigMG_FD_128876 | JGI IMG/M metagenome (GOLD analysis project Ga0182738, IMG submission 128876) | Enriched Miracle-Growth compost microbial communities from Emeryville, California, USA - eDNA 5th pass 30_C BE-Lig MG (version 2)... ... | reverse complement strand
GATCCGACGCTATCGGCCGGGCCGGGCAGCCAATGGCGGTGATGCCGGCAAGCTTTCCTCAAACGAGCACCCGCTCGGTCCCTCACCCGCCGCGGTGAAAGCGATCTGTGCCAGCGCGCCCGAGGTCCATCGCTACGTGACCAGCGACGAGCTGCGGCTGGTGATCGCCGAACACGAGGGGCTCGATCCGGACCGGATCGTCGTGACCAACGGGAGCGACGAGCTGTGCTACCTGACGGCGATGTTGACCACCGGTCCAGGCTCACCGGTGATTCTCTCCGAGCCGTGCTACCAGATCGATGAACTGGTCACCCGGCTCCACGAAGCCGAGCCCCGTTATGTGCCACTGAAGGATGGCGCGCACGACCTCGACGCGATGGCCGAGGCCTCGACGGGAGCCACGCTCTGCTGGCTTCCGACCCCGCACAACCCGACCGGTCGGGCAGTCTCCGCCCTAGCCCTCGAGTCGTTCCTCGACCGGGTCTCGGACGACTGCGTCGTCGTGCTGGACGAGGCCTACCGTCCGTTCGCCGGCTCCGAGTTCGTCGTCGACACGCGTGACCTGCTCGACCGGCACTCAAACCTGCTGATCCAGCGAACTCTGTCCAAGGCCCACGGGCTGGCCGGCCTACGAGTCGGTTATGGGCTGGGTCCCGCCGAACTGATCGGGATGATCGACGCGGCCAAGCCGCCGTTCAACGTCAACGCGGTGGCGGTGAATGCCGCGGCGGCCAGCCTGCGCGACCCAGCATGGGCCGACTACGGCGTGGACCTTGTCCGCAAGGAAAGGGAGCGTTTCGAGGATTTCCTGGCCGATCGCGGGATCCGCCACTGGCCGAGCGAAGCGAACTTCGTCACCTTGACAGTGGAGGACACGGACCGCTTGCAAGCGGAGCTGGCGCGGGACGGAATCGTGGTTCGCGACGGAAGCGACCTCGGCCTGCCCGGCTATCTGAGGATCTCGATCGGACGTCCGCCGGAGATGGCGGTGGTGCGGGCTGCGATCGAACGATTTCAGGAAAACGACAACGGAGGTGCATCGCGGTGACCGAGCTTGAGCAGATGGAGGTGCGGCAGGAAGGCGACGTGTTCACGGTCGCGCGGAACACCAACGAGGCCTCACTCGAGGTGACGCTCGACCTTGGGCCGCACCGGCAGCCGCGGCTCGACACGAGCATCGCCTTCTTCGACCACATGTTGGAGATGCTCGGATGGTGGGGCGATTTCAACGTCGACGCCAGCTTCCAGGTCCGGACCTACCGTCTCATGCACGTGGTCACCGAGGACACCGGGTTGGCCTTCGGCAAGGCGGCCGCGGCGGTGATCCGCTCGCGGATACCTGAGGGCGTCGAGTCCGCCGGATTCGCCCGAGCGATGATGGACGAGGCCAGCGCCGACTGCCAGATCTCCTTCGAAGGACGGTCCTTCGCCGCGGTCGAGCGTGGCGGAGCAGCCGGTCTCGAAAGGGTCGAGGACATGCTCTGCGTCGATCTGACCGCCTTCTTCGAAGGCTTCTGCCAGGGCTCGCGCTCGACCGTCCATCTCGACATGGAGCGTGGCCGCGATCCGCACCACGCCTGGGAAGCGGGCTTCCGTGCCTTCGCCAGGGCACTCCGGGCGAGCTTCCAGACGAACCCGTGGCGAGCGGGCATGACCGCCGGTGTGAAGGGAACCCTCGATTGACAGCGACCAAGCGACATGACGGTCGCCGGATCCTGATCTCTGGCGGCACCAGCGGGATCGGCCTCGCCGTGGCGCGGCGGTTCCTGGAAGAGGGGGCTGCGGTCCATCTGCTGGGTTCCAGCGACCGGACCGTATCCGAGGCGCTCGCTGAGCTCGAACGCTTAGCTGCCCCCGGTGCACTGCTCGGCACTGTCTGTGACGTCTCGCGAGAAGAAGATGTCACCGCGGCGATGGGGCTCGCTGATTCCGAATTTCGCGGCCTCGACGTCGCCTTCATCAACGCCGGCATTGACGGCGAAGCCAAACCGGCCCTCGAACTCGATCCCGGCCATCTGCGCCGGGTACTCGAAGTGAATGTGGTCGGCGCCTTTCTGGTGGCGACCGGGGCCGCTCGGCTAATGGGGAAAGACGCTCGCCTGATCTTCAACGCTTCGGTCAACGCGGTCAGGCCCGAGAGGTTCTTCGCGGATTACAACGCGTCCAAGGCGGCGGTCGCCAGCCTGGCCCAGACCATGGCGCTGGAACTGGCCGACCGCGGCATCGTCTCCCTCGCGATCTGCCCTGGCTACGTGCCCACCCGGATGACCGCGCCGTACCTGGACGACCCCGCCACGGCGGAGCAATTGCTGGCCGACGTGCCGGCCGGCCGGTTCTCATCCGGTGAAGAGATGGCCGGCGTGGTCAGCTTCCTGGCCGGTGAGGGCGGCGCTTACATGACCGGAAGCCTCGTGAACATCGACGGAGGAAGGAGCATCTGATGGCTGGGACCATCGCATTGACGGAGTGGGGTTCCGCGGGGCCCGAGGAGCGGGCGCGGCTGATCGGCCGTCCCGAAGGGGCGCTGAAGATGTTCGACCCCGAACTGAGCAACTCGGTCGGCGAGATCGTGCTCGACGTAAAAGAGAACGGCGATGACGCGATCGTGAGAGCGCTCAGCCGGTTCGACGGCTGTGAGGTGACGCCCGACCGGATCCGTGTCTCGGAGGATGAGTTCGAACGTGCCCGGGCCGGGATCGACCCCGATCTGGCGGCCGCGATCCGAGTCGGGATCGACAACGTCCGGCGCTTCAGCGAACGGGCGATTGCCGACCTCGACTGGCGCGAGGAGATCGCCGAAGGCTTGGTGGTCGGCGAGAAGGCAACCCCGATCGAGAGCGCCGGCCTCTTCGTGCCGAGCGGCAAAGGGTCATACCCGTCCGTCCTGATCCAGATCGGCGCCCCCGCGGTCACGGCCAAGGTCGCGAATATCGCAGTCGTCGTTCCGCCGGTCGCCGGGGGTGGTGGTGAGGTCGATCCGGGGGTGCTGTTCGTCGCCTCCGAACTCGGGATATCCGATGTATTCAGGGTCAACGGCCCGGCCGGAATCGCCGCCCTGGCTTTCGGTACGGAAACAGTGCCCCAAGTGCTGCAAGTGGTCGGCCCCGGAAGCCCGCCGGTTTCGGCCGCCCAGATCGAGTGCCAACGCTATGGCTGCGTGACCCGGATGGTGCTCGGCCCGTCGGAAAGCGTGATCGTCGCCGACGGAACGGTGGACCGCGACCTGCTCGCCGCCGACCTACTCAACGAAGCCGAGCACGGGCCCGACTCGGCCTCCGTGCTCGTCACCGATTCGCGCGAGCTGATCGAGCAGGTCGAGGAACCGCTGGCCCGTCGGCTCGCCGAACTGCCGGAGCCCCGCCGCGAGTACGCCGCCAAAGCGCTCGCGAACGGTGGCGCGATCCTCACCTCCAGTCTGGCCGAGACAGCCGAGGTGGCGAATCTGTTCGCCCCCGAGCACCTGCAGGTCGCGGTAGCCGAAGATCGGGAGGAAGAGATGATCGGGATGTTGGTCAACGCGGGGGAGATCCTGGTCGGGCAGCAAACCCCGATCGCCGCCGCCAATTACGTCCTCGGGGTGCCGGCCGCTTTGCCGACCGGGCGCTTCGCCCGGGTCAGCTCAGGAATCACGGCCGAGACCTTCCTCAAGAAAGCGTCGATCGCGAAAGCCAGCGAGGCGGCTCTTGCCCGGCTGGCCGATTCGATCGTGGTGCTGGCCGAGCACGAAGGGTTCCCCGCACACGCGGAGGCGGTCCGGGCCCGAACATCGAGACGAGAGTGAACGAGGGGAGATCGAGATGTTGAAGACAAAACTCAAATTGGCGCTCCTGGCACTCGGCGTCGTAGCGCTCCTTGCGCTGGCCGCCTGTGGCTCCGATTCGGACGAAAGCGGTGGTTCCGGAAGCTCCGGCAACACGGGCGTGGCCTCGATCCCTGACCAACCGGAGTCGGGTCAGATCACCATGGGCATCGAGCCGTGGATCGGCTACGCGCCCTGGTACATCGCCCAGGACAAGGGCTATTTCAAGAAGAACGGGATCGACGTCAAGATCACCAATTTCAACTCCGACGACCAGCAGAACGCCGCCTTCACGGCGAACCATCTCGACGTCAGCAACATCGCGACGCACACAGCTCTGCTTCTGGCCCAGGAGGAGGTGCCGGCCAAAATCGTCCTGGTTGAGGACAAGAGCCTGACCGCCGACGCGGTGATTGCGCCGGACCCGATCGAATCGGTCAAGGACCTCGAGGGTAAGTCGGTCGCCTACGAACAGGGTACGACCAGTGACATCTTGATCCATTACGCGCTGGCCCAGAACGGGATGACCACCGATGACATCGAGGTCGTCCCGATGAACGCCTCCGACGCCGGCAATGCAGTGATCGCCGGCAAGGTGGACGCGGCGGTCACGTACGAGCCCTACATCAGCGCCGCCAAAGCCCAGGACCCGGAGATGAACGTGCTCTTCACGGCGGGCGAGAACCCCGGGTTGATCTCGGACGTCATGGTGGCCCAAGATTCGATGATCCAGGACAAGCCAGGCCAGGTGCTGGCTTTGGTCAAGTCCTGGAACGACGCAGTCGACTTCTACAACCAGAACCCGGACGAGGCCCAGGCGATCATCACAAAGGGGGTCGGGGCCGCGCCCGGCTCACTAGACGCCTCCTTCGCTGGGATCCAGCTGTACGACGGTGCTCAGAACGCCAAGCTGCTCGGCGGCGATTTCGTCAACAAGACGATGGTCGACGTCCGCGACGCGGCGATCAACGCCGGCTATCTGAAGGACGAGGTCGACCCGGCGAGTTTCGTCGATCCGGCCTTCGTCGAAAAGGCCCAGAAGTGAGAAACAAGGAGAGAGAAGATGTCAACTGCAAGAACGAAGTTCATGGCCCTGCTCTTGGGCCTGGTTTTGGTGTTCGGGCTGGCTGCCTGTGGAAGCTCGGATTCAGATGACGACGGTGGCTCCGGAAGCTCCGGCAACACCAGCGTCGCCTCTATTCCCGATCAGCCGGAACCCGGCCAGATAAACATGGGCATCGAGCCGTGGATCGGGTACGGGCCGTGGTACATCGCCCAAGAGAAGGGCTACTTCAAGAAGAACGGCATCGACGTCAACATCACCAACTTCGCCAACGACTCGCAGCGTGAATCGGCCTTCGTCTCAGGTCACACCGACGTCAGCAACATGCCGACCCACGCGATGCTGCTGTTCGGTTCGAAGGATGTCGGCGCGAAGATCGTCCTGCTCCTTGATCAGAGCACGAAGGCCGACGCGGTCATCGCCGGCGATGACATCGAGACGATCAAGGACCTCAAGGGCAAGTCGGTCGCCTATGAGGAGGGCACCACAAGCGACATCCTGCTCCACTACGCCCTTGCGCAGAACGGGATGAGCATGGACGACATCAAGGCGGTCCCGATGAACGCGTCGGATGCCGGCAACGCCGTGATCGCCGGACGGGTCGATGCCGCGGTCACCTACGAGCCGTACATCAGCGCCGCGCTCGATCAGGACCCGGACATGAATCTGATCTACACGGCCGGCGAGAACCCGGGCCTCGTCTCGGACGGACTGATGGCCAGCGATTCGATGATCAACGACAAGCCGGGACAGGTACTCGCCCTGGTCAAGTCGTGGAACGACGCGGTCGATTTCTACAACCAGAACACGGATGAGGCCCAAGCGATCATCACCAAGGCGGTCGGAGCCAAGCCAGGTTCGCTCGACACCTCGTTCGATGGCATCAAGCTCTACGACGGGGCTGAGAACGCCAGGCTGCTCGGTGGCGCCTTTGCCAAGCAAACCATGGTTGACGTCCAGAAGGCCGCGCTCGATTCGGGCTACCTGCAGGACGAGATCGACCCGCTCTCGATTGTCGATCCGGCCTTCGTCGAAAAGGCCCAGCAGCAATGACAAACGGAGGCGACACGCCCTCCACCGGCCCGATCGACGGGCCGGTGGAGCCGCCGCCGGATCAGCGTCCGCTGCTGCCGCGGCATAGGCGCCGGCCGGCGATGTTCGAGATCGGGGGGAGCATTCGGACCCATTCGTTCATCCTGATCTCGGCCTGCGTGTTCCTCTCCTTGCTGTTCGTCTGGTGGCTGCTCACCAGCGGCACCGGGATGGTCAAGCCGCTGTTTTTGCCGCCACCCGACGCGGTTTTCAACACGCTCAAAGACCAGGTCAACAACGGCGAGCTCTGGGCCGACATGCGGGTCTCGATCTACCGGATTCTGGTCGGATTCGCCGCCGCGTCGGTGTTGGCGATCCCGATTGGTGTGCTGATCGGGACCTACCGGTTCTGGGAGGCTTCGATCGAACCGCTGGTCGACTTCGTTCGGTATATGCCGGTGGTTGCCTTCGTGCCCCTGACGATCCTCTGGTCCGGCACCAGCGATCTCCAGAAGTTCGAGATCATCTGGATCGGCACCTTCTTTCAGCAGGTCCTGATGATCATGGACAACACCAAGCGGGTACCGCGCGACCTGGTCGACTTCGGTCGGACTCTCGGTATGAAGGACAGCGGCATCCTCGGTCGCATCATCATCAGGAGCGCCGCTCCAGGCATCTGGGATTCGCTGCGGATCACCCTCGGCTGGGCCTGGACCTGGCTGGTCTTGGCCGAACTGGTTGCTGCCACCTCCGGTCTGGGTTACCGCATCACCACCGCCCAGCGGTTCTTCGACACCGAGCTGATCATCGGCTACATCCTCGTGCTCGGGGTGCTGGGCTTGATCACCGATCAGGTCATGAAAGCGCTGGGACGAAGGTTCTTCCGGTACGCGGAGAGCGAACGATGAGTCCGAAACTGGAGATCCGCGGGCTAGGCAAGACATTCAAGACCCGCTCGGGTGAACTCAAGGCGCTGGAAGACGTCAACTTCGAGATCGCGGAGAATGAGTTCGTCTCCCTGGTCGGGACCTCCGGCTGCGGCAAGAGCACCCTACTCAACATCGTGGCCGGGCTCGACCACCCGACGGAAGGCGGGGCGTGGCTGGACGGGGAGCCGATCACCGGGCCGGGCCGGGACCGGGGGATGGTCTTCCAGAGTTACACGTTGCTGCCCTGGCTGAACACCCGGCAAAACGTGGAGTTCGCCCTGAGGGGCGAGGACATGACCCGGGCCGAGCGCCGAGACGCCGCAAACCAGCAACTCGAGCTGGTCGGTCTTTCCGAATTCGGCGACGCCTTCCCGAGCCAGCTGTCCGGTGGTATGAGGCAGCGGGTGGCGATCGCCCGGGCGCTTTCCTACCGCCCGGAGGTGCTGCTGATGGACGAACCATTCGGGGCACTCGACGCGCTCACGCGCCGGGTCATGCAGGAGTTGCTGACCGAGGTCTGGGAGCGTCACCGCCTGACCGTGCTCTTCATCACCCACGACGTCGAGGAGGCGATCTACATCTCGGACCGGGTGCTGGTCATGAAGAACCGCCCCGGGAAGATCAAGGAAGAAGTCGAGATCGACCTGCCGCGCCCGCGGGACTTCGCGATGATCTCCGGCGGCCACTTCGCCGAGCTGAGCCGACGGGTGCTCGAACCGATCCACATGGAGTCCAAGCAAGTCGTGCAGGCGGCCGAATGAACAGGGAGCGGACTGCCGGCGAGGTCCGGCTCGACGGGTACGGCCTGCGCTTCGAGGATGTCGTGGCTGTCACCCGATTCGGGGCCAAAGTCGAGCTGAGTCCTGGCGCGATCGAGCGCATGGAGGAATCGGCTCGGATCGTCCAGCGTCACGCCGAAAGCGACGACCCCGTATACGGGGTCTCAACCGGCTTCGGTTCGCTCGCTACCACGTCGATCCCGGCCGAGCGCCGCGAGCAGCTTCAGCTTTCGCTGATCCGCTCGCACGCGGCCGGCATGGGGAACCCGGTCGAGCCCGAGGTGGTTCGCGGTCTGATGCTGATGCGGGCGCGTAGCCTCGCGATGGGCAGGTCAGGTGCCCGCCCCGTGGTCGCCGAGACCCTGCTGGCCCTGCTCAACGCCGGAATTATCCCGGTGGTGCCGGAGTACGGCTCGCTCGGTGCCAGTGGTGATCTTGCTCCGCTGGCCCATTGCGCCATGGCTCTGATAGGTGAGGGCGAGGTAACGGGTGCCGACGGTACCCCTGTCCCGACCGCCGAGGGGCTGCGGGCCGCCGGGATCGAGCCGCTCGAACTGCGTGCCAAAGAGGGGCTGGCCCTGATCAACGGCACCGACGGGATCCTCGGGATGCTGGTGCTCGCGATCTGTGATCTAGAGCAGGTACTCCGCACGGCCGACATCGCCGCCGCCGCTTCGGTCGAGGCGCTCCTGGGGACCGACCGGGCCTTCGCCGCCGATCTGGTCGGGCTTCGGCCGCAGCCGGGCCAACTGGCAAGTGCCGAGAACTTGATGCGGCTGCTGGCCGGCTCTGAGATTGTCGCCAGCCACCGGCACGGCGACCCGCGAGTCCAAGATGCTTATTCGCTGCGCTGCGCGCCCCAGGTGCTCGGCGCGGCCCGCGATTCGGTCGATCACGCCCGTCGGATCGCCGAGGTGGAGTTGGATTCGGCGATCGACAACCCGATGGTGCTCCCGGATGGCCGCGTCGAGTCCTGCGGGAACTTCCACGGTGCGCCGCTCGGCATCGCCTGTGACCTCCTCTGCATCGGCTCGGCGCAGGTTGGGGCGATCGCCGAGCGCCGCACAGACCGCCTGCTTGACGCGACTCGCTCCCAGGGCCTGCCGCCGTTCCTGGCGGCCGACCCCGGTGTCGACTCGGGCATGATGATCGCCCAGTACACCCAGGCCGCGATGGTCGCTGACAATCGTCGCCTAGCGGTCCCGGCCTCGAGCGACACGGTCCCGACCAGCGCCATGCAGGAGGACCACGTCTCGATGGCCTGGAACGCGGCCCGCAAGCTGCGCCGTTCGGTTGCCAACCTTGAGCGAATCGTCGCCGTCGAGTTGCTCTGTGCCACCCGTGGGCTGGATCTCAGGTCCCCCTTGGCTCCGGCCCCGGCGACTGCTGCCGCACTCCGTGTGGTGCGGGGCGAGGTGCGCGGGCCGGGACCGGACCGCTGGCAATCGCCTGAACTGGCGATGGTGGAAGAAATGGTCCGTGGGGGCGACGTGCTCGCCGCGGTCGAAGACGAGATTGGAGAGTTGTCATGAGTGATGGTCTGCCCGGCGCCCGTCCGGTCCGCGCCCCCCGGGGAAGTAAGCTGAGCTGCAAGGGCTGGCAGCAGGAGGCTCCACTCCGGATGCTGATGAACAACCTCGACCCGGAGGTCGCGGAACGCCCCGATGACCTTGTCGTCTACGGCGGCACGGGCCGGGCGGCTCGCTCCTGGCAAGCCTTCGACGCGATCGTGGCCAGCCTGCGAGATCTCGACGACGACCAGACGTTGCTGGTGCAGTCGGGCAAACCGGTCGGGGTGTTCCGCACCCACGAATGGTCGCCGCGGGTCTTGATCGCGAATTCCAATCTGGTTCCCGACTGGGCCAACTGGGAGGAGTTCCGGCGGCTCGAGCAGGAGGGGCTGACCATGTATGGGCAGATGACCGCCGGCTCCTGGATCTACATCGGCAGCCAGGGCATCGTGCAGGGCACCTACGAATGCTTCGCTGAGATCGCCCGTCGCCGCTTCGGCGGCTCGCTCGAGGGGACGATCACGGTGACGGCCGGCCTCGGTGGGATGGGCGGCGCGCAGCCGCTCGCGGTGACCATGAACGACGGGGTCGCGCTGTGTGTCGAGATCGATCCCGAGCGGATCCAGCGCCGGCTTGAGACCCGATACCTAGACGAGCAAGCGGAGAGCCTCGAGGATGCGGTCGCCCGCTGCGAAGCGGCTAAATCAACCGGTCAGGCGCTCAGCGTCGGGCTCTGCGCCAACGCGGCGGACGTGCTGCCGAAGCTACGCGAGATTGGCTTCGAGGCCGACATCGTGACCGACCAGACCAGCGCCCACGACCCTCTGGTCGGCTACATCCCGAATCTGATGACCCCCGAGGAAGCCGACTCACTCCGGGCCAGCGACCCGGACGAGTACGTCCAGCGTTCACGCAAGGCGATGGCAGCTCACTGCGCGGCCATGGTCGGCTTCCTCGACGACGGCGCGGAGGTGTTCGACTACGGGAATAGCCTCCGGGCTGAAGCCCGCGAGGGCGGCTTCGAGCGGGCCTTCGACTATCCGGGCTTCGTGCCGGCTTACATCCGGCCAATGTTCTGCGAGGGCAAGGGACCCTTCCGCTGGGCCGCGCTTTCCGGCGACCCGGCCGACATCGCTGCTACCGACCGGGCCGTGCTCGAAGAACTTCCGGGTGACGAGTCGCTGGCCCGCTGGATCCGCCTCGCTGGGGAGCGGATCTCATTCCAAGGTCTGCCGTCCCGTATCTGCTGGGCGGGCTACGGTGAGCGTCACCGGCTCGGTCTGCGGTTCAACGAGATGGTCAGATCCGGCGAGCTCAAGGGGCCGATCGTGATCGGTCGCGACCACCTCGACTCCGGTTCGGTCGCCTCGCCCTACCGTGAGACAGAGTCGATGGCCGACGGTTCGGACGCGATCGCCGACTGGCCCCTGCTCAACGCGATGCTGAACACGGCGGCGGGTGCGACCTGGGTCAGCATCCATCACGGTGGCGGGGTCGGGATCGGCCGTTCGATCCACGCCGGCATGGTTTGCGTGGCCGACGGCACGGACCTGGCGGCGCAGAAGCTCGAACGGGTCTTGACCGCTGATCCCGGGACCGGCGTGATCCGGCATGCGGACGCCGGTTACGACCGGGCCCTGGAAGTGGCTGACGAGCGCGGGGTCACGATACCCATGCGGAAGGATGGGGGAGGATGAGCGTGCGCGAGATAACCGTGGTCGGCAACCCGATTCTCCGGGAGCCGACCCGCCGGATCGAACCGTCAGAGCTGGCCGGGCCCGAGGTGCAGCAACTGATCGATGACTTGATCGACACTCGACGGGCCGCGAACGGCGCCGGCATTGCCGCCAATCAGATCGGCTCCAACCTGCGGGTCGCGATAGCCGAAGTCGACGGCGTCAATCCCCGCTATCCGTACAAGCCTCCGATCCCCCGCATGGTGATGGTCAATCCGGTGGTCGAGCCGATTGGCGATGAGATGGTCGAGATCAACGAGGGCTGCCTCTCCGTCCCGGATCTGCGAGGCAATGTGTTGCGCCACGTCGAGGTGCGAGTCCGGTACCTGGACCGGGAGGGGGTCGAGCACGATGAGATCAAACGGGGCCTGACCGCCGGCACGATCCAGCACGAGGTTGACCATCTCGACGGCAAACTATTCCTCGACCGGTTAACCGACCCGGCCAGTCTCGCCACCTGGGACGAGTTCGAACGCCACCAGCGGGACGAGTTCGTCGAGCGGATCACCCGATTCGTCGAGCGGGTCGGCTCTTGAAATTCTGGTGTGAGTACGCGTGGCTGGGCGGTGAACAGGCCGACCCCGGCATCACGATCGCCGTCGAGGACGGGAAGGTCACGTCAGTCGAGCGGGATACGCGACCATCCGGGGAGATCGAACATCTCCCAGGCTTGACCGTGCCCGGCTTCGCCAACGTCCATTCACACGCCTTCCAGCGGCTCCTCCGGGGCCGGACTCAAACCGGCCTCGGCGACTTCTGGACCTGGCGCCGCCAGATGTACTCGGTCCTGGAGGGGCTCGACCCGGACACCTACCTGGCCCTGGCCACCGCGACTTTCGCCGAGATGGCTCAGGCCGGGATCACCGTGGTCGGCGAGTTCCATTACGTCCATCACGCCCCGGGCGGCAAGCGATATGCGGACCCGAACGCGATGGGCCAGGCGATCCTGGAGGCCGCCCGGCGGGTCGGGATCAGGATCACCCTGATCGACACGTGTTACCTCCACGGCGGTATCGACACGCCGCCCAACGAGGCCCAGACCCGCTTCTCCGACGGCGACGCCGAGAATTGGGTGGAGCGGGTCGACCAGATTGCCGGCCAGCTCGGCTCGGATCCCGGTCCCGGGGCCGGTCTCCCGATGGCCCGGCTAGGTGCCGCGATCCACAGCGTGCGCGCGGTCGACCCCGAATCGGCCGCCCAGGTGGCGAGCTGGGCCGAGACCCGCCGGGCGCCGCTCCACGCCCACGTCTCGGAGCAGCCGGCCGAAAACGAAGCCTGCCAAGCGGCATACGGGGCCACCCCGACCCAGCTATTGCAGCGCGCGGGTGCGACCGGCCCCCGTTTCACCGCGGTGCACGCGACCCATCTCGATGAGTGCGACTTCGACATCTTGGGCCAGGGTGGCGTCTGCCTTTGCCCAACCACCGAGCGCGACCTGGCCGACGGGATCGGTCCGGCCCGGCGGCTGCTGGCGGCCGGCGCGTCAATCTCGATCGGTACCGATTCGAACGCGGTGATCGATCCGCTCGAGGAGACCCGTGCGGTCGAGATGGATCAGCGCCTGGCAACCGGTGAGCGCGGCGTGATCGCCTGCGAGCAGCTGATGGATATCGCCTCGGCCGCGGGTTACCGGCAGCTTGGATGGCCCGAGGGCGGGCAGATCGTGCCTGGGGCTCCGGCCGACTTGGTCACAGTCGGGCTGGACAGTGTTCGCATGGCCGGCACCGCGCGGCAGGATCCGGTCGGTTCTCTGCTCTTCGCCGCCGGCACCGCAGACGTCCAGCGGGTGATGGTTGCCGGACGCGCCATCGTCGAGGCTGGTCGGCATCAGCAGATCGACGCGCCGGTTCAACTCGCTGAATCGGTCAAAGCCGTGGAGGAGAATTCGTGAGCAGCCTGGCGATCGAGAACATCGGCTTGCTCCTGACCAACGACCCGGAAATCGGCGAGGGGACGCTCGGCTCGGTCGAGAACGCTTCGATCACCTTCGAAGATGGTCTGGTGGCCGCGATCGGGCAGGCTGGCACCACTCAAGCGGACCGCCACGTCGACGCCGCCGGTCGCTGTGTGATGCCCGGTTTCGTGGACAGCCACACCCATCTCGTCTTCGCTGGAGACCGGTCCCGCGAGTTCGCCGCCCGGATGGCGGGCGAGCCGTACTCTGCCGGTGGGATCAGAGTCACCACGGACTCGACTCGGGCTGCCAGTCGCGACAATCTCACCGAGTTGACCGACCGTCGCCGCCGGGAGGCGATCCGGGCGGGGATCACTCACACCGAGATCAAGTCCGGCTACGGACTGGATGTTCCGACCGAGGTGCGCTGCCTTGAAGTGGCGGCCGAGTTCACCGATGACGTGACCTTCCTCGGCGCGCATGTCGTCCCGAGTGAGTTCGAGGGCCGGGCCGACGAATACGTCGATCTGGTCTGCGGGGAGATGCTGACTGCGTGTGCTCCCCTTGCGCGATGGATCGACGTCTTCTGCGAGGTCGGAGCCTTCGATGCCGACCAGTCACGGCGGGTCTTGGAGGCCGGCCGCGACGCTGGCCTCGGCCTGCGGGTCCACGGGAACCAACTTGGTCCTGGCCCCGGGGTCCGGCTCGCGGTCGAGATGGGCGCCGCCTCGGTTGACCACTGCACTTACCTCGAGAGCGCTGACCTCGACGCGCTCGCTTCGAGCCGGACCGTGGCGACCTTCCTGCCAGCCACCGACTTTTCGACCAGGCAGCCGTACCCAGACGCCCGTCGGGCAATCGATGCGGGGGTCGAGGTCGCGATCGCGACCAACACCAACCCAGGCTCGAGCAATACCACCGCGATGGGATTTTGCCTGGCCCTCGCCGTACGGGACATGGGCATGACCGTCGACGAAGCGGTCCGCGGGGCGACTCTCGGCGGCGCGATGGCGCTCGGCCGCTCGGACATGGGGCGACTGGCCCCAGGTGCGCGGGCCGATGCGATCCTCCTCAATGCCGCCTCCCACGCTGATTTCGTGTACCGGCCGGGCGTCCCCCTGGTCGACGCAACATTTATCGGCGGCCGCCAGCAATAGCCTCGTCCGGGCCGACTCGGCCGGGGACCGAGATCGGATTAGTTGGCAATAATTGCCAACTAATCCCATCTCGGCGACTCTGGCCGTCGTTCAGCTCTATGCGACCTCCGCCGCTGCGATTGCGGGTCCGCTACTCGAGGATCTTGATCGTCAGGGCGTGGATGGTGCCGTCGTCAAAGCGTTCGCGAACTGCGGCCTTGACCAGACGGTGCTGGTTGATTCGGCTCTGACCCTCGAACTGCGGAGCGGAAACTTCCGCGCGCAGATGGTCGCCGGTGCCGGTTTCGTCGAAAACCTCGGCGCTGGAGCCAGGCAGCGCCGCCTCGATCATGGCCTTGAGTTCGGCCAGGTCTGCGGCCATTACTTACCTCCCGTAGTCGTGCCCGCCTCGGCCTGCTCGGCCGCGGTTTCAAGCATCTCGTCAATTCGCACGAACTTGACTCGGGGCCGACCGTGGGGCTCGCCCTTGCCGACCTCGGCCGCGTCGATCTTCTCCCAGCCGCTGAAACTCACGTAATTGGTGCCCCGTTCGGCGAGCAGCACTTCGATCGCGTTCGGGTCCGGGTTCTCGGGCTCGAGCAGCTTGCCGGCCGCGACGTCCTCGAACAGGTTCGCGACCGTCTCGGTCGCGCACTTCTTGTTGGTGCCGATCACGCCAGAGGGGCCGCGCTTGATCCAGCCCGCCGTGTAGTGGCCAGTGCGATGCTCGCCGCCATGGCTTTCCAGCACTCGGCCGTTCTGGTTGAGAATGGTGCCGCGGCGCTCGTCGAAGGGAACGCCCCGCAGGGGAACGCCGGTGTAGCCGACCGAGCGCAGCACGAGGTCGCATTCGAGGACCTCACGTTCGCCGGTGTCCTTCGCCTTCAGAGTGCCGTCCGCCTCGACCAACTCGTTACGGCCGATCACTATCGACTGGACCTTCTCTCCACCGTTGATCTCAATCGGCGAAGCGAGAAAGCGCAGCACGATCCGCTTCGGCTTGCCGGAAGGCTGGCGCGCGGCGTATTCCTTGACGATCTCGACGTTGACCCTCGCGGTCTTGTCGGCCTCGTCAGATTCGATCCACGCCTGGCTCGCCGGGTCGAGCTCGACCTCGGCCGGGTCGACGATCACATCCGCTTCCTCCAGGTCGCCGAGTTCCTTGACCTCGGGATTGGTGTAGGCGGCCTGGGCCGGGCCACGGCGCCCCAGCACCACGATCTCCTCGATGGTCGAGGCGTCGAGCAGGTCAATCGCGTGGTCGGCGATGTCGGTCTTCCGCAGTTCGGCGTCGTCGAGGGCCAGCATCCGGGCGACGTCGAGGGCGACGTTGCCGTTGCCGATCACCACGGCCCGCTTCGCCTCGTCCAGCTTGAAATTACGGTCCGCGTAATCGGGGTGGGCGTTGTACCAGCCGACGAAGGCAGTGGCGGCGTAGCTGCCCGGCAGATCTTCTCCGGGGATCCCGAGCTCGCGGTCGGCCTCGGCCCCGAAGGTGTAGATGATCGCGTGGTAATACTTCTCGAAGTCCTCGACGCCCAGGTCGCGCCCGACCTCGACGTTGCCGAAGAAGCGGAAGCCTTCCCTGGCCGCGGTTCGTTCGTAGACCCGGGTCACCGACTTGATCTTGGGGTGGTCCGGGGCGACGCCGCCGCGGACCAGACCATAGGGGGTGGGGAGGCGGTCGAAGAGATCCACCTGGGCCTGGGTGTCTGGGTCCTTGATGATCTGGTCGGCGGCGTAGAAGCCGGAGGGCCCGGCGCCGATGATCGCTACGCGAAGCGGATTTTCGGGGGTTCCTGGATTACTCATGCGGCCACCCAGCATAAGGAATCCCGGCTGCCGGGCCGACCATCCGATTTGGAGCAGAGAGAGTTCGCGAGACGCGGAAAGTGCGCGTTATATGGCCGCAATCCTCCGCTCGCGCCATCGCGCTACTTGCCGGCGCGCTGGGCGACGCGATCGATCTCCTCGACGAACTGGGGCCAGAGTTGCTCGGGGATGTCGTGGCCCATCCCTTCGTAGATCCTCAGCTCGGCATCGGGGATGGCGCGGGCGGTGGCTCGACCCCCGCGGGGGAAGACGAGCCGGTCGGCTGCGCCGTGGAGGACCACGGTCGGGATCTCCAGTCGTGAAAGGGCCTGGTCGCGTTTCGGCTGGCAGTTGATCGCGTGAAGTTGGCGGGCGGTGCCGTCGATGTGGATCCCGCGATACCAGGCTGCGGTGGCGATCTCGCGCAGCCTGACCTTGTCGCTGGGGAAGTCCGGTGAGCCGATCACGGCCTCCAGGGCGTCCATGCCAGCCAGGTAACTATCGAGGCTGTCGGTCGGCCTGGTCCGCATCAGCGCGGCCAGCTCTCTCATTCCGGGGAAGGCGTCGCGCCGGGAGCCGGTGCGCGACATCATCGAGGTCAGAGAGAGCACCCGGTCCGGATGGTCGATCGCCATGGTCTGGGCGATCATGCCGCCCATCGAGTAGCCAAGCACGTGCGCACCCTCGATTCCGAGGTGATCGAGCACACCGACCGCGTCCTTGGCCATATCACCCAGGGTGTAGGCGAGGCCGCGCGGAATGCCGAGCATCATCGCCGGCAGGGCCGGCTTGCCCTTGTGACGAAGCACGGTCGAAGCGCCGTTGTCACGGTTGTCGATCCGCACCACGCGGAAGCCGCGGTCGGTCAGTAGTTCGATCAGCGGAATGTCCCAGTAGATCATCTGGGTGCCGAGGCCAGGGATGACCAGCAACGCCGGATCGTCCGGACGGCCATGGACGTCATACGCGATCTCGACTTCGCCGGCCTTCGCGAACTCGACTTCAGGGATGGCGGGGGCGGGACGGCCTATCGTTTCGGTTGTCATGCCGGAGCTGAAGATACCGGGGAGCAGGGCCGGACGGGCGGTTTTCGCGCATGTTCTGGCCCTGATCGCGACTCTGGTTCTTGCCGCGGTGGCTCTTGCGGACAACCTCGAGGTGAAGGAATCGGCGATCGGTCACCACGGCCAAGTCACGATCGCCGTTCTGCCCCCGGGCACCTCGCCGCGGGACCTGACCGGCCTCGAAAATGCCGCGATCGGATTGCTGAACCCAGGCCTTGGCGACGTATCGGCCCAGCAGACATGGCTCGACGTCTCCCAGGGAGCGAGAGCGTTTGACTCAACGTATGACACACCGTTAGACCGGGCGTATCCGGGCGGAAGTTCGGCTCAGGGATGGGAAAAAGTGATCAAACGGGCTAATTCTGCGGAAAGCACCGTCATTCCCGGTCTCCTGGCCACGATCCTGGCCCGGAATGACCTCGTCGCCAGCGCGACCGAGTCGGCCGGGGCCGCTGCCCTTGCCGTCGTCCGGCGCGACGGCGTGATCAGCCGCGCTCCGGAGGCCTGTGGCGGCCCGGATTCGATGATCGACCAGGGCGTTCCCGGCGCAGACTCGGCGATTCCGGGCTGCCCCGACCCGGTCACCATCCTCTCGATGACCCTTTCCTCGGCGATCGAAGCCTCGCGGCACCGCCGCCCCGATGATCTCCAGGTCTTCATCGAACGGCCGCCGGCCGCATCCGGCGATCAGCTTTCGATCGCGATCGCCGGCCCACACATGAAGGGAACCCTCGAATCGCCGAGTACGCGGACCGACGGCTACGTGCTCACCACCGACATCGCACCGACGATCCTCGACCACTTCGAGATCAAGGTGCCGAAGGCGATGACCGGCCTGCCGATCGAATCCGGAGGCAAACTCGACGTCGACAAGCTGGCCGATCTCGAGAACCGCTACCAACAGGTCGGAAAGCGTCGCGGGGCCGCGCTGGCGATCCCGCTCCTGCTCTGGATCGTTCTTGCCGCGCTGGTCTCGTTCGGCAGCCAGGGGCTATACGCCCGCCCGGCCCTGCGCCTCCTCTGCCTCTCAACCGTGCTCCTTCCGGCCGTTCTGCTGCTGACCGCGGCGCTCGAACCGTCGCTCACGATCGAGCGGGCCATCGCGACCTTGCTGCCGGTGCTGATCGCCGCCCTGCTGATGCGAATCGCGCCCGGCTGGCTTGCGCTCGCCTTGGCCTGCGGTCTGACCGTGATCCCTTATGGGATCGACATGCTGGCCGGGTCGGCGCTGACGCCGCGGGCGGTGATCGGGCCCAATCCCGGCCTCGGCGCGCGGTTCTACGGGATCGGCAACGAACTCGAATCGACCTTGATGATTCTCACCTCGGTCGGGACCGGGGCCGCTCTCGCCTGGGCCGGGGTCAAGGGCCGTCGAGGCGCGGTCGCATTTCTCGCTGCGGGCCTGCTCGCGACAGTTGTCTTCGCGGCCGGACGCTTCGGTGCCGACGTCGGAGCGGCGATCGTCTTCCCGGTCGCGGCGGTGGTCGCGGCGGCTTTCGCGGTCGGTCGGCCCAAACTGGCTTGGGCCGGTCTCGCCGCGGCCCTCCTCGCCCTGCTCCTGGTCGCGCTGGCCGACATCGTTTCCGGTTCCGAGACTCACTTCGTGCGTTCGATCGTCGGTGGCAGCGGCGGCTCGTTCTTCGAAGTGATCGGCCACCGGCTGGACGCCACCCTGGAGAGCTTCACCCGGGTCTCGCGTATCCCTGTGACGGTCGTCGCTCTGGTTGTGATCGCCGCCGGAATCTGGAAACGAAGCGTCGTCCTCGCCTGGTTGGCGGGCCTGCCGATGGTCAGGGCCGCAATCGCCGCCGCCGCGGCCGGTTCACTCGTCGGCGCGCTGACCAACGATTCCGGGGCACTTTTCATCCAAGTCGGGACGCTGTATCTGGCTCTGGTACTGGGATTCGCTTGGACAACCGCAAAATCCGGCCAGAGGTCGGGTTAACCGTCCCTCGGAGGACCGTCTCCTGCTTTATCCTGTTTTCCAGTGCGAATCGCCCTCGTCACACCGTATTCGTGGACTTACCAGGGCGGCGTAAACCGGCACGTCCAGTCGCTTGCCGAGGAGTACATCTCCCGAGGCCACTACGTCCGTGTGATCGCGCCGTTCGATCCACCCGACCGCCTCTCAAAGGTGCTTCACCGTGCCGACGCGCAAGAGCGCGAGATGCCTGACTATTTGATCCCGGTCGGACGAACCTTCGGGATCAATGCGAACGGCGCCGTTTCGAACATCCCGCTCTTCCCCTCAGGGATCGTGGAGACCCGCCGGGCGATCGAAGAGGGCAACTTCGACGTCGTGCACCTGCATGAGCCGACGACGCCCGCCAATGGCTGGGACACCTGCCTCTCCTCGGACGTCCCGGTAGTCGGCACCTTCCATGCCTACTCGACCAAACCGGTACCCAATTTTCTGGCCAGGGCGGTCGGGGCCCGGCGCACGCTGAACAAGCTTTCCGGGCGGATCGCCGTCTCACAGGCCGCTGCCTGGACCGGCCGTCGCTGGTTCGGCGGCAACTACACGATCGTGCCGAACGGGGTCGACATCGACGCCGCACCGACCGGGCCCAAACCGGAGACGGACCACCTACGTGCGCTTTTCGTCGGACGGCCCGACGAGCGCAAAGGGTTGCCGGTACTGCTGCGGGCTTTCTCCGCCCTGGTCGACCATGTGCCAGCCCGGCTCTCGGTGGTCGGTTCCGACCCCGAAGACGTTGAACGGATCCTCGCTCATCCGGAACTGAACGACCACCTCGACCTGCACGGCCGGGTCTCGAACGATGAACTCTGGCAGCAGCTCCACGACGCGGACGTGCTTGTCGCGCCCTCGCTCTCGGGGGAGTCCTTCGGCATGATCCTGACCGAGGCTTTTGCCGCCGGCACCCCGGTCATCGCCTCCAATATCGCCGGCTACAACGATGTCGTGACCAACCACCACGACGGGGTCCTGGTCCCGCCGGCCGACCCCCAGTCCCTGGCCGAGGAGCTGCAGCGGGTCCATCACGAGCCCGAACGTCTCGCCCGCATGGGTGCGGCGGCCCGTGAAAGCGCGCAGCGATACGCCTGGAGCAACGTCGCCGACGAGGTGATGGATGTCTACGAGCGGGCGATCGAGGTCCCCGAACCGGAAGCCGCGGGCGACCGCCTCCGGCGTCGGCTCGGCGTCACGCCTTCCGACGGGCTGCCCTTGGCGCCCGCCGTCAAGCTGCCCTCCCTCGATCCGGCCCTGGCCGATGGCCCGGGGACCAGGAAGTCCTGGATCCGCAAAGCCGGTCTCGGGTTGATGGCCCTGTTCGGACTCGGCCTGACCGCGATCGCGGCCAAGAAAATCGGTGTCGACCAAGTCGCGGACGCGGTGGTCCGCTCCGATCTCTCCTGGGTGCTTTTCGCCCTGGCCCTGATGGCCTCTTCACTTTTCTTCCGCGCCTGGTCCTGGTTCTTCATCGCCCGGTCGGCAATGCCCCACTCCGGCCTCAAACGGCGTGACTTCGCCTCGGCGACGATGATCGGCGTGCTGATGTCCGCCACCTTGCCGGCCCGTCTAGGTGAGCCCGCCAGGGCGATCAGCCTGGCCCGCCATACCGGCCGGGCCAAGGACACCTTGCCGGTGGTGATCGGCACGATCGTCTCCCAGACGATGCTCAACATCCTCGCGATCCTCCTGCTCGGCGCTTTCGTCCTCACCTCGATGGACAATGTCTTCCACGGCGGCACCAAGCAGATTCTGCTTTTCAGCCTGATCCCGGCCGTATTGCTGCTCGCCGTGGTCGCTGCGCCGACGATCCTCGGGAATCAGAGCGGCGAAGGCCGTCTGGCCCGGGTCGGCGCCGCCGTGCACTCCGTGATGCTCCAGGTCCGTCGCGGCCTCACCGTCTTCAGACACCCGCGCAACGGGGCGCCCGCGGTCGCCCTGCAGCTCTTCGCCTGGGTGATCCAGATGCTCTCCTGCTGGGCGCTCATGTTCGCCCTCGGCCTCGACAGCCAGGCCGGTCTCGCCGCCTCCGCCGCGGTGCTCCTCGCGGTCAACGTCACTGCCGTGGTCCCGGTCACCCCCTCGAACATCGGCATGTTCCAGGTCGCGGTGATCTTCGTCCTGCACAAAGGCTGGGGCGTCTCGACCGCCGACGCACTCGCCTACGGCGTCATCCTCCAAGCGGTTGAAATGGCCACCGCCGCGGCGCTCGGCGTCCCGGCCCTGCTCCGCGAAGGCCTCACCTGGTCCGACCTGCGAACCCAGGCGATCGCCAGCGCCCCGGTCGAGCTCGACCCCTACCCGTCGAGCAAGCGAAGCCGGGAGAAGCAGCAAGAAGTCACCTACACCCGCTAGGCCCGGCATCCTCCCGCCACCAGGGCGACGCTGCCTGCGTCGGCGGCCGTAAATCGGCAGCTCACGTACCTGGGTACTATCGCGGCCGTTTTCCGGCCTGTC
>Ga0182738_1002638_pt1 | contig 21191 bp, 11 predicted proteins | sample eDN5th30CBELigMG_FD_128876 | JGI IMG/M metagenome (GOLD analysis project Ga0182738, IMG submission 128876) | Enriched Miracle-Growth compost microbial communities from Emeryville, California, USA - eDNA 5th pass 30_C BE-Lig MG (version 2)... ... | reverse complement strand
TACAGTCAAAAGATATCTTAGTGAGGTTGAAGCTCAAGTCCAAGCACTTCAAGATGGAGATTATGAAAAGATATTGAGCACAAATGGCCAGGATTATGAAGAGTTAATCAGTCCTTTAGTCTTAGATAGATATGTCTCTCACTCAGGCTACAGTAAAATACAATTTGAGTTCAAAGCATTAAGAAGAAAAATGAGACTTGAAATCAGAGAAATGATTCATAAAAGTTTCATATGGAAAGTCTTTGCCGTCATGAGTCTCCCTTTAAAACTCGCCAGGAGTCTTACAGTCCCAAAAAGCCACGAAGAAGATTGGAACAAAACTCTTGTTCTTTTCCAACCTTTCACTGTCTCTGCTTTTCTTATCTGGCAATTTGGATACGCTGACCAAGTCTTTTCAAACCTTACCGCTGGATCTATTTGGGTTGCTTCCTGCTTATGCACTTCTATTCTGCTCTGGAGATTTACTCTTGCGAAAACTGTGCCAGAAAAAGCTCTTGGTATGACCCTCCTCACTATGGCTTTTATTTCTTCAGCAACTTGGATTAACCTTTTGGCCAATATTATTGTTGATTTCATCACCCTTTTATCTGTTTTCACTGGCCTTCCACTCAACTATATCGGGCTGACATTATTAGCTTGGGGAAACTCTCTTCCAGATTTGTTTGTTGATACCACTTTGGCCAAAAAAGGGCTTGGTCAAGCTGCCATTTCTGGAGTATTTGCTGGTCAATATTTTAATCTGGCTGTTGGTTTTGGACTCTCTTTAATTAGACAAGTTATCAAATTTGGACCGAGAGATTTCGATTTAAAGGTAAATTCAAATATTAATAGAGTCAGCCTCCTTTTAATTGTTTGTGTCATTGTGAATTTATTAGTCACGATGATTTATGGACATAAGCAAAAATATTTGTTAAGAAAGGGATTTGCAGTATATTTGTTTGCTTTTTATATGTTATTCTTTGGTGCTGTCACAGTATTATCTTTATAATCTAGTAAATTTGTCTATACATCGTATATTTAATAAGGAAAAACTCACATTTTTAACCAATGAAAATCTTTCCTTAAGACTTTTATTTAAAAGTTATTGGATTCAATTTATAAAAATAAATTTTTATGTCACCAAAATAATTGTTATTTGCTCAATTTTGTTTTAATCGATTTCCCTCTCTTTTACAAAGTAAATCCTCTTTAAAACCTAACTTTTATGTCTTTCATCTCGAAGAACATTCTTCGAATAAATAATTTACGTCTCCTTTTGTTCAGATGGCAGTTTATTCGTCAAAAATATTCCTAATCTCAAGAGAAGGAAACTTCTTTCCTATATTTTTTTATTTAATAATTTCCCTCAAATTAAAAAAAATGGGCCAAAATCAAACCCGATCCGGTACTCATCAAAAACAGCCTAAACATGTTCGCAAAGCAATCCACAGCAATGGATTTTGTAATCTTAAAAGTCCTTGCTTTGGATACTCACCTGAAAATGAACCAGTCGCTGATGACAATGTAAATATTCGCACAATCTTCTCTCCTAATCTATTCTTCTAGAATCTGACTTGGAAACAACATCTTCTTGAACAATTACAATATGTTGATGGTGAAGAATGGCCTCAACTCCTCGTGAATTATTTACAAGAAAACAATACCGAGGCCCAGGATGTCGTCTTTCAGTCCGATATTTTCTGGGCTGATTTCAATGCAGCTAAAAAGCCTGTTCACTACACTACAAAACCAATAGGCCTTGCAGGAAGTGCCAGAAAATCCGGCTCAATCAATGAATCCACATATCAACCTGAAGAAAAATTCCTACACAGCAATCAATTTGCCATGGATGATACCGTTGTTACCGACCAAAATACCTTGAAGAATCAACAAGCTAATAGCAAAAAGGATCTTGCACAAGACATCAAAAATATCATCGCTGCATCAGATATTCTTGAAGAAAAAGTCTTTGGAACAAATGATAATGAAGCATGGATGCAAAGATCCTTCAATATAAAACCCACTGAAGAAAACATCAAGTCTAGAGCTGCTAGCATAGATCATTTTAGATTCAATATGGGATTAACTGGATCCAAAGCCCACGATCCTTTATATCCTCTTGGTACAAGATATTCTCACCAGCCTTTCGAAGAATCGAAACAGCTAACAATTCCCAAAGAGAACTTTAGAGATAGCATAAGATCCATTGATAATGATCAAATACCAACAATCTCGAGGAACTCCGTGGTTGAAAGATATGAAAACAACACTTTTATTGTCCAACAACCACCTGTTGACAGAGAGAATACAAAACCAAAAAGTCATGATAGCAGCAGGCTTAATATAAGCAGCAGAGATGACGGACCAGAATCTGAAAATGCCAGCATGACAAGTTTGACTGAAGAAGAGAAATTGTATAGAGCTGTAGTGAATTATAAGACACTTACAGGAATTGTTGATAAACATCTGAGACAAAAAACAAACGTGTTTTGTGCACTCATTGAAATCTTTGAGGAGTTTTTTGTCAAGGCTTATGGTGATGTGAATGATCAAGTGAAAAGCGGAAATATGTTGCTTAGTGAAGTGAAAGCATATATCCAAAAAGCTACACGAGATTTACAACAATTTATCAGAATCGTGTTTGAAGGAGTCAATATTTTTTATAAACTTGATAAACTCAAGATCGGGAGAAAAATGACCACAGGAACCCTTTTTAATAGAAACAACATGCTCAATTTCGTTACTTCAATCATCTTCAATAAAAAAATTCACGATACTATTTTCAAGTTATACCAGATCGAAGCTCTTCCTATTGAAGATACCTATGAGAAAAGTCTCAAAAGATGCCAAAATCTTCCTCCTCAAGACTTTGGAATTCCTCCTGAATTCTGTCTCAATGATAAAACCATCCAATATTTCAAAGATAAAAATCTTCTTCCTGGGGCTGGAAATAATAATCTAAACTACTTATCAGAATCCTCATACTTTGAAGAATCAGGACTGGCATCATCTCAAGAAAGCAGAGGAACTCAACCAGAAATCAAAACCACAGCCAACTTCCCAAAATCACAAATTAACGGAATTAACCAACTCAATAATAGCAAGGAGACGAAATCCTACAAGAAAGCCATAGATTTCCTCAAGAATCTCGAACATCGAAGAAGTCCTATACATAAACTCAAGACAATTGTCAAAGTCGCAGAAAACATCACATTGTCTATTGAAAGTTTCTATAAAGATGCTGGAGTTCCCAATACAAAGAGACTCGACGCTGACCAGACATTAGCTGTTTTTATGTATATTTTGGCAAAGAGTGGGTTAACTGATGTTACCACACATTGTAAGATTATTGAAAATTTCACAACCAACAATGTTTTGGACTCTGTTTCTGGGTACTACGCAACAACTCTGGAAGCTTGTGTGAATTGTATCTGTTCGATTAGTCTGGAAAGTGGTGTTTCACATGAAGACGGAATCAGCCCAACAAGTGGAGATTTTAATCAGTATTCTTCAATGCCAAGTTGGGTCGGGAATAACAAGAAATTTAATGAAGCAGGATCCATGATCTAAAGTCATATGTGATTAATCATATTTCATAATAATGTATTACTTCACTTCAATAGGTGGTAAATGAAGTTCTTCTTCTTAGTAGTAATGAAATATCTAAACCTTTATCCCACATAATTACATGCATTCTGAATAAGGGTATTACTTTTTAATAATCAAAGAAACATCATCCAACTGTTAACTCTAGAAAGATTTTGGAAAGAACAATTTTTTCATCGAGAAAATTTTATAGAAAATAGGAGATATCTATCATTCTGCATTGATCAAATGAAGTCTCTAACATGAATCGAATTGAACAAGATTCTTTTGCTAATGATTGAATTTCAAGAAGGAAGAAATTTCAAGGGAGCTGAATTCGAAAGAATTTTTAAAGGATTTAATCCTAACTTGGCAAGAGGATTTCTCATTCATTTTTTCTTAAAATGAACAAGTCTACCAATTCAAAAGTTTTAGAATCATTTTTGATCAATTTAATATGGATTGAATCGAAAAAAATTTACCTCAATATTTAGTTGAAGGAGGAACCTTTCAAAGATTTTTTTTTTCTGAAAAATTTTACAAAGAGTTTGCGATGGAATTGATAAAAGAACAACTGTTCAACAGTGCTCAAAATTCAATTGCTTCTTTTCAAGCCATTTAAATGCTCTTGAATTAATTGCGAGTGCTCACTTTTTTTGGGACACTTTGCGACAAGAGAACTTTCCCAAAAGAAATAAAGTCCTTGAGTGATCCATACACCAAAATACTGGAGGAGAAACATCTAAGCAAATTCAATTCATGAGACAATTTCATAAAACTCCTTTAGAAAAACAAAGAGAAGTTGAAAAATAAAATCTAACTATTTCCATTTTATCTCCTATTTCTCAATCCTTATGAATCCCAACAAAATGATCATTAATGAATCAAAAATAATAATCTTTCCAATTGTTTTTTAATTCAGGTTTCTCAATTATTTGATAAGTTTAGTTACTTATGTTTATTTTTAAAAAGTTGCAACTATTATATAAATCTCTCTCAATTATATATTATATTTCTCCCATATCCTTACAATATCAAAAGAGAAACTCCCTCTTTTTCATCTAGATTCTAATTTCAGAACGATTTTTGAGAGCGTCAGCACCATAGCAAGCATAGACTTTCTTTTTATCTTCCAAGTTATCCAAACTCGTCTTCAAGGACAACACCAACCAATCATAAGCCTCACTTTCAGGCAAAATCTTCTCGATTCTTTCAATATATCCTTGAATGTTTTCACCCTTTGGGAACATGAAATTGTAGAATGACTGAGCAAATTCATTGCCTCTTGTCTTGAACACTTCAATCAAACTTCCAAAGAACAAATCTTCATGCTCATCAGCCTTATTATGAACAGAGCTATTATATCCTTGCATAGAAGCCTCAATAACTTCCAGCGATAATTTATTATCAGCATCCAAATAACTCTTCCACAATTGCTTTCTAGCCTCAGGACCTGCTCTCAAGGCTTCACATCTGCTTTCCATTAATTTTGCAGTATTGGACTTGTCTAATTCAGCCACCTTCTCAAAGTGCTTCTTCTTCTCATCTTCAGAGAGCTTAGGATGCTTATGTAAAGCTGTCACAATTGCCCACTTGTTCTGAATACTCAACTCAATGTTTTTCAATTGATCGTCTTGTCCATCGAGCCATCTTCCCAATCTTGTCACATTATCAACGTGACTTTCTTCAGAAACAGATGCCAATGAAATCAGGTTTTCTCTCAACAAAATCAATCTATTCTTATTTGACTGATCTGCGGTGGTTAAAGCCTTGAGGGTGCTGTCAAATAGAGTGGGTTTGAATTTTCCATCGACAAGGAAATGAGGAGATAAAGCAAAGATATCATTGGAGTACTTGAAAACAAAGTCCAAAATAGCATCACTAGGCTCATTAAGGATAGAGTCTTGGGCAATTTCGACAAATCTAGCTCCAGAAAGTTTTCCATCCTTGACCATATCAAAGAGAATTCTCCAGAGCATAATCTTAGTCAACTCATCTTGAACCAAGTGAAGCTTATCACTGAAAAATGCAACTGAATGTTGATCCAATCTCACCTTCACAAATGCCTCATCCTTGTAATTTAACAAGACTGCCTTGGGTTTCTTGCTTCCATCATACTTAACTCTGGTCTCAAAAGCATTATTCAACACCACATCAACAACTTCACAAACTTCCAAGTTTTCATTGATAAATCCAATCTTCATCTTGTGGTGTCTCAAAGTTGGATGATAAGATAAAACTGCGGTTTGTTGAATCACAAGCTCAGCATCCTTGCTTTCCAAACTTGGGTCAAAGACTGGATTCAACTCATTAAGACCAGCTGTATCCAAGAATTCTTTCTTCCATTCATCCAAAGACTTGAGAGATCCTTGATCTTGGGGTTGATAATATTCTTGAAGGCTGCCAATAAAATCACTAAGAGTAGCATTAGACCATTCATATTTCTTGAAATATGAGCCCATAGCTTTTCCGAAATTCTCTCTTCCAATCAAATGGATAAGCTGCTTGATAATAGAAGCACCCTTAGAATATGTGATACCATCAAAAACAGTCTCAGCTTGATCGGTATTCAAGACTTGTCCGGCAATAGGATGAGTGGTTCTCAATTGATCGGTGTCATATCCCCAGCCCTTTCTCTTAAAGAATAATGCCCATACATCAACAACCTTGAATTTAAGGTTATTCTGGATACCATCAAGGCAGAAATGAGAGATAAAGTCAGCAAAACTTTCATTGAGCCAAAGATCATTCCACCATCTCATTGTCACAAGATCTCCGAACCACATATGGGCAGCTTCGTGAGTGAACAAAGTGACTCTTCTTGTATTTCTATCAAGAGTAACCTCTTCTTTCCAAATCAAAGAGTCCACAATGACGACCAAACCGGGATTTTCCATACCGCCAAAATAACACTCAGGATAGAAAAGATAGTCATACTTAGCGAAGGGATAAGGATAGTTGAAATAAGTCTCATAGAACTTGATGGTCTCTTTCAAGACGTCAAAGATCTCATCGGCTTGCTTCTGAAGATAAGAACTCAAAGTCTTACGCACGTAGCATGCCATTGGGATATTGTTGTAACGGTCTTGGCATTCAATTGTATCATAAGGCCCAGCTCCAAAACAATAAAGGTAAGTAGAGATCCTTGGTGTTGGAAGGAATGCTGTAAGCTGATACTCATTTTGGTCTTCTTCGCTGGGCAAATAGACTTTTGTATCCAGCTTGTCAGTGAGTTCCTTGGATACAGGTTGGTTGGAAACAGAGATCCAGCCCTTTGGGGTAGCAGTGACGACGTTGAGCTCAGCTTTGAGATTAGGTTGATCGAAACAAGGGAAAATCTTGTTCATTCCATAAGCTTCACCTTGTGCGTAAAGATATTGGTTTCCGTCAGTGTCGACAAAGCTATGAAGGCCGACTCTGTCATTGGTGTAAACATTAGCAAAAGAGATCTTGATATCATTTTTGCCTTCTTTCAGGGTGTCTTTTGGGAGAGTGAGGAATCTAAGATTTCTCTGAGATTCATAATTATCAGTTGTGGGGAGCTTGGTTCCGTTCACGTCAACCTCTTTGATAACGGTGCCAGCGTAATCAATAAAGAGATCAGAATCAGCTTTCTGAAGTTGGACTTCGATATGGACGGAGCCTTCATAACTATCTCCCTTTTTCATCTTCAAAAAGAGGTTGTAAATGATGTTATCCTTCGAGTTGACGAAGTGAAGAGTACGAGCATCAACCTGAGTTGTGGTAAGTGCAGAACGTAAGTATTTATCCATGATGTTAAATAGAGATAAAATTATTTTGTAAGCGAAAATTTAATTATAGTCTCTGATATAATATTTTATTTTATGTTTTTTCTACGTGTTGGATTTGGGAGGGAAGGAAGTTTTTGTTAATTAATATCACATAAGTCTAAGGAAAAATTACAATCAAACATACTCATTCTTATTTCTTCTGCTGTTGTTGAAGTTGAGAAGCAGCTTGATTTCTAGTTTCGATGGTTTCTTTGCAAACAGGATGATCCTCTCCGAAACCTTTTCTCAAAATAGCAAAAGCCTTATCTAATTGCTCAATAGCTTCTTGGAATTTACCGACAGCACAATATGAGGCTCCCAAACTTTGGTGAGCAAATCCAACTTCGACATCACCCTCTCCAAATGCCTTTAATTTCAACTCCAATGCATGTTCAAGGAATTGAATACCACCAGCAATATCTCCTCTAGAAGCATGGGCCAATCCCAAATAATGGCAAACCAAAGCCACATTCATACCATTATCACTTTCAATCTCTCTGTACAACTCCAAAGCACGCATTAAAGGATCTATGGCATCATCTGCTTGGTTAATTTCCATCATTCTCATACCAATAGCTTCCATCAACTTGGCGATATTCTCTTTGTCTGCGGGGTCTTCAAATGGTTTCAAACCGATCTCATAGGCATTCAAATAATATTCCATTGCGTTTTCAAGATCACCACATCCCTCAGATGCCACTCCCAAATGATAATGAAGCTCAGCGCTAAAGGTCTGACGAACATTAGCTTCAGTCTTCAAGACTTTTTCAGCCTTTTTCAAGTACTTCAAGGCATCTTCAAACTCGGTCTTTTTCAAAAAGACTTGTCCTAATTCATAAGTCAAGAAAGAAAGCTGAGGATCATCTTGAGAGACTTCATTCTCAAAACATTGAACAGCCTTCACTAAATGAGTCTTGGCTTCTTCTAAATCTCCTTTTTTATGATATATTGCTCCAACATTTGAGTACATAAGCCCAATCTGACTTCCTTCTTCGCTTGAGATTTGTTTTTGAACATCGAGTGCAAGCTTAGAATATTTAAGAGCCTCATCGTAATTCTCTATTTCACGGAAGTTTCTTCCCATAAGATAATATAAATGACTGGCAACAGTCTTATCTTCAACATCGCTTTGCTTAAGAGCTTGTTCAGCTTGTTGAAGCTGAGCGATAGCTTGATTTGGCTGTCCAGTGATAGTGGATAAACTTGCAAAACCAACAAGAGCTTGTGCTTTTTCTTCAAAATTCTCCGGAGATTGTTTAGCGATTAAGTTTAAAGCAGCTTGGAAATTTGATTGAGCCTTCTCAATATTAGAAGAGTCCAAAGCATCATAAGCATCTTGAATCAAAGGTTTGGCAGATGGAGCGGCTTCAGAGGAAAAGTATTGAACAAAAAGAGGAGCTTGGAAGGATCTGATTGATTTTGGGAATTTGTAAGAAGAGCCCTTGGTGAGAGATTTAAGGGGGAGAAGAACTCGGAGAACTCTAGGATTGGTGATAGCTTTGAACATGTGATGTAAAAATAAAAATTATCCAATTCAATTCAATAAGATTAATACATATACATAGTATATATCTTTAAAAAAGATTTATGAGGGCTCAATAAAATTGACTCAAGTCAAATGATCAAGGAAATTGAAGCCATCTTTTGATGATTCAGATTCAGTCTTTTTTTTAACACAAGGATTACGGTATTTCTTCTTTTCAACTCACACTTCTATTCGTTTTTTTTTTAAAACTGATATATTTTTAAATTTTCAAAAGATTCCAATATATATTAATAAAGTATGAATCAGCCTCAGCCTCAGCCTCAGCCTCAACCTCAGCCTCCACCTCAACGCCAACCTTCAACTCTCATCAAAGTCATCCATATCTCAATTCTGATCATTTACAGTCTCTGTAACATTGTAGCCAGCTTTACTAGTGCCTCAATTGTTGCAGAAAGTGCACAAGATCTCCAAGAAATCATCAACAATTGGCAGACTCCAACTATCCAAGACATCCAAGTCGTCAATACTGGACTCTGCCCAATAGGCTACCAAGAAGCCTTTAATATTACTTGGCCAGGCACTAACCCAGGTTGTGATTGTTCAGGTATTGACTATATTTATAAAGTAACCTACAAAGTCTCATGTGAACAATGCACAGGAGCATGTTCGACTGACCAACAGAAAGCAGGCTGCTTGGATATTCCTGGTTACGATCCTTTTACTCTCTCTCATTGGGGTTCATCTAATGGAAAAGCAACCAAAATTTGCATGAGAAGAACAAATGAAACTTGGCTTGATGTGGCTTCAAAGAGCGATACGACATGTCAAGACCCTAATGCCAGACCTTGTGGAAGATCAAAAAAAAATATTTTTTGTACCAAGCAAGCTCAATGCCCAATTAATGATGTCAAGATCGTTTCTGCAAGTAATATTGGGGCGCTAAAGCCATGTACGTATGAAAATGGATGTATGGTCTTGTCAAGTGATGGTACGAATCTAAAGATGCTTCAATTTTCAAGAGGAGGAGATTATGATGCTCTTCCTATTTCACAGTTCAAAGTGAATGAATATGGGATGTGTAGAAATTCAGAGCATGAGGATATTACACCAAACAGAAAAGAATTTTGGTTGTTAAAAAAGAAAAGAACAACTTGTGAAGTTCAAGGAAATAATTTATGGAACTTTACAGATAGCTATAGTGAGTTCCATCTTCATAAAATAAATGGCCTTGAGCCTCAAATAAGTAGCCTTATTGATTTTGGTTATTATGAGCCTGGAAAATCTGGGGATGATTATTCTTGGAACCTCTACACAAGGAACTATTTTCCATGGGCAATAAAATGCAGAGATAGAATGGAGAAACTAGCAGGAAACATGTACAGTTTTCAAGGCCTGAAAATCGCTCAATACTCACAACTCGCTCTCAATAGTCTTATTGGGATTGTGCTTGGAGTTATTATCCCAATTCTGATCTGTTTTAATGCAAAGGAGAAATTTAGAAAGGCGTTTAACTGGAGCGGGAAAATTATTCAATTACCATTGCAAATTTGTGTGGCTGGATTTGCATTTCTTCTCAAAGAATTTTATACTGGAATAGTGAATGACTCTTGCTCATCACTTCCGGTCATGGAGATTATGAGCAATGCTTATGTTGATTCAAAAATAGCATATCTCTTGAATTTAAGAGGAATTGGAGTTGTTTGCTTTGCTTTGTTAGCAGATATCGCTCTATGGATTTATGCAAAATTATCTGAAAGAAGACAAGATGAATATCATCCCCAAGTCAATATTGAACAACAGCAAAGAAACCCTCTTGACCAAGAAAATGTCAGGCAATAGAAAAGTATTCTTTGTATTAAAATTTATTGTTTAAAAATTTTGAAATAACAAAAAAACTCGAAAAATTTCTTTGAAATGAGCCCCCATCTTTTCAAAAAATATTTTTGTTGTATTCAGATCTTTTAAAAAATCCAGAAAACTCTACTTAATCAAATTTCCTAAATCAAAATATTTTGAATTTTAAATACCTTATCTTTATTCCCCTGCAAATCTCAAATTTAGCCAGTGTTGCTACTCGTTTCAAAATTTAAATAAATCATTCAATAATTGAATATTGTAATCCTCCTTAAAACCACCATCACCGCATGCAAGGAAATCAGCAGACTCCCTTATCGAATGGGAAAGTTTTGACATGTACATTTATGTCAATAACTTTGGTATTTCTAGTTTTTCTTCTTGTTTTGAGCACAATTGGATACTCTATGACCAAAACTGGCAAAGAATTTATTTCGGATATCACGAGAAACTGGAACATTGGAGCTATCATGGACCTTACTGTCACCACAGACTCCAACTGCCCAGCGAATTATGAGGAAGCTTATAATTACACTTGGCCAGGGACAAGTGTTGGATGCTCTTGCAAAAACTCCTTTTTCTTCTATAAATATCTCCTCTATGCTGAAACCACTTTTGGATACTGCAGTACTCGTCAACTCGCCATGGGATGCTCCAATGTCTTTCCAACCAGCAAAAAGATTCTTAGCAAATGGGGCTCTATCGACAATAAGCCAACTAAAATCTGTCTCAAAAGATCTTCAGAAACTTGGTTCGCTAATGCTCCTTTAAGCGTCAATCAACAATGCCAAGACAACAATATGACACAATGTGGTATATCTAAAGAGAATATCTTTTGCACAAATGAGACAAGATGTCCGATTAATGATGTCAGAGTCGTCAATTTGAACCTAGCTTCTGATCCAAATGCCAGCAGTATTGTCAGTTCCTGTGCATATGATCAAGGTTGTGTGGTTCTTTCCGAAGATAGTTCGAGTGCTAGTCTTCTCCAATTCCAAAGAGGAGACACTTTTGATGCTTTGCCTACAGCGGAATTCAGAGTTAACGAATATGCAATGTGTAGAAGAGCCAATGAAGACAATATTACCCCAAAAAGAACAGTATTCCCCTTGTTAAGTGTCTGGGGACCTCTTAGCAAAGGATGTGGAGATGGAGGAAAATATATTTGGAATTTTACAGGTGCTGAAATGACAGAAACGAAATTTTATGCTGCAAATGGACTTTCGCCTACTATTAATTCTTTGATGCCATTTGGATACTATGAAGATGGAAAAAGTGGAGACAGTTACACTTGGGGCCTTTATACAAGAACCTTTATTCCATGGAGAACTACATGTAGAAATCAAATGGGACATTTGGTGAATCAAGGAAAGGAAATTAAAGTTTTGGAAAAGATACAATTGGTCTTGCTAATTGTTGGGATCATCGTGACAATCTTTTTGGCAATCATTGCCCCATGCTGTGTATACAGATATGGAAGAACTTCCTCTGCAGCAAAGGACATGATAGTTGCAAACTATATTGGGAAATTTGCTTTATTGCCAGTTTTAGTGATAGCTATCTTGAGGTCAGTCAGTATAAGTGATACTTTCGCTGATTGGGAAATGAAGGATTGTACACATTTCAGTATATTAGAAACATTGAATATTGTCAAACAGAGAACTGAGATGATTTATGGTATGAATCTGATTATTGTGTGCTTGTTGGTAGCTGTTCTAGTTTTTGATGCATGGCATTTCAAAAATAGTGTTCCTCCAAGAAATGAACAATATAATCCTCAAAATGATACTCGCTAATGGACTTTGCTGTCCGTTAGATTTGTTGTGAACCCAGCAGTAGACTCTGCACAAAGTTTGGCTTAGTTTAAGATGATAATTTTGGATTGTATTCTGTAAAATATTTTACATAGAAATTCATTATCTTCATTCAGGAATAAAATCTTTCCATATACTCTCTTTTCACTTTCCATTCGATAATCTTTCGAGTCTTCTCACGAGAAAAAAATTCAAAACAAAATTGATGTTTCTCCAAATAAATTTCGCTGATTTTTTCCATTTTTCAAAAATGAAAAAAGTTTTCAGCAAAAATCTTTTGGTTCAAACAAGCAAAATATTTTCTCCTCCAAAGTGGGAAAAAAGTCTTGTTGTCTCATTTGGAGAAATCGAAAGAAGAAAAATTTCAAAAATCTCCTTGAGCTAGAAAAATTTTATTGGAGAAAAAAATTTTGGTTTGCAATTTTTCGTGAAATTTTCAAACAATTTTGAACAAAGAAAATACCCTTATTTGGCTCTCGCAAACTGTGAAAATCAAGTGTTGAAGTCGAAAGAAGTCACAATAAAAGTTGAAAAAAAACTTTTGTTAGAAGGTCTGTTTTGACAAAAATTTCCAAAAAATGTTATTTTTCTATTTCTCTTGAAATTCAACAAAGCATAATTCTTTTTAAAAATAATTCAATGTATTTTCCGAGAAAACCAAGTACAATCAATATTTGATTATCATCTAATCTAGTAGAATAATTAATCAGATCAGGATCTCTAAGACATGATTTATTGTTAACCAAGAGCACCATAAGATATTTGTCCTCTTTCTAACCGAAGCTTCAGTTCTTCCAACTCGTATTTTCGAAGAATGAGCATAATCTTCTTTCTAGCTTGGAAAAACATATAAACCATCAGAAAAACTCCCAACGCTGTTACGCAAAATGGCAAATATCTTAGCCAAGAAGGTCCTCCACTTGGTCTCATTTTTTTCAATTCTTCAATAGACTTCGCACTCAATCCAAATGAAATTCCGATTGTCACCCAAATCAAACTGAAAAGCATTCCAACAATTAGATTCTCAGTCAAAGTGTATCCAAATATCGGGATTCCATAATTCGCCATAAATGTTGGAACATGAGCAAATCTAATAATGCAAAGCGTTGAAAATGGCCTTTTTCTTGCCAAGTATCTGAGTGCATGAAACAGTTCTGAATTTTCAAAGAATCTCATTATCTTTCCATAAAAGATCGCCTTTGAAAGCAAATGGGTAAAGATAAACCCAAAGAATCGATACACCAACGCTACAAGATACGCTTTCCAAAATGATTGCAGAGAGTATCCCAGAAGCATATCGTACAAAAGAGGCGATACTCCAAAGACCAGTATCAAGGACCCGACAGCACATAAAAGAATATAATTCTCAAAGCTTCCTTCCATAAAGCCAATTTCTTCTCCAATTACTGAGAACACTGAACGGACAGGCTTGAAAAAGGTGAAGAGGAGCAAAGGAAGGCAGAAACACAAACCAGCGATGAGCACAAGGCCAACGTCCCTCAGTTTGGACTTTGTCTTTTCCTCAGGGGTGACTTCATCAGGAAATGTTAAAGGTTTCAGGTCATTGTCTTTGCTTGCATGCCGAATTAGCCTCAAGCCTTCCTCAAATTCTTCTTCCAACTTTCCAAATTCTTGATCGAGACCTTCATCGAGGGAGCCAATAGGGCTTCTTGTGAAGTGAGGTTGAGCTGTAGTCATTTTTTCTAATGATCAGTTATTGGTTATTGATTATTTCTAGCCGTTTTATGTGTTTTTTTGAAAATGAAAATTCATTAATTTTAATTAAAAATTCCGGAAGAATTTATTTTTATTTCTGCAACTGCTTAAAGAAGAAGGAGAAGAAGAAACTGCAGCGAATTATCAATTTTTTCTCTGAAAAATCCAAGGACCAGGTGGAAAATATTTGGAAAGTATGAGCATAAAAAAATCACTTTGAAGGAGGTTTTATTGAGACTTCCAGCCAGTGCTTCAGAATTCTAACAAACTTGTCAGTTTTTTTAGACTCCTCTGTCCGCTTTCTCAAAAGGAAGACCCGATAACGTATGAAATCATAGCCTTTAAAGTTGACGAAAAAAAAATTTGAAAAATGTTTTTTGGTAAGAATGAGAATTCAACAAAAAAATCTAAAAATATTTTTTAATGATCAGACTTGAAATCAGTTCTTCTGAAACTCAAAGAAACTTTGTTTTCTATCCTTAAACCAGTATTTTGGATAATTATATTCGTTAAACTTGATTTTACTTCAAATTTCATTTGAAATGGGAAAAGTGAATGGTCAAAAAACCCTCGTATTTCTTCATCAACCTGCTTTTAGAAGCACTCAAGGTTCTAAAACCCTAGAAATAGAGCAACCTGCGACCAATGAAAAACATTAATTTGATTTAATTGAAGTTAATGTGGACAAAGCTTTGAGAATATGCAGATATCTATGGGATCCAGCATTAGATCATTGGAATTAAAAAACCTCATAAATTTCTCAGTAATCTTTACAAAAGCCTTTAATGTAGCACATTTGACTCAGAAATATCATTTTATTGAACTGAGTTTGAATAATATATGAATGGATGACTCAATTTTTCGAAAAGAAGAAACTTTTCTTAAAAAATATGAAAACCTTTTTCCAGTTTTCTTGAATTCGAAAAATTTCTGGTTTCAATCCCTTTATTGTTAGATTCCATACGGTTCTGGCGGAAAAAAATTGTCCGATTTAGGCTGTCCGATTTTGGAAAAGGACAATCCGACAATGGCCAAAAATAAAAAAGTAATTCTGATCCGCTGATCCCAGTTCCTTTTTAGATCCTCTTTTCTTCGAACAGATTGAGGCTTTTTAAAGTTTGTCGAGACCTTGAGAACATTTTTACATATAATTTCAAATAATCGCTTTCTCATTTGTGATCAGAAAAATTATAAGATAATTATGCAGACAATACATACTGAGCAGAAAAGTAAATTTTTAAAATAAAATGAGAAATAATTTTCTTCTGTCCAACTCTCAATTACTCACCTTTCGACGCGGGTGATATGATTCATAAAAAAATTTTCTCAAAGGTTTTTCTTGAAACTCATTTTCCCTCCTTCATGAAATAAAAAATAATTTCCTTCTTTGAACAGTGAATCGCTCTTTCTTCTATTTCTCCTTCATTTTCTGATCTGACAAGATATCTTCTTTCATTACATATTATTAAAAATAATCATGGAAAACAAGACTAAAAAATTAAACAATATGTTTTCACAGATAACCCTTTTCAGAATCCTCTGAACAAGATGCTGCGTTGATCATTGCCACCACTCTAGCACGTCATCATCATCTCTCACCCTTTTTTCATAAGTCAATTCACTTTTCCTCAATTACAATTTTTATAATATTCTGCATTGCATCGGAAGAAAATTATTTGTAGACAAGAATAAATAGTTTTTAGGTTAATTCTTTGTAGATTGATCGAGTCATCCTTTAAAAATGATACATACGAGCTCATTGGGATTCTAAACTTTGGCTCTTTAAATATATCACAGGGAATATGGCGCAATAGGCAAGCCTGAAATTGCCTTCAGAACACAATAAAAAATTCAAAACAAAGTGAAAGTAAACAATATCATCCCGCGCTTGGTTCTTAAGAATATGATGTAATAGTTTTTGGCAAGTTTTATTGCGCCTCTATCTCGACACTAAAATTTATTTCTTTCAACAAGAAAGTTCGAATTTACAAGACATTTCTTCTCATCCCTTTCGAAAATCTCAACATTTTCAAATTCTATTCTCTATTTTGGTATCTCAACCTCTATTTTACTGACTGAAACACTCAAAGATCGATCGAACATTCTCTGAAAAGGGAATTCTAGATAATTAAGAGTTACGGGAAAAAATAAAGAAATGACGTGTTTTGGCAATAAACTTTATTGCAGAATAAATTTGGGAGTTGAGTTCGATGGACTAATAATATCACATCAGTTTTCAAACCTATTCGCCTTCAGGTCGCCTATTTGTCTTGCCCATTAAAAACTAATTTGCCACTTTTCGACCCGGACACCAATCCGATCAAAAAATTATTTCTCGGTTTCGTAGATCGTCAATGACTCCATGCCATTTCACAGGATTTCCTCATAGCTTATTCAAGCAATTCGAGTGGTTTAAAATTTTAATTGATTTTCGAAAAAGATATCTTTGATGAGAGATTATTCGAAAACATGACGTTTTTAATTAACAGAAAAGATATTCCGATGATAAATTCACCACAGGTATCTTCTGCCTTTTAATTTAACTCTCTTTTCATACTATAAATCTCCCTGAATACTCGCCTTCAATAATCATTTATTCTGTTTCTCCCTTCTCTTAGCCCCCTCCCAACATGTCCCTCAAAGCCTCTCAAATCCCCGGCAAAAAACTCAGCTCTTCCTCGCCCAGTCAATACGATGAGACTGTCAGCAAGCTTCTGAGCGCATTCCCTAAAGATGAAAAATCTAGAAATGAACTCTTGGTCAATCTTGGAAAGTGGCTTGTCCTCATCATTTCCCTGATCGGTGGCACCTGTGTCGGTGTTTTTTATTTCTATGTCCAAATAGAATGCCAGCTTTTAAAGTCTTCTTGGAGACTTCTTGGTCTGATGATTGCTCTTCTTCCATTTGTGTACTATGAATATAAGAAACAAAAGGATACCTACCAGTATTCTAGAGAAAATCTTCTCAACCTCCAATCATGGAAAACCATGTTCCTTGCTACTGGTGGCCACTCAATCTGGACCGTTGCTACCTTGATCTCAGTCAATTATACCAGTGTTGCCCAATCTTTCCTCTTCTTGAACCTCCACGCTATCATGATTGTGGCCTACAACATCCTGAAGAAGGTCCCAGTCTCCAGACCCGAAGTTGTCGGAAGTCTCTTGGCCACTTTCGGAACTGTTTTCCTTGCCTTTGATGGTAACATTCATTCTTCTGAAGGAATGGTTGACCTCAGCAAAGTCACCTTATTTGAAAGAATAGTCTATGGAGATATTGTTGGACTCCTTGGTTCTGTTGGCGCTGCTTTCTATTTCACCAAGAATGCCGAATTGAAATATGACTTCCCTGTCTATCTCGGCATCTTTGCCATGTCTGTTATTGGGTTCTTCCAAATCTCCATCGCTTCCTTCATCTTGGAAGGCTCCACCTTTAGCTTTGACCCCATGAATGGTCTCTTTGGTCTCTTTACTCAAGAATGGTTCGTGACATATATTTACGTTGTCATTATTACTGGCTATGGAGCTTATGTCTGCTACGTTTTTGCTCTCAAATACTTTGATGCCCTTCTTGTGTCTATTGTCATCACTTTAGAACCTATTGTTGGCGCTATCATTGTCTTCTTGTTGGGATGGCAATCATTCCCTGGCCCTCTTACCATTATTGGCTTCTTTGTTATTTTACCAGGAATCTTGATTGTTACTCTTGGTAAAAGCAAAAGACTCAATAAGGAATCAGTTTCAGCCAAAAATAGCCTTAAAGAAAATCAAGAACCTTTGATCAATGTATAATATCATCATCTCATGTCATTGACTTTTTTCATCAATCATGTTATCTATCTAATTTTTTAACATCATGTTCATGTGATTTGATATGACCTATGTTTTATCGAGTTTTTTCTTTATGTGACCAAAGTATTTTCAAAAATCATCATAAAAGAGATTTTTCATTCATTTATATAATAAAACTTATCTCACACACATTTATCTATTTTCATCATTTTTAATTGGCTGCTGATGATGATATTCATGTAATTCAGTTCCTTTCTCAACAGCACCTTCAACTCTCTCTCCTGAAGTATTTTGGTAATGGTAGGGAATTGACATTATTCCAGTAACTGGATAAAAATGAGGTTTTGCTTCTTCTCCAGTTTCATGATGACGACCAACCTCATTGCTTCGTTTTTCTTCTTCATCTAAACTTTCCGGGAAATTCACATTATTATGCTCAACTTCTTTCATTTCTAAAAGTCGTCCTCCTAAATTACTCTCCTCTCCTCCTCCTGCTCTATTCATACCACCTTTTTGAGTTCGCTTCCAATTTTTATACCCATAGAACCCCAGACTTACACAAATAATCCCAATCAACAAAAACAAACAAATAATGTTATCTTCATAGACATCATCAAGACTCTTTGATAAATCATAAATCAGCCTCAAAGCTTGAGAACTTGAGCAGTTTTCTTCAATAATACCCTGGAAGAATCTATTTGCTTTTGATGACGCCAACAACGCCAATAAAGTAAAAGGCAACGCCATAAACATAAACAAATAGTTCCAATTTCTTGCAAATTCTTTTGACTGCCTTTTTTCTTCTTTCGTTCTTGGTGGCTTCACCCACAAGACAGTTTTATCTCCCTGAAACACTTGTAATAATAAATAAAAAGGCAGAACGATCCCAAGAGTCCAACTGGTAATGTATGCAGAGCCCATCAATAAAGCCTGATAAATGTTCAATATCTCAATATTCTCGCTATAATCAATAAAATCTCCCATCTTATCTCTGCAATTTATATTCCAAGGAATAAAACTTCTTGCATAAAAACCCCATTTATAATCGTCTCCACTCTCTGGCTCAGGATAATATCTATATTTACTCAGATATTTCATCGAGGAACTCAATCCATTAGCGTCAAAAAGATCTTCTTCTGTCACAGAATCTGTCAAGTTCCATGTCTTACTTTTCTCAACTTCACAATTTTCTCTTTCAGTTTTCAACAAAGGAAACTCCTCGCGATCTGGTGTGATATTATCTTGACTTGAATCTGCACACATTCCATATTCGTTCATCTTTAATTGTGCAATAGGTAATGCATCATGAGCATCTGCTCTCTTATACTGCAAGATCTTAATCGAAAGCCAACTTTGTGACAACACCAGGCAATAATTATCTGTCAAACAACTTGCTAATGCAGTTGGATTTTTCACCAAATCAACATTGACAACTCTTATATCATTGATAGGGCACTGAGTTTCCTGGGTGCAAAACACATTATTCGGCGATTTTCCACATTTCTTCATCCGACTATCTGAACATTTTTCTCCACTATCCAAAGCAACATCCGCCCAAGCATCTCTAGATCTCTCAATACAAATTTTCTTTGGGCTACTACTTGCAACATCACCCCATATACTGAGATTTTTCGCAGGGACTGCATTAATTTCTTTGCAGCCAGCTTTTTCCTGTCGAGAATTACACGAACCTTCAGAAAGATCATCTTCGAGATCATATTGGTTTTTCGTTCTCGTTGGCAGATCTCCACACCAGCAGCCTTCAGAAGTCCCAGGCCAAGTATATCCAACAAACTCCTCATATCCTTTAGGACATGCACTGTCAACTCGAATATTGCTGATAGCTTTTGTCTGCCAATTTTTAGAGATATCTTGGAGAAGAACAGTATCGTATTTCAAGGAGTTTTGAGCTAGGGAGCAAAAGATCAGGTTGAGGATTGCATAGAGAATTAGACAAACCACGAAAGCCAGCTTGTATTTCTTTCGATGCACTTTCTCATAAGATTGAGTTGAGAACATTTTTCTTAACCCCCTGAGTGCGGAAAAAACTTTTTCTAAAAAGAATTTTTTTGAATGCTCAATTGCGGAACGTATCAATTTTCATCCTCCCTTTCATAAAAATTTTCCTCAATAGAAGTCTCTCGAAGCTTGAGAATAATAAAAATTTGTAACCTGCTCTTATTGAAGTATATCGATACAGCCCCTTTCAAAAGACTTCCTTCATCAGAAACAGATCTTTTTTTGTCATCCTCTCCCATCCCCATCTGGCGTTCTTATTTCCTCTAATGCAAAATATGAAGTTTGAAGAACGACATAATATGTTGTCTTGGAGAGTGGTAAATAATCAGCCTTGAAGAAGAGCGAGATGAAGATGAAAATTAAAATGATAGATTCCCAAAGACATGTTTATTTATTTAAGAAATTTGTGAGTTTTTTTTCTCATTTGGAAGAGGGATAATTGTAGCAGGATTTGTAATTCTCCAGATTCTGGAAAAGCCGTTCAGATTTTCGGAATTCTGGGCTTTCTTTTTTTTTCATTTTAACCCGATAATTTTGGAAAAAAAATTTTCCCCGATGATTCCGAGGATTTTCTCTAGATTTTTCAACCCAAAAAAATCGAAAAATTTGTTTACAAAAACTCTCCCAAAAAATTCAATTGATTCTCCTGAATGAAATTTCTTCAATTCAAAGACAACCTAGAAACAGAATTAAACATTTAACGACCATTCTGACTCAAAATGTGAGTGAAATAGCCAAAAAAAATAGGTCTCCCCTTTTTGGGAATTTTCCTATGGGCTCCGGATCAACCCAGGGAATGGTCCGGATTTCAAAATCCCAAATTCCGAACCCTGAATTGTAGGAAAAATTTCCCCAAAACTCAAGTTGAATTATTGCACAATTCAATCTTAATGAATTTAATTTCTGATGATCTCAATCTCCAAAGTGTCTGTTTCTCTTTAGAAAAATGTTTGACAGTACCAAAAACTTTGTTCTCGAACGGATAAGCAATCCTTGAGCTGAGAATCTTTTTAGAAAAACGGTCCTAAGATATGACAAAAACTAAAAAACAAATAAACAAAACAAAAGAGGGAGAAGAAAATTTTCTGCAGTCGAGAGGCCTTAAATAAATTTTATGGATGTATCAATATTGAAACGTTCCGTATTCACAGGGTTAAAT
>Ga0182738_1002637_pt1 | contig 21194 bp, 18 predicted proteins | sample eDN5th30CBELigMG_FD_128876 | JGI IMG/M metagenome (GOLD analysis project Ga0182738, IMG submission 128876) | Enriched Miracle-Growth compost microbial communities from Emeryville, California, USA - eDNA 5th pass 30_C BE-Lig MG (version 2)... ... | reverse complement strand
GTGTCCGACGCGGCGAGCCTTGCCCGCCTGGTCGAGGGTGCCGACGCCGTGGTCCATGCCGCCGGCCTGATCAAGGCGCGTCGCGCCGAAGACTTCCTGGCGATCAATCGCGACGGCACGGCCCGCCTCTCTTCGCTGGCGCCGGATGCCCCGTTCCTGCTGCTCTCCTCGCTTGCGGCCCGGGAACCCCGGCTCTCGCCTTATGCCGCCAGCAAGCGGGCGGCGGAGGAGATCGTCGGCCGGCGGAGCGGATCCTGGCTCACCGTCCGGGCTCCGGCCGTCTATGGGCCGGGCGACCGCGAGACCCTGGCCTATTTCAAGATCGCGGCGCGCGGTTTCGCGCTTCGGCCCGATCGGCCGGATGCGAGGCTGTCCCTGATCCATGTCGAGGACCTGGCCGAGATGCTTGCCCTTGCCATCGACCGGCCATTGCCCCGTGCTGTCGGCGAGGTCGATGACGGCCGAGCGGGAGGCTACAGCCATGACGAGATGGCGGCTGCCGCGGCGTCGGCCCTCGGGGCGCCGGTCCGGCCGCTTTCCGTTCCCCAAGGGATGATGACCGCGGTCGCCACCGTGAACGCCTTTCGGCCATCGGCGCAGATTCTGACTCCCGCCAAGGTGAGGGAGTTGTTTCATCCCGACTGGGTCGCCCATGACCGGAGCCTGGCGGCATCCACGGGGTTCGCCGCGCGCTACGACCTGACGGAAGGCTTCCGCCACACCATCTGGTGGTATCGTGCCCGCGGTTGGCTCTGATCAGGTGTGAAACACGGCGTAACAATTTGTTATTTCACTAGGATTCGGTGTTTCTGGCAGATAGTCCCCGTCCGCCCCTCCCCCCGGCATCGGAGAATTGGTCTTGAGCACCGCCCAAAATGTGATCGTCGAAAACGACGACGTCCCTCTTTCCCTGCGCCGTCACCCGACTCGCGGCGAGGTGATGGCCGAAATATGCACACAGCTCGATGCGTTCCGCAGCGATGACGCACAGGTCATTCGTGGCGCCACCGTCATTTCCAAGGACCTCAGCATCGATTCGCTGGCGGTCATGGACATGATCATGGAGCTCGAGGACCGGTTCGACGTGTCCATTCCGATGAACACCGTGGCCGAGATCCACACCGTCGACGAGCTCGCCGACACGATCCTGAAGCTCGCCGCCCGGCGCTAGTCCGCGATGGGCCTGTTCGACCGACATGCCGGGCTGCTGGACGCCTACCGCGACGTCCGCACCACCGGCGCGGACCCGTTTCAGATTCGCATGGAGCGGGTGCTGTCGCCGACCGAAGCGATCATCAACGGCAAGAAGTGCCTCACGGTCGGCACCAACAACTATTTCGGCCTGACCTTCGATCCGTCCTGCATGCAGGCGGCGATCGATGCCATCCAGGCCGAAGGCACCGGCACGACCGGCTCGCGCATCGCCAACGGCAGCTACTCCGAGCATGTCGCGCTCGAGGACGAGATCGCCGCCTTCTACGGCAAGAAGCATTGCATGGTCTTCACGACCGGCTACCAGGCCAACCTCGGGGTGATCTCCACCCTGGTCGGCCCGGAGGACTTCCTGCTGATCGACGCCGACAGCCACGCCTCGATCTACGACGCCTGCAAGCAGACCCAGGCCGAGGTCGTGCGCTTCAAGCACAACGACCCGGCGAGCCTCGATGCCCGCCTGCGGCGGCTCAAGGATCGCGATGAGGGCGACAGGCCGGGCAACCGGCTGGTGGTGCTCGAGGGCATCTACTCGATGCTGGGCGATTCCGCGCCGCTCAAGGAATTCATCGCGGTCTGCAAGAAGCATGGCGCCTACGTCCTGGTCGACGAGGCCCATTCGCTGGGCGCGCTGGGGGAGAACGGCCGCGGCCTGTGCGAGGCGGCGGGTGTGCTGGACGATTGCCACTTCATCGTCGGCACCTTCTCCAAGACGCTGGGCGCGATCGGCGGCTACTGCGTTTCGAACGATCCTGACTTCGACATCCTGCGCGTCACGGTGCGGGCCTACATGTTCACGGCCTCGCTGCCGCCCTCGATCGTGGCGTCGGTGCGGCAGGCCCTGAAGGTGGTCAAGGCGCGGCCCGAGCTGCGCAGGCAGCTCTGGGACAATGTCGCCACGCTCTATGACGGGCTGGCGGCGCAGGGCTTCAAGCTCGGCCCCGAGCATGGGCCGGTGGTCGGCGTTCACCTGCCCGACCGCATGATGGCGATCGGCTTCTGGCGCGCCATGCTCGATGCCGGCATCTACGTCAACGTCGCCGTGCCGCCGGCCACGCCCAACGGCGTATCGCTGCTCCGCTGCTCGCTCTGTGCCGTGCACACCAGGGAGCAGCTCGAGCACATGATCGAGGTCATGACCGGCATCGGCCGCCAGATGGGCGTGCTGACACCCAAGCTGCGGGCGGCCGGGTAGCACATCGCGTCCGGTCTCGTTCCTCCCTGCGCTGCGCGCAGGGAGGAAGTCAGAAAGGTCAATGTTCACGCTCGCCCATCTGTCCGACCCGCACCTGCCGATGCCGCAGGCCCGCCCGCTGCAGCTCCTGAACAAGCGCGCCACGGGCTACTACAACTGGTGGCGCCATCGCGTGCATCTGCATGTCCCCGAGGCGCTGGCGGGTGTCGTGGCCGACATCAAGGCGCAGAAGCCGGATCACATCGCCCTGACGGGCGACCTCGTGAACGTCGCGCTGCCGCAGGAATTCCGCCGCGCCGCCGAGTGGCTCGCTGCCTTCGATACGCCCGATCGCATCACCGTCATTCCGGGCAATCACGACGCCTATGTGCAGTTTCCCTGGGCCGAGGGCATGGGCCTGTGGGGCGCCTACATCGCGAGCGACGGCGAGCCGCCGGCGAAGAGTGCCGAGGTGTTCCCGACCTTGCGCCGGCGCGACGGGATCGCCCTGATCGGCCTGTCGACCGGCGTGCCCAAGCCGCCGTTCCTGGCGACAGGAGATCTCGGCGAGGCGCAGATCGCGCGCGCCGAGCGCCTGCTCGGCGACACAGGCCGCGAGGGCCTTTGCCGCATCGTGCTGATCCATCACCCGCCGCTCACCGACCAGTCGCGCTGGAAGCACCTCGCCGATGCCGGTGCCTTCCAGGCGATGATCCGACGCGTCGGCTGCGAGGCCATCCTGCATGGGCACAATCATCGCAGCGAGATCGCGCGGATCGCCGGCCCGCAGGGCGCGGTGCCTGTTCTGGGGGTCACGTCGGCATCGGCCGCGCGCGGCAGCAAGTACGGGCGCGCGCGCTATCATCTCCTGCGCATCGACCGTGAAGGCGATGGCTGGCGTCTGCGGATGCAGATCCGCGCGCTTACGGCCGACAACAGTGGCTGTGAACCGGACGGCGACCTTGTGTTCCGCAGTTCCGACACGGCGGACATGGTAGCCTGAGCCGACCATGGCAAATTCGGATATCGTCGTTACGCCAGTCGAGGGCAAGGCCGACCTCAAGGCCTTCATCCAGCTTCCGGTGCGGCTCTACGCCGGCCACAAGGGCTATGCTCCCCACCTGAACGTGGAACGGCAGGAAGCCTTCTCGCCGAAGAAGAATCCGCTGTTCCAGCATGTCGAGGTCCAGCTCTTCCTTGCCCGGCGCGCCGGTCGCGTGGTCGGCCGCATCTCGGCGCAGGTCGACCGCGCCTATCTCGCGCGCTACGCCGACGACACCGGCCATTTCGGCTGCCTGGTGGCCGAGGACGATCCGGCGATCTTCGCCGCCCTGTTCGCCGCCGCCGAGAGCTGGCTGCGGCAGAAGGGCATGAAGCGCAGCACCGGCCCGTTCAGCCTGTCGGTCAACGAGGAGGTCGGCCTACTGGTGGAGGGCTTCGACAGCACGCCGGTGCTGATGGTGCCCTACGATCCGCCCTATTCGGGCGCGCGGGTCGAGGCCAGCGGCTACGCCAAGATCAAGGACCTGTTCTCCTACAACTACGACGTCCAGAACGCGCCCGAGACGATCGGCAAGAAGCTGATGGCGCGGGCGGGGATGGGCGAGCGGGTCAAGGTGCGCAGCGCCAACATGAAGATGTTCGACGCCGAGGTGCGCACCATCGTCGGCATCTTCAACGACGCCTGGAGCGACAACTGGGGCTTCGTGCCCTTCACCCAGGCCGAGATCGACCACGCCGCCAAGGCGTTCGGGCCGGTGATCGTGCCCGAGCTCGCCGTCTTCGTGGAGGTCGACGACGAGGCGGTCGCCTTCATCGTGGCGCTCACCAACCTCAACGAGGCGGTCGCCGATTTCGGCGGCAGGCTGGGGCCGGTCAACCTGATGAAGCTGCTGTGGCGGCTCAAGATCGCCGGCGTCGGCAGCACGCGCGTGCCGCTGATGGGCGTGAAGAAGAAGTTCCGCAACCATCCGCTGATGGGCGCGGGGCTGGCCATGATGGCGATCGACCAGCTCCGCCAGAACGGCAAGCGGCTCGGCAAGACCACCGCCGAGCTGGGCTGGATCCTCGAGGACAACAAGGCGACCAACAACATCATCCGCTCGGTCGGCGGCGTGCACTACAAGACCCACCGGATCTACGAGAAGGCGCTGGATTGAGCGATCCACGCAGCATGATCATCGTCTTCCGGACCGCGAGCCTCCAGCTCGCTCATGAGCGTGAGCGAGCTGGACCCTTCGACTTCGCTCAGGGCAGGCGCTCGCGGTCCGGAAGACGATGACGGCGCATCCTTCCGCCTTCGCGCCCCTCGCCAATCGCGCTTTCCTCGGCCTCTGGATCGCCAACCTGCTGTCCAACATCGGCGGCTGGATGCAGACCACCGGAGCGGCATGGGAGATGACCAGCCTCACGACCGAGCCGATCTATGTCGCGCTGCTGTCGGCGGCCGGCACCTTGCCGATGTTCCTGTTCTGCTTCCTGGCCGGCATCCTCGCCGATCGCTTCGAGCGACGGCGCTACATCATCGTCTGCCAGTGCTGGATGATGGGCGTGGCCGGCGTGCTGGCCGTGCTGGCGTTCTTCGGGCAGCTCAGTGCCATCAATCTGGTGGCGCTGAGCTTCTGCATGGGTCTGGGCAACGCCATGAACGCGCCCGCCTGGCACGCGGTCGTGCCGGAGATCGTCTCCGGCCCGCAGCTCCGGCCGGCGATCGCGCTCAATTCGGCCGGCTTCAATCTCGCCCGCACGATCGGCCCGGTGGTTGGCCAGATCCTGCTCGGGCTGGTCGGCGTCTTCCTGCTCTTCGCCATCAACACCGTCACCTATGTCGGTGTCATCCTCGCGCTGCGGGCCTGGAAGCGGCCGGCCGAGGCGCGGGCATCGCAGCGCCGCGAGGGATTCTTCGAGGCTGCCGGCACCGGCATCGGCTTCGTGCGCGGCTCGGCCGAACTCAAGGCGATCTTCGCCCGCGGCGTGTGCTTCTTCGTGCCGGGCATCGCGATGGGCACGCTGCTGCCGGTGATCGGCCGTTTCGAACTCGGGCTCGACGAGCTCACCTTCGGCTTCCTCTATGCCGTGTTCGGCGTCGGCGCGGTCGCCGGCGCCCTGTCGATGCCCGCGGTCAACCGGCTGCTCGGCGCCGATCGTGCCAACATCTGGGCAATGGGCATCACCGCCGTCGCCACGCTCGTCGCGGCGCTGGAGATGACGTCGCTCGTCGTCGGCATCGTCGTCACCCTGAACGGCGCCTGCTGGATGACGGTCATCGCCAACAACGGCGCCTCGGTGCAGATGATCCTGCCGAATTTCATGCGCGCACGCGGCATGGCGGTGCATCAGATGGTGTTCTTCGGCTCGATGGTCGCGGGCTCGCTGTTGTGGGGCAAGGTCGCCAATCTGTGGGGCGTGCAGACCGCGCTGATCGCCTCGTCGCTCGCTCTCGTGCCGCTCACCGTGCTCGCCGCGCTGATTCGGCTTCCCGGCTCGTCGATGCCGCGCACCTGAACGCAACCTCGTGCACGCCGAATTGTTGTCTCCACCACAAGAGCCACAGAAATTTCCTCGGCGGGGAAGAATCCGCTTGTAACGTCGGCCATTAGTTGTAGATACCCATCCAAGACGCCCACGCACGTGCCGCTGGCCCTTAGTGGTTACGCAACGACGGAAAGTGTTCTTTTTGGCAGTGCCGGCTTAGGCCGGGTCCGGGAAGGAGCTTCTGATGATTGCTTACCGCGCGGGGCTCCCTCCCCGCTATTATGTCGTTGGCCTGGCGGTGAGCCAGGCCTCCTCGTTCGAACTTCCGCTCAAGCGGATTTCCTCTCCGTCGAGTATCGGCTGACGCACGCTGCCATTTCGGCACCGGCGTCACGCTACTCCACCCTTCGAACAATCCGACTGTAGACGGGGAATCGCCCAGCATGACCGAACGCATCTTCCGTTACCTCCGTGAGCAGCAGCCCGAGACGCCTGTCCTGGTGGTCGATCTCGACGTGGTCGAGAACAACTTCCGCCGCATGCGCGAGCTGCTGCCGGCGGCGCACATCTTCTACGCCGTGAAGGCCAATCCGGCGGCGCAGATCCTGTCGCGCCTGGCGACGGCCGGCTCCAAGTTCGACACTGCCTCGCGTGGCGAGATCGAGCTGGTGCAAGCGGCCGGCGTGGCGGCCGATCGCATCTCCTTCGGCAACACGATCAAGAAGGAGAAGGACATCGCCTGGGCCTACCAGCAGGGCGTGCGCCTGTTCGCCTTCGACAGCGAGGCGGAGCTGCAGAAGCTCGTCCGCGCCGCGCCGGGGGCGAAGGTGTTCTGCCGCGTGCTGGTCGATTGCGGTGGCGCCGAGTGGCCGCTCAGCAAGAAGTTCGGCTGTGCGCCGGAGATGGCGAAGGACCTGCTGCGCAAGGCGCAGGAGTGGGGCTCGATGCCTACGGCATCTCGTTCCACGTCGGCAGCCAGCAGACCGATCTCGACCAGTGGGACCGGGCGCTCGCGCAGGTGTCCCAGATGTTCTTCGCGCTGGCCGAGCAGGGCGTCGACCTCCGCATGGTCAACCTCGGCGGCGGCTTCCCCGCGCGCTATCGCGCCGAGGTCAACGGCATCGAGGCCTACTGCGAGGCGGTGACCCGCGCGCTGGTGCGCCACTTCGGCAATCGCATGCCGGAGGTGATCATCGAGCCGGGCCGCTCCATGGTGGGCGACGCCGGCGTGATCCAGAGCGAGGTCGTGCTGGTCTCCCGCAAGGCAGCCAACGACCGCAAGCGCTGGGTCTACCTCGACATCGGCAAGTTCTCGGGCCTGGCCGAGACGATGGACGAGAGCATCAAGTACCGCCTGCGCACCTCGCGCGACGGCACGCGCGTCGGCCCGGTCGTGCTGGCCGGTCCGACCTGCGACTCGGCCGACATTCTCTACGAGAAGACCGAGTACAAGCTGCCGCTGGCGCTGAAGCCCGGCGACAAGGTCGAGATCCTCTCGACCGGCGCCTATACGACGACCTACTCGTCGGTCGCATTCAACGGCTTTGCGCCCTTGAAGGCGGTCTGCATCTAGCCCTCTCTCCCTTCGCGGAGACGAAACGACGGGGCCTCTGAAAGGCCCCGTCGCCGTTTATGGACCCATCAACGCTGAGCAGGGGCGCATCATGGCCAGGAAATCGACCAGGAAGACCTTCGAGAAGTACGTGCCGTTCACGGGCCGCATGGTGATGCTGGGCTTCGGCTCGATCGGGCAGGGCGTGCTGCCGCTGATCCTGCGCCATATTGCGATCAAGCCGAGCCAGATCACGATCATCGCCGACGAGATGCGCGGCGGCGAAGACGAGGCGCGGCGCTTCGGCGTCGAGTTCATCGAGAAGCGCCTGACCCCGGCCAACTATCGCTCGGTGCTGGCGAGCCGCCTGGGCAAGGGCGACTTCCTCGTCAACCTGTCGGTCGAGGTCGCCTCGACCGCGCTGGTCGAACTCTGCCAGGAGAAGGGTGCGCTCTATATCGACACCTGCATCGAGCCGTGGCCGGGCGGCTACACCGACCCGAACCTCTCGGTGTCGCGGCGCTCGAACTATGCGTTCCGCGACACGATGCTGAAGCTGAAGCCGCGCTTCCAGGGCGGCCCGACCGCGGTGATCGCGCACGGCGCAAATCCCGGTCTGGTCTCGCACTTCACCAAGCAGGCGCTGCTGAACATCGCCCGCGACACCGGGGTGAAGGTCAAGGTGCCGACCGACCGTGACGGCTGGGGCCGTCTCGCCAAGCGTCTCGGCATCAAGGTGATCCACGTCGCCGAGCGCGACACGCAGGTCTCGCCCAAGCCGAAGGAAGTGGGCGAGTTCGTCAACACCTGGTCGATCGACGGCTTCGTCTCCGAAGGCGGCCAGCCGGCCGAGATGGGCTGGGGCACGCACGAGAAGACGCTGCCGCCCGACGGCAAGCGCCATACCTTCGGCTGCGACGCGGCGATCTACCTGAACCGGCCGGGCCTGCTGACCCGCGTGCGCACCTGGACGCCGCTCGAGGGCCCGTTCCATGGCTTCATCATCACGCACAACGAGTCGATCTCGATGGCCGACTACTTCACCGTGCGCGACGGCAAGAAGGTCACCTACCGGCCGACGGTGCACTACGCCTACCATCCGTGCGACCAGGCGATCATGTCGATGCACGAGATCGCCGGGAAGAACCTCAGGCAGCAGAAGCGCCAGCGCCTGATCGTCGAGGAGATCACCTCCGGCCGCGACGAGCTCGGCGTGCTGCTGATGGGCCACAAGAAGGGCATCTACTGGTACGGCTCGCAGCTCGACATCCACGAGGCGCGCAAGCTCACGCCCTACAACAACGCGACCTCGATCCAGGTCTGCGCGCCGGTCCTGTCGGGCATCGTCTGGGCGCTCGAGAATCCCGATCGTGGTCTGGTCGAGGCCGACGAGATGGACTTCGCGCGCAATCTCGAGATCTGCACACCCTATCTCGGCCCCGTCGTCGGCAAGTACGGCAACTGGACCCCGCTCCAGGATCGCGGCGTGCTGTTCCCCGAGGACATCGACAAGTCCGATCCGTGGCAGTTCAAGAACTTCCGCGTGGTGTGATTCCGCGGCAGCCATCACTGTCCTGATTTCAGGGAATCGAGGTCTCGCAGGGGGCCTCGATTTCGCCTTTGCGGGGCATTCTGCGATATTCTCACCTTGGCCGAAGGCGGCGAATCCGTCGCTGCGCGAGGGGCGGCGAGGTGGGCACCGGGGAGGTCAAGGCGTATCGGCAGGGTGCCGGCTTTGGTCTACCGGGAAAGTCTTGTACGAATCCGCCATGCAGAGGGCTTCTGACGTGTCGCAGCCAACCCGCGCCGTCATCACGCTGGCGACGACGAAGGTCGTCTTCCTCGAGATGGCCTTCGCGCTCGCGCGCTCGTTCCTCTATTGGAATCGCGATCCCGACCTCAAGTTCCATCTGATCACCGACCTTGTGTTCGAGCTGCCGGCGGATCTGCGGCCGATCGAGATCGTTCGTGTCGCGCCGGGCAAGCTCGGCATGGGCTTTTCTCCCAAGCTCCACCTCGACAGCCTCGCGCCGGCCGACCAGACGCTGTTCATCGATTCGGACTGCCTTTGCCTCGGCCCGCTCGACTATGTCTTCGGCCGCTTCGCAGGCCGCAAGGTCGGGGTGGTGGGCCGCACCCTGACGAGCGGCGCGTGGTTCTGCGACATCGAGAAGACGCGGGCACGCTTCGATCTCGGCCCGATGCCCCACTTCAACGGCGGCCTCTACTACATCGAGCGTGGCGACGAGGTCACGGAACTCTATCGCCGCGCGCGCGAGCTCGAGGGGCGGTACGACGAGATCGGCCTGGTCCGCCTGCGTGGCCGCGCCAACGACGAGATCCTGCTCTCGATCGCCCTGGCCGAGCGTGGCTGGATGCCGCTGCCGGAAGACGGCACGGTGCTCGGCAACGTCAACACGATCTATCCGGTCATCCATGCTCTCGATGTCCTGAGCGGCGTCTGCCGCATGTCCAACCCGCCCCCGGCCGATCCGCGGCACCTGCCGGCATTCCCGGTGGCGGAATCGCGCCCGCGGATCGTCCACTTCCTCGATGAAGGCACCGAACTCTGGCAGTACCGTGCCGAGGAGCTCAAGATCAGGCTTGTGCAGCAACGCGGTGTGTCGGTGCCGATCGCCCGATTCATCGCCGACGGCACCATTGGCGTGGCGGGCCGCTCGTTCGACGCCTTCAGGGAATCGTTTCGTCCGTGGTATCGCCGGCTGTTCGGTGTGCGCCGGATCAGGCCGACCGAGAAGAGCAGGATTTAGCGAGGCTGCCCCCGGGACCGACGAAATGCGTGGTCTGCCCTCCGCGCTCCCAGCAACCCTCAGGCGCCTGCCGCGTGGCAACTGCACAGCACGAACGGAACCGGCCCCTCGACGGCTGGTGCTGGCGTCCGGGCAATCGTCGACGGGACGTCGAGCTCTGGACTTCGCGGTCGAGGCTATTCATCCTTGATGGGATGACAGGTGAATTGGAATGAGCGGCGCCGTCGTGGTCACCGGGGGTGCCGGCTATATCGGCAGTCATGTCAGCAAGGCCTTGGCCGACTCGGGCCTGACGCCGGTCTGCTACGACACGCTGGAGAAGGGTCACGAGTGGGCGGTGCGTTGGGGGCCGCTGGAGCGGGGCGACATCGGCGATGCCGCGCGCCTCGACGAGGTCTTCGCCCGCCACAAGCCGCGCGCGATCGTTCACATGGCGGGCTACATCGAGGTCGGCGAGTCGGTGCGCCAGCCCGAGCGCTACATGCACAATAACGCCATCAAGTCCGCGGTGCTGGTCGAGGCGGCGCTGCGCCACGGTATCGAGGCGTTCGTCTTCTCCAGCACCTGCGCCGTCTACGGCCTGCCGCAATACGACCTGCTCGACGAGAAGCATCCGATCGCGCCGCTGAGCCCCTATGCCGAGTCGAAAGCCCAGGTCGAGGTCACCCTCACGGCGGCTGCAGCGCGTGGGCTGCGCGCGGCTTCGCTGCGCTATTTCAATGCCGCGGGCGCCGACGCGGGCGGCGACATCGGCGAAGCGCACACGCCGGAATCGCATCTGCTGCCGCTTGCGGCCGACGCCGTGCTCGGTTTCGGGCCGCCGCTGACCGTGCTGGGCGACGATTATCCGACGCCCGATGGTTCCTGTGTGCGCGACTACGTCCATGTGACCGACTTGGCCGACGCCCATGTCCGCGCAATCGGCTGGCTGAGGAAGCAGTCCGGCAACGGCGTGCACGAGGCCTTCAACGTCGGCAGCGGCTCCGGCTACAGCGTCCGTCAGGCGGTGGCCGAAACCGGACGCATTGCCGGCCGGCCCGTGCCGCACAGCGTTGGGCCGCGCCGGCCCGGCGATTCGCCACGGCTGGTCGGCGACATCGCGAAGTCCAGGCGCGAACTGGGATGGCAGCCAACGCGCGACCTCACCGTCCAGATCGAGGACACGCTGCGCTGGCGGCGGAAGATGCCGCGATAGCCCGGCACCTCGCTTGCCTGACCGGCTGGCGACACCGGGTCGGCCGTGGCCCGCCGACCGGTTGCGCCTTGCCGCCCGGCCGCCCTTCGCGATCAAAAGTAAGTTTGACGCACCTGTCGGGATTGAAAAGATCACATTCTCACTGCAAAGAGTGTCCTGGACTACAGGGCGACGGTGGAAATGCTGCGAGCGTCTGATCGTTCGATGAGGGATGAATACATCGAGGAAACAGGCATTCCACACGATTTCGTCGCCGTGGCCAGCCCGGAGCTTCATGTCTCCACTCACGTGTTCGTCTTCGTCTTCAGCGTATTTTGCTGCATCATCGATACCGGCGCCGTGATCGGCGCAGGGCTGGCCGCGGGCGAGCTCAGCGACCATTTCGGCCTCGCGACGACGATCAGCGGGCCTCTCATCCTCGGGCTGTCGGTCGCCTTTCTGGTGCTGGCCTGGGTGCTGCGGATCTATCCCCGCCGGCGCGCGGCTCTCCAGGGCGGCGAGATCGGCCCCATCGTCCGGCTCCTCGGAGGGATATTCGCGGGTGCGCTGGCTGCCCGATATGGCGAGCATGGCCTGTCTGGCGTGGAACTCGGCGTATGGGCGGCCTGGCTGGTCGCGGCCATCGTCGCGGCCAAGATCCTGCGCGTTCTCGTGGCCGGCGTCGTCCGCCACAATGTCGGCGCCGCCTATCTGCAGCGTCCTACCGTCGTCGTCGGGAACAACGCGGCAGCGCTCTCACTGGTGCGGGGCCTCTCCTCGGACGAGTCGAGCCCCTATCGCCTAGTTGGCTTCTTCGATGACGGCCAGGGGCGTGACGGGCCGCTGACCGGTGTTCTCCCCTATATCGGAACGCTGGACGCCGCTGCGGCCTTCGCCGAGGGTTACGAGGAACTGGACGTGTTCCTGGCAGTCCCGTGGACGGCGGGGTCGCGCATCCTGCAGCTCGTCGACCAGTTGCGCTTCATGCCGGCCACCATCCGGCTGATCCCCGATCTGTCCGCCTTCGCGGCCATGAGCGGCGCCGCCGCTGCCGCCGCGGCCAAGCTGACGCCGATCCTGCACACGCCACCGCTGCCGCCATACCAACGGGCGGTGAAAACGGCAACGGATCTCGGGCTGGGAGCGATCGTCCTCGTTCTCCTGGCGCCGATCCTGCTCGGCACCGCGCTCGCCATCAAGCTCGACAGCCCCGGATCGGTGATCTTCCGCCAGCCTCGCCGCGGCCAGTTCGGCCGCCTGTTCAGCATCTACAAGTTTCGGTCGCTGTATACCGCGAAGGCGGATTCGAATGCCGACACGCTGGTCACCAAGGGCGATTCGCGGGTGACGCGGGTGGGGCGTTTCATCCGCAAGTACTCGATCGACGAACTGCCCCAGATCATCAACGTGCTGAAAGGCGACATGTCGCTGGTCGGGCCGCGACCGCACGCCATCATGGCGAAGGCCGACGGCAAGCTCTACGGCGACGTGGTGCCGAACTACTCGCTGCGCTATCGCGTGAAGCCCGGCATGACTGGTTGGGCGCAGATCAACGGCTGGCGCGGCGAGACCGACACGGAAGAGAAGCTGCGCAAGCGCGTCGAGTTCGACTTCTATTACATCTCCAACTGGTCGTGGCGCCTCGATCTCAAGATCCTGCTTCGTACCCTGCCGGCAATGCTGTTTCCCTCTGCCGGCAACTCCTGACGATGCAATTCCTGCTCGATGGACACAGGGCAGGGCACGCAATCGGCGCCTTCGTCCACTGGCACGCGGTAGGTTGCGCGTTCGCATGTCGCGACTGAAGTCCGACATTCTCGCCGCGACAACACCCGCGTGCGGGACGGCGGATGGCGATCCGTCCATCGCGACCGGGAACGCAGATCGGTCGTTCGATCATCGGCTCGCCTCCTCCCTGATGCCCGGGGATCGGCATACGGGCCCTGTATTCGTCCTGGTTCTGGGCGTCCTCAGCTGCATCATCGACACGGCCGCCATCGTCGGCGCCGGCTTGGCAGGCCTCGCGATCGGGCCGGCTGTCGGGCTCCCGACGCCGCCGTCCCCCTCGGCGGTCTTGACGTTCGGCGCGGGCTACCTCGTGATGGCGTGGCTGATCGGGCTCTATCCACGGCGCCGGGCGGCACTTCGCGGCGGCGAGATCGCTCCGATCGTGCGTCTGCTGGGAAGCCTGTCCGTCGGCGCGCTGTCGTTTCGTCTCGGCGAGGCCGGTTTTTCCGGCACGGAACTCGTCCTCTGGGCAGGATGGCTTGCGGCAGCGATCGTCGTCATCAAGGGCGGGCAGATCGTCCTGGCCGGACTGCTTCGCAAGTTCGCCGCCTTGCAGTTCCGCCGTCCGACCGTCGTGGTCGGCAACAACGAGGCCGCGCGACAGCTGGTGTGCGGGCTGGCCGCCGATGCAGCGTCGCCTTACCGGTTGATCGGCTTTTTCGAAGATGCGCACGAGCGAACGGGGCCGTTGGATGGCTTGCTGCCCTGTCTCGGTACGCTGGACGAGGTGGCGCGGTATTCGGAGGACTGCGATGAAATCGACGTCTTCCTCGCGGTGCCCTGGGCCGCCGGACCGCGCATCCTCAAGGTGATGGAGGAGCTGCGCTTCCTGCCGGCGACGGTCCGCCTGGTTCCGGACCTCGCGGCCTATGCGGGGCTGAGCCCCGGCGACGCGGCTGCGGCCGCCAGGATGATGCCGGTCCTGCACACGCCGCCGCTGCCGCCCTACCAGCGGGCGATGAAGGCGGCGATGGATCTCGGGCTGGGCTCCATCCTCCTGGTGCTGCTCTCGCCGGTGCTGCTCGGCATCGCCATCGCGATCAAGCTCGACAGCCCGGGCTCGGTCATCTTCAGTCAACCGCGCCGCGGCCAGCATGGGCGGCTGTTCAGAATCTACAAGTTTCGATCGCTCCATGCGTCGAAGGCCGATACGAGCGGCAGCACGATGGTGAGCAAGGGCGATCCACGCGTCACGCGGGTCGGACGCTTCATTCGCAAGTATTCGCTCGACGAGCTGCCGCAGATCCTCAACGTCCTGAAAGGCGAGATGTCCCTGGTCGGGCCGCGCCCGCATCCTCTCGATACCAGGGCCGACGGCAAGCTCTTTGCCGACGTGGTGCCGAACTACTCGCTGCGCTATCGCGTGAAGCCGGGAATGACCGGCTGGGCGCAGGTCAATGGCTGGCGCGGTGAAACCGATACGGAAGACAAGCTGCGCCGGCGCGTCGAATACGACTTGCATTACATCTCTCATTGGTCTTTGCGTCTCGACCTCTTCATCCTCCTGCGCACCGTGCCGGCCATTTTGTTTCCCTCTGCCGGGAGCTACTGATGACGCAAGTCTTTATCAACGGACGATTTCTCACGCAGCGGCAGACGGGTGTTCAGCGCATGGCCCTGGAGACGGTCCGGGCGATCGACGACGTGCTGGGCAGTGCGGCCGGCCGCGGGCTGGAAGTGACGCTGCTCGCGCCCGGTCATGCCACCGTGCCCACCTTCGAGCGCATCGTGGTTCGAAAGGCAGGACTGTTCGAGCGTGGTTACGCCTGGGAGCAATTCGATCTGCCGCGTCTCACGCTGGGCGGCGTGCTCCTCAATCTCTGCAATCTCGGTCCCGTTCTCAAGCATCGGCAGGTCGTGGTGGTGCACGACGCCACGCCGCGCGTCATGCCGCAGGCCTTTTCGCCCAGCTTCCGATTGATGTATCGCGTCCTCATTCCTGTGCTGGGCTTCGTGTCGGCGCGTATGGCGACCATCTCGGAATTCTCCCGCCGCGAGATTGACGAGTGGTACGGCATTCCGGCAGGGCGCCAGGCGGTTTGCGCGGAAGGCGGCGAGCACATCCTGCGCCAGCAGGCCGATCCGGGCGTGTTCCGGAAGAACGGGCTGGCCGATTGCCGGTTCTTCCTTGCCGTCGGCGTAGGCAGCCGCAACAAGAACACCGAGCTGGTCGCGAAGGCGTTCGAGCACGCGGGCCTTGCCGACGTCCATCTGGTGATGACCGGCGCGCGCGATCGCCGTGTGCATCTCGGGGCGGACGACAAGGCTTTCGAATCGGAGGTCGTCCACTATGTCGGTCACGTGACCGATGCCGAGTTGCGTGCCCTCTATGAGAACGCTTTGGCCCTGGTCTATCCGTCGCGCTACGAAGGGTTCGGCCTGCCGCCGCTGGAGGCCATGACCTGCGGCTGTCCGGTCGTGATCAGCGATCAACCGGCCTTGCTCGAGATCGCCGGCACGAGCGAAGCGGCGTTGGTCACCGGGATGGACGACGTCGAAGGTCTTTCCGGCCTTCTGACCCGGCTGGCGGGCGATGCCGCGTTGCGTCGGGAGCTTTCGGAGCGCGGCCGCGCCCATGCCGCCCGCTTCACCTGGAGACACACCGCCGAGCGGCTGCTCGATCTGTGCAGGGAAGCCGCGTGAGTGCCGGGCCAAGGGCTCGGATGCTCGTCTATCCGGCGCTGCGTGCGTCGAGTGCTTTCGGCGCGCTCGCCAGCGGGTTCTGCCAGACCTACGTCTTCGCGCGCGTCCTGAATCCGGAACTGTTCTCGATCTACATCCTGATTGCCAGCCTCGGCGTCTCGCTGTGGCTGTTCGACCTGGGAATCGCCAAGGTCCTCTTCGTCCGGCTGCGAGACGCCTTCCTGAACGGAAGGCTGGAGGACGAGGACGGCGACAACCTGCCGACCCAGGCCACCGGCATTGCGCTGCTCTACGCGGCGCTGGTCGCGCTCGGTACGCTCGCCTGCTTCCTGATGGTTGCCGCCGGCACGGCGCGCGGTCCGCTCGAAGCAAGTCAGGAAGCGTTGCTGTTCGCCTACACCGCCCTCAATATCGTCTGGTTCATTTTGCGAAACGTCAGCGTGGCCGGCGACCAGTTCATCTTCTTCGAAAGCCTCGATGTGGTGCGGCGCTTCGCCCATATCGGCTTGATCTTCTGCCTGTTCCTGCCGATGTCGTTCATCGCCTTCGCGCTGTGGAGCAACCTGCTCTGGGCCTTGCTGTTCGTCGTCCTCGTCACTCGCCTTTCCCGGCTCGGCCTGCTGCGATGGGACACCGGGCGGCTGGTGTCGTCATCGGTCGCATTCTTCCGGCTTCATCGATCGGCGCTCTGGAGCAGCGGTCGCTACGCACTCGGCGAGATGTACATCTATACCTTCCCGTCGCTTCTGGTCCCGGCGCTCCACGGGCTGGGGCCGCCGACCATCATCTTCGACACCGTGTTCAAGGTATTCCGTGGCGCCACCATCGCGTTCGCCGCTGCCTGCGACCTGCTGGTTCCCCGCCAGACCAGGGCCTTTGCCGCCGGCGACACCGCCGATCTGCGGCGCTGCACGCTCGTTGCCCTGGTCCTCTCGTCCATTCCGGGCGTCGGGCTGTGCGGATTGCTGACCCTGTTTGGCGATCGGCTGTTCGGACTCCTGCTCGGCAACGCCGCGCAGGTGCCGACCGCCTTCGTCCTGGTGCTCATCGTGCTGATCCTGGCGAACCTCGTGCAGACCGTCTCGAATTTCGTCCTGGTTCATACCGGCTTCTTTCGGCCGATCGGCCGGCTGGCGACCGGCATGGCCGCGCTCATGACGGCCGTCGCGATCCTCGACGCGCTGCTGGAGCTCGACCTGTTCGGCTTCCTCCTGCTGTATGCCGCGGCTTATGTGATGGGCGCGATCCTCTACGTGGTGCTGGCCATGCGCTATCCGTTGGCCGGGGTCCGTCCGCAGGGCTGAGGGAGCGCGCCGATGGACCACGCCCCCTGGCTGGAATTCGACCGCATCAGCCTGCTGGACTGGTCGATTCTCGCGGTCGGCGCGATCGCGTTCTTCATCTTCTGGTGGTTCGACTACCGGCGCTGGGGCGCCGTGTCCTTCGCCAGCTACCTGTTCGGTTTCAATTATTTTCTCAAGATCGTGATCCTTTTTCCGTTCGCCTGGTCCGATAACAACATGCCGGCGACGGGGCAGTTCTTCGGCACCATTCTGGACCACCTGGATCTCGCCCTCTACCTGACCGCCGGCGGCACGGTCGCGATGTTGTGCGGAATGGGCCTGGGCGCGGCGATGCTCTCGCGCCCGCCGGTGCTTTGCACCATCGTCTACCGCAGCGTGGTGCAAGGCTGGTGCGGCAGCGGAGCCGCCGTCGTTTCCATCGGTATCGTGCTGGGCCTGACAGGGCTCCTGCTCGCGCTCGGCTTCCAGCCGTTCGTCGCCCGCTCCCTGGTGTTCGACAGGCCCGAACTGCGGCCGTACTACAATCTCTGGAGCCAGACCGTGCCCCTGTGCGCGGTGGGGCTTGTCGTCTATGGCGGCGGCTGGAACCGTCCACGGTACGTGGTGGCAGGCATCGGTGTCACGTTGCTGGGCATCATCGGCGGCAACCGCACCGTGGTGATCCTCGGGCTGATCCAGATAGCGGTGATCCTCGCGATGCCGCGTCGCTTCCGAAATCTTCTGCTCGTGGCGGCCGGGGCGCTGGCGCTTGCTGCCATGGCGGTCTTCACGAGCTTGCTGCGCGAGGGAAGGGCGGGGTCGGACGATGCGCTCGCCACCTTCTTCTTCGGCAACGAGCTGAGCGACATGCGCGACTTCGCCTGGATCCTGTCGGGGCTGGACGGGCAATGGGCATGGGGCAAGACATACCTGGCGGGTTATCTCTCCTTCATTCCCACGTACGTGCTGCCCTTCCGCGAAATCTACGCGTTCGGCCGTCTGAGCCCGCAGCTCGCGGGTCTGGATCCCACCCATCACAGCGGTCTCCGCCCGCCCATCTTCGGCGAGATGTACGTCAACTTCGGGCTTCCGGGCCTCCTGATCGGCGGCTTCATCTACGGCGTGGCCATAGGCCGCGTGATCCGCTGGATCTCGGAATCGCTGCAGCGGCCGGTCGAGGACCGGCCGGTTCCCGAGGCGGTGGTGTGGACCGGCTTCCTGATGCTGCAGATCATCGACGCCTTCGTCTTCACACCGGCGTTCTTCGGCGTCTACATCATCGTTGCGTGGCTTTTCCTGGGGCAACTCATGGCGCAGTTGAGCCGGCGGCTCGCATGACTCCTTCGCGGCCGGAGGCCCCGATCCGTATTCTCCACGTCGTGGAAGCGACATCGACGGGCGTCGCGCGCCACGTGCTGGACCTGTCGGAGGGCGCGTTGCGCGCCGGCCATACGCCTGCCGTGATCTATTCGCCATCGCGCGAGGACAACCTGTTCCGGGCCGGCCGGGCCCGGTTGAAGGACGTGCGCTTCCATGCCGTGCCGATGCGGCGTGTGCCGGGTCCGTGGGACATTCCCGCGACGCTGCAGGTACGCCGTCTCGTGGCGCGCACAGGGCCGTACGACGTGATCCATGGCCACTCGTCGAAGGGCGGCATGCTGGCCCGGCTCGCGGGGATCGGCAACGACAGCGCCGTGGTCTACACTCCCCACGCCATCTCGACCCAGGATCCGATGCTGGGCAGGACGAAGCGTCTGGTCTTCGGGGCCGGCGAAAAGGCCCTGGCGCGGCTGACCGATCGGATCATCGCGGTTTCGTCGGACGAGGGCGAGCATATCGTGGGTCTCGGCATCCCGCGTGCGAAACTCGTCGTGATCCCGAACGGCGTCGCACCTGCGGCCGGCCCGGCGCGTGCGGAGGCGCGAGCGGCCCTGGGGCTCGCCGAGGATGCCCTTGCCATCGGCTTCGTCGGCCGGCTCAGCCGGCAGAAGGCGATCGACGTCCTGATTGCGGCTTTCGCGCCGGTCGCCAAAGCCAACGCGAAGGCGCGGCTGGTGGTGATCGGCGAGGGCGAAGAAGGCGCGGTGGCACGCCGGCAGGCAGAGCGGCTGGGCTGTGCCCGGCAGATGATCTGGCTCGGCGCGGTCGATGCGCTGCCGCGCTATCCGGCATTCGATCTGTTTGCCCAGCCCAGCCGCTATGAAGGGTTCAGCTATGCGGTGCTGGAGGCCGCCAGCCACGGCATTGCCGTGCTGACGACCGATGTCGGCGGCAGTCGCGAAGCCATTACCGACGGCGTCAGCGGCCAGATCGTGCCGCCGGACGCGCCGGAGTCTTTCGCGGCGGCTCTTGCGACCCTCACCGCCGACCCGCAGCGGCTCGCCGCGATGGGCCGGGCGGCCCGGGCGGAGGCCGGTGCCGTGGACGGGCGCCAGCGCATGATCGACGACACCCTGGCGCTCTATCGCATCCTCCTGACGTCACGGTCAGACGTGCGGAAATGAGCACGCGTTTCCTGCGGCCTGCATAGTAGGGTCGTCGCGTTCGCCGCCCTTCCGGTGGCACCGAACGGGCGGCCGCATGTGTTGTTCGGTATCCTCCGCGTCGGATTGGCCGACGCTGCGATTGCTCAGCCTGTCCGCCGACATCGGCTTTGCCGGGTCGCTGATCGTGCTGGCATTGGTCATGCTGGCGGTGCGCGGGCATTTGCGCGTGGCCTTGTGCTGGGGTGCCGGCATGTTGCTGGGCGTCGGCGCGGTCCTGATCGTCAAGCTGACGATGGTGAACGATCCGGAGCTATGGCATTTCCCCAGCGGCCACGTCGCCCTCTCGGTGATGTTCTACGGTGGCCTGTCGCTCGTCCTGTTCCGGCAGGAGCTGCCTCCGACTCCATGGCGGTCGCTGTTCTTCCTTGCGATACTCGGTGCCATCGCTTTGGCTCAGGGGATCTCGCGGATGATCCTGACCGAGCATGGTTGGCTGGATGTGGCCGGCGGTTTCCTGTTCGGCCTCGGTGCCTTGGCGGCGGCTGGCAACCCCTGGGCCTGGGAGCCGATCGGCCGCCGGGACCGGCTTTGGGTGGCAGGTGCGCTGCTGGTGGCGATGCCGTTCAGCTGGCTGCTCTATCCGCACGTCGACCCCTGGATGCGGCACATCGCCGGAGTTTGAGGAATGCAGGACGGCCCCCGGACCTCGCTGTTGCTGATCGGACTGATCGCCGCCGGCGTTTTGCCGTCGCAGAGCCCGGCGCAGTCTCCGGCCATCTTCGCGCCCGAGCTCAACATTCCGAAGCGCGGCATGGAAAAGCCCGAGGAAATGCCGCCCCCGAAGATCACCGAGAAGATCATCGTCAATCCGGGCGAGATTGCCGGCCGGGCGCAGGTCATGGGCGGCGACACGTTGCGTATCGATCAGACATCTTACCGCTTGTGGGGCATTGCGGCGCCCCCGATGAATGAATTCGGCGGCTATACTGCCATGCAGGGCCTGGCCGCGCTGATCGGCAGCCAGACGGTGATATGCGCCCCCACGAAGGGCTTCCGGGGAGCTCTGCGGACTGCGCGGTGCCGGCTCGCCAGCGGGCGCGATCTCGCGGCGGACATGGTGAAGAGGGGCTTCGCGCGGGATTGTCCGCGCCAGTCCGGCGGGACTTTCGCGATGATCGAGCGCACCGCCGTGGCCGATGTCGCCGGCGGCTACAGGCTGCCGGACGAGTGCGTCCCGCCTTACTGAGTCCGGACGAGTCCGGTCAGTAATAGTTCTGCGTCTTGCCGAGCGTGTAGATGAAGCTGCGCTGGAACGGGATCATCCGCGTCACGAACTGATCCATGAACTGATTCAGCTCGGCGATCGTCGATTTCGGCACGAACACCACGTCGGAGGGTTGCAGCGGCACGTCGTTTTCCGAGCCGCGGATAAAGTTCGTGAGATCGACCGTCCGCATCATCGGCTGGCCGTCCCTGCTGCGGCGGATCAGCACGACCTGGCTCATGCGCGCCGTGTCCAGCGACCCGTTGCCGTTGGCCATGATGATCGCTTCCATGAGCCCGATACGGCCCTGCAGGGGATAGACGCCGGGCTTGCTGACCTCGCCGCCGACGAAGAAGCGCGACGAAACGTAGTT
>Ga0182738_1002636_pt1 | contig 21197 bp, 11 predicted proteins | sample eDN5th30CBELigMG_FD_128876 | JGI IMG/M metagenome (GOLD analysis project Ga0182738, IMG submission 128876) | Enriched Miracle-Growth compost microbial communities from Emeryville, California, USA - eDNA 5th pass 30_C BE-Lig MG (version 2)... ... | reverse complement strand
TTATTGAAGAAAAACTCCCCAAGACTCAAAAAAGATTCTGACCTCCCGGAATCGAACCGAGGACACATGGATTACTACGAAACTTTACAGTCCAATACTCTACCAACTGAGCTAAGGCCAGATCTATTCAAATGTTACCATTTAGTTTTCACACTTTTGCTAATCCTGAAAATTTATCAAATGTAAAAGTTCATTTCCTTTCTGCTGGCTCAAATCCGGGAGGTCGGATTTTTTAAGGAAGGTTGAACAGCCTCAAAATATTTTTCTCACTTTCTTCATAATTGAAGGACGGAATATGAAGGGACCCTTTGATTACTACGTACTCTACAGTCAAACGCTCTACCAGCTGAGCTAAGGTCGGAGGATGCTCCCTCCAACCACATACTCTCCTATCTTTTCTTTCATTCAGAATTCAAGTTTTTTCTACTTCTCATTTTGAGTCATAATTTCAATCGTTCTTTTTAGGAAAATTCAACGTCTTTAGGGACTTCCTTTCAGATGTGAAGATTCGGTGGAAATTTGTCCTCTAATTTTGGAAGTTTGAATTTTTCAAAACTGTTGCTACTATCAGTTCCGACTTTAGCTCAGCTGGTAGAGCGTTTGACTGTAGAGTTCGTAGTAATCAAAGGGTCCCTGGTTCAAATCCGGGAAGTCGGATTTTTTTTTAATTTTCAATCAATCTACTTGAATTTGACAAAACATTTCTTCTCAATTGTACTTGTTAAAAAGATAAAGAGATATTGGAGGTAAGAATCACAAGTAGCTTATGACTATGAACAGATAAAAAAACAAATACGAGCCTTTCAGAAAATCCTTCACAAATATCAATATTTTATCTCAAATTTTTAGTCGTAAATTATGAAAGATATGCACGTAGCTTTGAATAACTTTCAAACTTCGAGAATGTGAAGGAAGAAGCATCTTATGACAAAAAAAAAATCCGACTTCCCGGATTTGAACCAGGGACCCTTTGATTACTACGAACTCTACAGTCAAACGCTCTACCAGCTGAGCTAAAGTCGGAACTGAGAGTCACAATATTTCTGATAAACTTCAAAACTAAAAATCAAGCCGATTTTCTTTCAAAATTTATTTTCAATTAATTTTTTCTTCTAGATAATCTCTTGTAATTTCTATCCAACAAAATGTGAAGCCACCTCTAATGGTTTCAAGGTGAAATTAACCATCAACAAAACTTTTTGTTCAAGGTCTCAATTACTTGGCCCTTTAATGTGCTTAAAATTTAACAAAAAGGTTTGAAACAAAAACCAGGAGATATAAAATATCGATCTAAAAATTTCAATTTTCGCAGATGCTGAAGGATAATGGCGCAAATAAAATTTTTTAACATGCCGGAAACCTTGTAAGAAAATCTTAGCTGTGAATTGCAAAGTTTACAAGTTTTTTCAGACTACCACGGATTCAAGAAACGATGACATTTTCATTGAATTGTTATTGTCTCAATGATATTAAAAATAGCGGTTCTATTGTACCCTAATTCGTCATCGATAAAATTAAGTTTTCGCATTTGAATTTTTCTTACCATTTCATTCGATCTTATCGCTAGAAATCCCATTCATTTTTTTCTTTCAATATTCTGAACTTTTTTTGGGGTTTAGTGCGAAATGCAGTAAAAAAATTTTCAGGGTCTAAGCAAGACAATACCGCCTACAACTCCAACTTAGTTCATCAGGATACAACTTGGAAAAAAAGGCATTTTAAAATTGTTGCAAAAAGAAATTTTGATTTAGATTTAACTCAAAAAATTACCCTACACGTTTAAAAGAAAATTTTAGTCTTAACGCTCCGAGAAAGTCAGTTTTTACAATACATTTTTTTTCAAAAATCGAATCATATTTTACAGTATGAACAGTTTCAGTTGCAATTACCTGGTACAAAATGCTAGAGATCTGTATCCTTGCCTAATTTTAAATTCATCCTTAAAACACTTCCCTTCTTAGAAACCTTGAATTGATGAGATAAGAAAGAGACACTTTTTTCTCTCCAAGTTTCACTTTGAGTCGAAAAATGTTCCTCTGCGATTCCCACAAAAAGAGATTAAAAATAACAGAAATGTTTGTGATAGTTATAACAATTTCGTAAGGAAGCAAAATATTGGTTTTTAAAAGGGCTTTTTTATTAAAAAATTTACATCCAAATTTAGAAGCAAAAAAAAAGCTTTGAATCTTACAATCTTTTTTTTCAAGACTGTTGGGCCCTGCTTTTCCTTCGACATAACACGAGACTAGGCAAGCATCGATAGTACTTTCACAAGATTCCTCGAAAACAAACAAAAAATCTGAAAAATGAAACTGAAGTTTAATGACATCATGAATGAAGTATTGTATTAAACTGATATTATTTTATTTAAGGTTCAAAAAAACTCTTATGACTGATCCGTTTTCAACCAAAAATCGCCATTCTCCGGCATGTTACATCATAGAACTTAATTCTTCATTGGATATTGTCCTCTTCTAGCAATGGAAAAAAATGTTCGAAACAATCTACAAACTAATAGATAGGACTTTTAAATTAAGTTTTTTTTAATCTCTTGAAAATAACTGGCTTTCTAAAAATAATTGTATCACTTCTGGGTATTTATTGACAACGATTTAAAACTGTTCTATAATTATTTAATATCTTTGGAAAAAAGAACAACTCTATCTCGAATGAAAAAGCCCTATATCCTTTTGATCATTGTCATCCTCCTTGCTATTGTCGCTTTGGCAATTACAGTCTTCCACACAACGCCCCATTGTTTCTATAAGGGCAATGGGGTCTCTGCGACAGGCTGCGATGATAGTCTCAAGGACAACTGCCCTGACGCCTATGCTGTTTCTGGAGATATCATAGGCATCTCAAGTCATGTATTTTGCCCATGGAGTATGAAGTCCTACATCACTGGGTATGTTGGAACTGGCCTGACTCTCCTCTTTGCTGTAATCATTTGCTTTATACGTCGTGATGAATCACCTAGAAATTTAATCTTCACATTGGCTGGATTAATTGTGTGCGCTCTTTTAGCTGCTTGTGGATGCATGGCATATGATATTAAAAAATCTTTTGACATCTATAATGAAGACGATGGCTCTTCTGGCTTTACTAAACAACCTGTTACTTATATCGTGAATGGAGCAATAAATCTCGTTCTTGTGTTTTTCGTTATCTGGACTGCTTTCAAGTCTAAAGGTGATGGATCAACTCCTGGTAATTCTAGATCTGTCCAAGCTTTTGGATATTAAAAAATTTATTTGCATGAATTTTTTCTGATCTTTTTGTTCGTCACTGTAAATAACTAAGTCTTAATAACTATTATTTTTTCCTAGAAGAAATTTCAGATAAAAATTTTTATTCAAATAATAAGAAATCGTTTCGGATAGACTATATTTCTTCTTTTTGTTTAGATTTATTTGATTTATTCTTTTTCTTTGTTTTTTCAGACTTTTCAGGAATTTTCTTTGGGTTTTCAGAGAAGCAAAGTAAACTTTTCTGAAGATCACTCAAGTACTCATCAGTGACTTGGGCTTCGAATAAATGATCTTTCAACGCAGGATCGGACCCCCTAGGACGGGTTGGGAACATTCTAAAGCCGTTACCAGGTTGATGACTTGAACATCTCTTCTTTTGCCAAGCTATTTCTCTCTGTTCTCTTGCTTCCTCTGGAACCATTGCTTTTGGAACCTCACATACATAAACAGCAGCTCTGGTATTTGGGGTTGTAGGCACTGTGTTACAGTGGAAAGTTCGAGAATCCCACATCATAAAATCGCCTTCTTTTCCACATATTTTGACATAAGTGCTGAAGATTGGGTCTTCTTTCTCCTTATCTGTAAATCTATACCAATCGCTTGTGTATTCACCACTGCCATTTTGAGTCATGAATGTTTTGTGATACTTATGACTCTTAGGAACCACAACCAATCCTCCATCATCCTCACCACTATCACATAAATTCACCAGCCCTTGGATACTCCATCTAAAGTCCCTCAATGGACTTTGATCAGTATGAGCGTTTGCGATTGGGTTTTTGGCTTCGTATCCACGTTTCCCATTCATATAGCAAAAACCGTCAAATGAAGTTGCCAAATCGGTCACTTCACAATTCCAAATTTTTGCAAAAATTGGAGCAACCTTTTCTCTCATATCCCATTGGAAATTTGCATGGCCGACATACTGCACCATACCTCCATGTAACAGGAAAGGATAATTCTCGTGTTTTGTCCAAGTCTCTTCATCTTCAGTCAGCTTTGGGGAAAAGCATGCGATACATTTCTTCATATCTTCTAAAGCCTTTTTACATTCAGCTTCTGTTACGAAACCTGCAACAACAACGAAACCCTTTTCCTCCAAATGGGCTAGCCACCTGTCGTCATCAAAGGCAAATCTATAGCTATCGTGATTTTGATTCGATTCCATTTTAATTGTTTAAAATTAGATTATAATCATTTCCAATCGATATAATTGATTTAAGTCAGAATAAGCCAATGGATTAAGAATTTTTTGCCAAATTCTGATCAAATTCAAAAAAATTATATATGCTTAGTTCCTTGATATTCACCCAGTTACGAATGCTTATTTGATGGTGAAAAAGCGTGTACGCTCACATGTTCATACCATCCACTATGAAAAAGATATTTTTCTGAGTCTAACAATACCTGCATTAAATTTAAAAATATGTGAACGATATAGGTCAATCGTGAAATATAATAATTTTTCTGGTTTGAGAAGTCTATCAACCACATAATTTTGAGAAAACCTTTGATGACTGAAAATATGAAAAAAGAATTTTTACAAAAAATTCAACACAAAAAATTTTTACCAATAAAGAATTTAGAAAATTCTAATTTCTTTTTAATTAGAAGGGGAAAGGGTTGGCTTGTTTCTTTTTAGAATATTGTTCCTTTTTTTTGAAGTACTTATATTATGATAAATTAAAAGAAATTTATGGTAGTCACATAGAACCAGACAGACAAGTTCCATGCTATAAAAAAGAGGAGAAAGTACAGTAAATACATGAGTATTAGATATAACTAGAACGTTACAAACTTGGATCATCTGCATTGTTCTTATCCTTGGTTCCTCCAATTTGCTTTAAACTAAGTCTATTTTCTTCACTTTTTATTTAATTTTTGTCAGTTTTCATGCTGTTTTTACCTTCATGGATCATAAAAGGATGTAACATTCTATAATCCGAAAAAGCATTTTTCTTGTCTTGGGTCAAGAAACCTTTGCAGATTTCTTCTTAATGCGGTTTATCTGACTTTCAGAGCCTTCTATTCGCTATACACTTGGACATAGATGGGCTCGATTGCTTTATCACCCACACAACAACATCTTTCTCTCTGACTACATTCTTGGCCATCGCAGTTGTAAACGAAGCCCTGGCAGCATGTGCAGTTTTCATATTCCTTCACAAATGCCTCACATGGATCAGCCTCTTCAAAGATTTCGATTTCGGCTTCTTCTTCGTAGAATTCGAGGTCTTTGTATGCATATTCTGGAAAAACCTCCTCGAACGATGGACCAGGGTTCGCTTCGTCAAAAACTTCAACTTGAAGAGCATCGTAGTTTGTAGGGAGAGAAGAGCAAGATTGATAAGTGAATGTTGTAGTGTTTGGTGAGCTTGAGGACATGGGTTTCAATAATAATATATGTTAGTTTGAATAATTTAAAATGCTTTTTTTAATTGAGCCAGGTCCTCAATGTATTTATTCTCAGTAGAAAACTTTTTATTAATTTGGTACAATAAAAGAAAAATTGGAGAGATCGGATGCTTTTCAGAAATTTCGTTCTAATAACCAAAATTTTATAATAAAATATTTTTCACTTCAAGAAAAAAAATTGTGTCATTTATTGTTGTTGTGAAATTTTCTAATTTTTGGGGGAAAATTAAGAGAACCTTTATAGTTCATGAGTGGGCTGGTTTTTATTTCCCGCGAAATTAAAATTACCTCCTTTTCTTACAATATTTTGAAAAGCAAAAAAAGAAGAGCCAAAAAAATTTCCCTTATGCATCCATTCAAAAATTCTTATCCAAAATTGGAAAAGGAGCATTTTAAACAATTTATTTTCTGTTCAAACAAAAATATCCTTTCAAGATTGGAGCTATTCTCTCCAAAAATTCAATTCACAAAAAAAAAAAGCTGCAAGGAATTGAATTTCTTCTTTTTATTTCGTTTTCAAATCATCAACTCATCAGTTAGAGTTTGAAAACCTTGTTGAAATTTCCTTCTAAGCACAAAAAGAGACTATGAGAGATAACACATTCCTTCATTTTCAGAGCTTTCATATGAATCAAGGCATTTTTTGTTAGCTATTCAAGGCAATCCCCATTATGCAAGTATTGCTTTTTTCCGTCACTGGCTTAGAATATGGATGAAACTCAAGAAAGATTTTCCAGAAATAGTTTTGAGATTAACTGACAGCTTTACTGATCATCTATAATTAAATTGAAGGTTTTCAAATAAGGAAGGCTAAATTTTAAAATCTCACTGACAATAATCTTTTCATCTTTGAGAAAAGTCATCTCATGGCCGCTTGGATAGCAAAACTCCCTTTGAAGCTATTCTGAATGACTTTTATTTTTCATAAATAATGGGTTTTAACTCACCTCGCCATTAACCTTAAGGAAACAAGGAATCTCAAGGAGAGGGACTTTTAAGCCCTTGACCATCATAAATAAACCCGAAATCCTGGATTAAAAACTTCATTTAGTCGAGATGAAGTCCTGTATTTTTATATTAAAATTTTTACCTTAAATTTTCCCTAAAATTCTCCTAAAATCTCGAATTAGCAATCTAAAAATTTAGATCTTGTTTAATTTAATTTTGTTCAGTTTAAAACTCAGCCTTGAATTCTTGCTTTCAGTGACTTCCCTGAAAAACCAAAATAATAAAAGGGAAAATTTTAAGGTCAGGGGAGGCGAATAAAAACCTTTATACTCTATTCGTTTTGAGAAACCTTTTCTTGGTCATCCAATTTGAAACTAAACGCAGCAGCATAATACATAATATTCTATTAGATACAGTCAATATTCATTCTTGAATATTCTTGAATTATTGAATAAATAATCATACAAAAAGTTTATTTTTACAAACAACAAGAACTTTTGTTCTTCTCCTTTTTTGAATTTCAACTCTGATATCATATGATATAATTTATTATAGTTTTTAACTCAATCTTTTCTTCAACTCCTGAGCGAGATCTTGAACTGATGAATCAGGAGAAGCTTGCTTTATAACCTCCAATATAAAATTGCAATCTGTTTGAGGATATAATTTTTTTAGTTCTTCAATTTTTTTCATCACTGAAGGGCATGCTTTTAGCATCATTCTATGATCAATTCTATCTTCTGATGAATGTATTTTGAGATTGACTCGAATTGAGGCAGATGTATATATTGTTCTTCCTTGCTCGTCTTTGTAGGCCAATTTCCATTCTGAAATATAATCCCCTGGGGTTCCAGGGTTCTTGAGCACCAAAACAGGAGAGATCTCTTCGCCAGGACGGAGGTTTTTCAGTCTTACGACCTCTGATCGCACCTCGCCTTTAGGGATCAAGAGAGCAGATCTGGGCCATTCTTTTGATCCATTATTTCGAATTAAAATTGTCTTGTATACAACGCTATCGCAAGAAGTCGCGCAGTTTGGCACACTGCCCACTTCTCGGACAAACTCCATATTATATTCAAAATTATTATAGGCCTCCTGTTTAGGAATAAATTTTAGCCTTGGACCTCCAGCACTCTGGTGATGCTCTTCTTTTGGAGGTTTTCCTTTAGCTCTCCATTTATCCTGGCTTTCTTCAGGAGGATTTTCTAATTTACTCTTCTTTTTGGCATCGATTTCTTCTCTTCTTGCCTCGGCAATTGGACACTTGATCTTCTTTGTAAAATAGCCTCCTCTTTCTGGCTCTCTGACAGCCGTTCCATTTGAAACTTGGGTTGCTCCTCTTTTCTTATCTTCTTGTAAACTTTGCTGATGATGCTCCATCATAGCCTTCATCATTCCGCCTGGTTTTCCATGCATGGGTAAATCTCTTGAAAGAGCATCCAGACTATCTTTTACGCATGTTCTCGGTCGAAGTTCATTCACTAATCGATCAAGATCCACAGAAGGATCTCTCACATAAGCGCCGACAACTCTGGCAAGGTTCGCAAAGTTATCATAGAGAAGATCAACAAGCATCCCCTTGATAAATTCGCTCTTTTGCAAGTGTCTCTGTATTTTGATATCTCTTTTCAACTGCTTCTTTTTATTCTTAAAGTCATCTTTATCACCAATGCTCCAATTGCCTTTCTTTGTCGCAAACTCGCAAGGTACATTATCCTCTTTCTCCTCTTCATCGCTTGAACACATATCACCCTCTCCTTCGTCCATCTTTCCCGTGCATGTTATCAGCGCCTTCATACAATCCGAAATAGTATTGGTGTTGGCCGATTCTGCCTCCTTCAAGGCTTTCAAGCATGAATTGGAATCCATGTGGCTACTAACATCGCCTGAACGCCGGGTATTTTCCGTAGAAGTATAGGAATTGTTTATGAAAGATTTATTCTCATGCTTATCGTCCCTCGAAGAGATGTATATTCGAACAGACTTATTGGGATCCTGCGGAAGTTCGGTCATCAGCATCGCTTTGTAATCCTCCTCGCCAGTCAACATTACTCGCTCGCCTTCCGAGTCTTGGTATTGGAGGGTGTATGATTCCGGAAGAGAATTTTTGAGAAGAAGTTGGAGGGTAGATGAGAGAGAACAGAAAGTTTTTGGTAAAGGAGAGACTTTGTGGATTTGATCATGATAAACAAATTTGAGAGTAGTCATAAAACAGACAAAAATTCAGTATGCGGGTGTAGTTGAGGAGTGTGTACTGTCTTATCTAGAGAAATTAATGTTCTATTAATCAATTAAAAAGACTTTGTTTAATATTGAACTATTATCCCTCATTTGCCATATCAGAAGACAATAATTTCAAGGATAATACCTTTTCAATTTTTATCTCAGAATTCACTCAGAATGGAAAATTCTAGTCTTCCTGATTTTTTTCTTCCTACATCAACGGCTGGTTGGGAAGCAACCTCATTCGTTCTCAAATACCCGTGAATAAGGAAATTTTCGCCCGTTATTATTCCAAAGGAGAGTTTATTCGAAGCATTATGCTACCAACGTTAAAACCCTTCGAGACTAGATGGAAACTTGAATCTGGGCCAAGGAGACAAGGTTAATTTCTTAAGGAAAATCAGGAGGATGAAATTTGATGAATAACCAAATGTTTAAGGAAATTTAATAAGGCCAGCCCTTGCCCTTAAATTTGTCTGCTAAAAAAGCTTTTAAGCTCAATTTTCCAGGAAACTTAAACAAAATGCCTATCAATTTGAAATCAGTTTAATCCAACCAAAGCTTCTCTTGATTAAGGAATTCTAGAACCAGTACCAGTAAATCTCTTGTTCAATATTGACTCCTATTATTAAAAAGACTGATTAAGGAAAAAGAAATTAAAAAAAATATTTTGAAATCACAAAAAAATTCCTGTCTTTTTTTCTCCCCTTGCGATATTTTTAGATTTATCCAAAAGGATATTTAATAAAAAGAGAGACCTCCATTATGCATACAATCATATGTATCTCAAGATGATAAAAGCAAACGAACAAATTTAATATAAAGAGAAAAATATTTATCATGTATGTTTGCTATATTATTTCCTTTCCGACCATTAACAATGAATTTCAAAAGTATCTAGAGTTCTTAAATTGAGAACCACAAAACTATTTGTCTCTGAGAATATGGGGACAGTAATAAGCCTGCACACTCTAGAGTTTTTAGTATCATAAAACAATTTAGTGTCAAATTTCTTCATGTTGCCAGCAAAATACACATGAGGCAATTCATTCAACAAAAATGGATCTTCTGAATCAAAAGGATGACATCTAAAAATATTGCTGATTTATGATTCTGAAAAAAAATTTCTCTTACCTCAATGTATCAGGAGCAGTAGGCGCGATATTTCTCCAGTACAACATAGCTTCCAAAATATCAATTTCATTGTCACTGAAATTGGAATATTGCATCAAATCTTGAACATTCTTTCCTAGATTCAAATTATTAATTTCCTCTATTACAATTTTCCCAAGATACCTGAGGTCCCAAGAATATGGGTATTATCGAGACTAAACATGTAGGGGTTCGTGACAGCATTGAGATGTCCATTTGAGAAGCCTTTGGGGAAATAAGCTCTATTTATGGGTTGTTGAGGGAGGACATCATCAGAAGGATCACTATCTCCAGGCATAATATCCAAGGTAACATTTTGAGAAATCTCAGAACAGAATTCATCAAGCTTTGACAAAGATTTCTTGAGGTCATTGAAAACACGAGTATATAACTCTTCAACTTTGAAAGCTCCTTGCAAACAGACTTGAAGGTCCTTATCTTCTTGTAAAGTGTTGCCAGCAAACACAATCTTTGTGATCTTTGAAGCAGCCTAAACCAAATTAGAACTATTCAAATTTTTTTTTTCTACTTTTCTCATTTTTAAACTGGGAATATCACCAAAAATGAATTGCCTGAAATTTTGGAGACTTGCAGAAGATTGATCATGCCTCATATTTAAACCAGACGCAATTGCCACGAATTTATCATTATTTTGTTCATTTTCCATGTAATAAATAAAGTCGTGAATATTAGTAAAGTTTCTTTGAGGATTCAAGACAAACTTTCTAATACCATCCTTCACTTGCTTGAAAACTTCATCTGAGTGATTATTAGGAACATCACAGAAATGAATTCTGTGGACATACAACACTCCCAATTTGTCAGTTCTTCCTTGGATTGCGACTACCAAACCTGTGATCAATTCTCTTGGGCTATATTGCTTATCAATAATGGCAAGACCTCCTTCTTTTGGCTCGGTTGGCATGTATTCTTGGAAGTTGAGTCTGACTCTTCCTGTCTCATCTTCTAGATACATGGTATCGTCATCTGAAGTATAATCCTTGAATTTTTCAGTGCCAAGGGCTTCTTCTTGGTTCAATTTGTGGAGCACATTAGGTTTCAACTTCATTTCTTTGTACAAAGTTCCGATTGTGCAGACTGGAGCGTCGTTTTTCACTTCAATAACTCTGCAAGCACCCAAGTGAAGGGCCTTTAATTTATTCTCAAGCAAAGGTCTGTGTTGACTGAGACGACTGAAGTAAAGATGGGCATATTGAAGGTTAAAGTTTCTATCTCTCAACATGAATTTCTCACTGAGGTTCTCATAAGAAGTCTCAGAGCGGACAGTGACTCCTACCTCGGATTTTTCCTTGTAACTTTTTGAAAGGAAGGAGTCAAGGAGCTTGGGATTAGTGCTGCTTTCGATTTCCATTTTAAATAAACTTTTTATCAAAGTAATTTGAAAATTTTGCGCAAATTCTGTTGTTACGAAGTATTTGACTTTCGTCAAAATTTTTTGAATAATGATTAATTGCGGGGTCTTTTGTGAGTCATGAAAAAATTTATTCTATCTCATATTTTTTAAGAAATAAAACAACTTGCATATTTTCTTTTGGTGAGTTCTTCAAACAAAAGAAATAAAGATTTATTTAATTGAGGTGTAAATTAGAGATATTCATGTAGTTCTTCACTTGGAGCACAAAGAATTTATTTATTTTTTGTTTTTAGCCACATCGCGAGAACTTTTGTCAAAATACAGAAAGAATATAAAACTTTCTTTTCTCAAATTATTTCTTATCTAACCGCGTATGGATTAGACATTTTTGCAGTGCTTCGAGATAGCCAATCAGAATTGAGACCAGAATATCCGTTTATCATAAAAATTGATTGCGAGCTCATGCCTGATCTGGATGTTCTGGATGTTTCTGCTGTGGGTGGTTGTGCAGGAAGTGTAGCGATTTGAGGAATTTTTACTGTTTCTTTATTCACCTCTTTTGCTGGCTCCACTGTTAGTTTCCATCCCAAAATAGCCATGACTGCCACCATTAAGGTACCAGAGAAAACCAGAGCAGTATTTGCAATATAGAGGCCAGGCCGATAACTTTCACTATCGTCCTTGCTGTCAGAAGATTTATGCCCATCACTCAAATCAATAATCATCAAAACCATCGTTGCAATCAAGGAGCCGATGACCATTAGAGCCAATATGGCAAGAGGAACTTTTAAAGCATTTTTCTTCATTCTTAGCATAAAAATTATTAAAAATAATTGAACCAGTCCAAGAGAAGCAAAGCCTAAAATTGAGGTCCCATTTCTCCATGGGCAGGTCACTGTTGATTCTGATATAGATCCACTCTCATTCTCAAGAGTATACACTTTATAAGCTGGAGGACAGGAGTCGATGGTTTCTTGGGAACAAGTCTTGGAACTAGAGCTGTCTGTGGTATAGCTGCAATGTGGGCTGCTGTGGTATACGGTGAATCCAAGAGCACTCAGCGTAAATAAAGCTGTCAAGCATCCCAACACAAAGAATTTGGAAGACATTGTTAGGCGATTGTCTAGAAGGAGCCGATAAGCTAAGCAAGGTTCACAAAAACAGGTTTAAAATCAATTATTAAAACCTTTGATCGGTCGGACTAATAAACAAAGATTCAATGGAAAAGTCATTTTAAATCTAGATTAATTCAAACACAGTCTCTTCGGTAATTTTAACCCCAGTGATCTAATTTTCAAGTCCGTGAAAATCTCACCAGAGATATCAATCTAACTTGGGTGAATTTTTTTCCTTCTAGTTGAGGTTTGTAAGCTCTTTCCAGACATTGATATTAGACTTGATTTTCAAAGAGTTTTTCTTTATTAAAAGAGAAAAAAGCCATTTTAAAATCTACTCAATCTTTTATAAAATCATATTTTTATATCTTGAAAGGTTTGAAAAGCTTCCCTTCATGGTCAAACCCCTCTTTGCTTCTCGGAAAAAAGAAAGAAAGCTTCAATCTCTCCCACTCTCAGAGAGGAATAAATGAATGTGATTCTCAGAGATTTGACAAAATGACTTTGTGAAATGATTCACTTCTCTTTACAAAAATTGAAGTCATGCTTTATTGAAATTAACAACGATTTTTCGTTTCTCCCATATTGAGAAAATTTCGGAAAAAAATGGCAAGTCAAATGGATTTTGACAAAAAATTTGGAGATTTTTTAAAAGAATTTTTTTATGAGACCTCAAGAAATAGTTTTTTAAGATATTTCCTTTCGATGAACGAAACTCAATTCCTCCACAATGAAAATAGACTCATAAATTTCCAAAGCAGCAAAAATTATTCTATTGGAAATGGGGAAACTCTGCGACTTTTGATTCCAAAAAAATTTCATCCGAGAATTGAAAAGTTTGTTTGTCCTCGAAAATTCCGGGGGATAGATTGGTGTTCTCAAACTCATCGGAGCTCTAAATAGACACAGTCTTCGAAATTAGAATTGCCTCAGGAAAAACTCAAAAGAAAAATAAGAAATCAGGAGTCTCTAAAATTAGTTCAGAAAAAGATGGATTTGAGAGGTGGAAAAGGAATTGGTTCTTGAAATAAGAAGAATCAAGCTATTCTCTCGATAATACCCACCCTTTGCAGTTATTCAAACCTTTCCAAGCCTTTTACCTGTGTATTTCTTTCTTCCAGACATGGAGTTTTGGAGGAAATAAACAACCTCTCAGCGTCTCAGCATTATCTAGACATAAAAATCTTAAACAAAACCTGAAAAGAAGAACTGTTCTCTTCTCTTTTCTTTTCTTCTCAAAACATGAGATTGCAGACAAGTTCATCAATAAAGACTTTCTAAGAGAAAATTATAATGCCTTTCTGGCTTTATAATCAATCAAAATGTTTTAAAACTGAAGAAACTAGACGGCTTCCATAAAAATTTATTTCATAGGGGGCGGTATGATGCCTTCATATTTTTTGTAATTTGCCTCCCATCTAGCACGAACACAAGAGGGATAATCCTCCAATTATTGCTAAAAGAATTATGCCTAACTTTTTGTTATGAAAATACAAAAAGCCATTTTAAAGTGCCCTTGCCTAACATTAAACAATTTGTGATGAGATACTAGAGTTGATAAATTTTTATGTCCAATCAAATTTCAAAAGAAAAGAAAATTTATTTGTTGAGCATTTCTTCTTCAAATGGGCCGCCCAAAGTGCCCGTTCCATCATTTTCTCTCTTATCTCGTCTCTTCTCTTCAAGCAATTCTTTCTCTTCTCAACTTTCTTTCCCTCTTAGATAAAAAAAAATTTACTTTTGTATGAGAATAACCTGGTCTGATTTTTATATACATGGAAAAATGAAACTGTCAAATACTCACGACTCTTTCTTGTTCTTCTTCTTTTTAAAGCAACCTTCATCATCAGCATCATCATCTGCAAATAATTTGACATGTCTTGAAGGTTATCCTTCGGAGAGTCACCAAGTCACCTCATGCATCAAAACGGGGTCCATCTTAGAGACGCCCTATTCAGATGTATTCTTTGGATAGGAAACTCTAAGATGATCTGAAAATTTCCTCTCGAAGAAATAAAAACGAACTATTCCTTGAATAACAAAATACTGTTCCTCAGTCTATCCATTCTGGGTGTTGTTAAAACAAACAGGTCTGTTGTTTCATCTGTTTTCCCTTTTCAGTCAAATCAAGGATTGTCAATATTAACAACACAAAGTTTTATCTCATTTGCTCGAACTCGTTCTATTCTCTTTTTTAGAGACTTATCAACAGGGAAACAGGGAATAAGATCTAGTCGTACGACAATCCTTTGTTTGCCTTCTCCTACTGTCGTTTAAACAGTTGAAGACAAAAAATTAGGGGCTTGAGCGATTTTGGTTTTTAACTCCTTATCTTCAACTAAACTAATAACAGTCGACATATTCTCCTCTGTTTTCACAAAATTATTGAAAACAATCTCAAAACTGCTTGGGAGCCTTCGAGAGGAAGTCTAGAAGATCATTTTAATATCTCTTTTACAAAACACTTTGTTGTGAGTGTTATAGGAGAGGAAAACAGGATGCTACAATCATTATTATTTTGACTTTAAAATGGCTTTAATTTTGTCGAATCGTTAATTGATCACAGTCTTCAAGAATTAGGAGATGCACTGCCTCTCGTTTTAATTTTTAAACCTTCGGAGGAAATTATCAACCTGGTTGCTTCTTTAAAACGCTTTTTCTACGGTCCTGACTCCCTAACTTGCTATTGGTAGGCATCCAGAGCAGAAATTAAAGGTCACTTGCAACTGGAAAGTGAAAAAAAGACTCTTGGGATACTGCTCCGAACGAATTTTTTATTTAGTTTTTATCATTTAAGAATGGTTTGTTTAGACTCATATCTTATTCAAGGAAACATCCCTAAAAGCTTCACCTCTGCTTTCGTGAAGAATTGAACATAAATTAATCTTCCCTGCAAACCTCAACATCTTGAAGCTTTATCGTTTTTTATCAACATATTACATCATTGACAATGCAAAACAAGTGTCAAATATTCAAAGAATTTGTAGAAAGAAATAAATCAAGAAGCGTTGCAACAAATAAAATTTAAATGGTCAATCTGGTTTTTAGAACCATTCATAAAATCATAGAATTTCAAGACCTCATGTCACAAAAACTTGGAAATAATTGGTCCATCACCCTATAAAACCTACTTCTTTTCTCTTGAAATTATAATCCATCCTCATCCTCAACTATTCTCAAAACATCCAAAAAATGGCCGTCGGCAAAATCTGCTTACTTCTCTTCGCTGGTTTCACATTGATGATCACAATTGCTGCTATCGGTATGACAGGGTATTTCACCAAACCTCATTGCTCTGTATCATCTGCTTCTGAAAATGTCAAAGTTGCTTGCCACGACAACATGGTAGAAATGTGCCCCGGAGCTTATAACCAATACTTGGTCACAGGATCTATCACTGCTATTGCCAAATGCCCCTGGAAACCTGCTACTTATGTCATCGGCCTCATCTCTCTTTGCCTCGTCATCATTCTTATTATCATTTTGGTTATTGCTATGAGAGGAATCCCCCTCAAAACTCCTTACACCCTTGTTGGTCTCCTTGCAATCGTACTTTTGATCACCAGTATTGGCTTGATGATTAAAGACCTTGTAAATGGATTCAAGTACTACAAGGACCAAACCTCTGGTACTATCTACTATCCTGCCGCTTATATTGTGAACGCCCTTCTCTTAGTCCCTGTTGTTATTTGCACCAGTATCCTCATTTGCTTCGGAAGAGGATTTAAAAGTGGTGGAAGTGGAGGAGTTAAAAAAATTAGTGGAGAAGCTAAAGTCAAGATCCCTGAAAGCAACCAAAGCAGTCAAGTCAATACTCCTAATGTTGTCCCTAACAACATCACTGTTGGATATGGTTATAATAATAGTGGATATCCTCAAGATAACAGCACTACACGTCTCCAACAACTCAATTCAGGAAGATAAGAACAAAACAGTGAAGAGCAAAAATAATTCAATTATTCTAAATATATATTTTGTTTTGGTTTAGTTTTGTGTCCGAATTATTCTTTTCATTCATCAAGAAATTAATAAATAATTATTATTTGCTTTTTTTTCTCCTCAAAAATTAATTCTCAAATTACAAATAAAACTCTCCTCTCCTCTCTGAAGATAGATATTGGCAATTTTTCCCCCTTCCTTTCTTTTCCCAGCCCAAAGAGATGGCTCTTTGCCTCTTGCTATTCTCAAAGACTCAATTGAAAAATTATGAAGAAAAGAACAGTTTCAGAATTCTATGCCATCCTTTAATAAAAAAAGGGATGCTTCAAAATTCTCAAGACTTGATTAGTGATTATTGTTGTCAAAATTATAAGGGCTTTAATCTTGCCGTTTAATTATGACAAATAAATAAGTAAATAAAAAAAAACCCAGAGTCAGTCGTTCGGATTCAGAAAAAATTTGTTATCTGAGAATCTCTTCTTCTGATGAAAATCGCATCCTCTTGCGTCCCCCCCCCTGAAAATGTCTGATGAAAAGACAGCATCAACGGGTTTAAAAATGGCATTCACCAAAAATCGCGAAATCAATAATTTTTCATTTTGCTACAAAATTTAATTCTCATTATCTTCAACTTAAAATATCAAGGTGAAAGTGAAACTTCCATGGCTCATCACGTCAGACGGCAAAGCTTCTCAATTCTTCACCTTCAAATGCTTGGCTATCTCAGTGAACCTCTGGATCAAGCATATTTTTCTGAAATAGACATTCCTCAACATTGGGGGAGAGAGGGGATTTTAAAATAAAGCCCTTATAATCATTTACATTTAATATCCTTCATTGATAAAGCAGACTGAGAAGAGTTCCTGCCAGGAAAAGAGAGCATCCCTCACGTTCTTCTCACTACAAGATCTCTAACCAGACAAACAAACACGGCTTTGTTTTGTTTTTCCACAAAAGCCCTTTCCTCTTGGATCTAAACAATTAGAGTCTTGAAAATCTTTATCGATCAATCAATAAAATTAAGACCATAAATTATCCTAATCCCTTAAAAGATTAAAATAATTGGCCCATTACCCTATAAAACCGACTTCTTTCCTCCTGAAATTATAATCAAATCTTAACTTTTCTCTTCTGAAAAATGATTTGTAAAAACATTTGTTTACTCATCTTTGCATTGTCCACATTGTCCGTCACTATTGCTGCTCTCGGCTTTGTGGGCTATTACACCAAGCCTCATTGTTCCACATCTTCAAGTTCAGGAAATGTCAAAGTTGAGTGTGCTGAAAACATGGTCGAAGTTTGCCCTGGAGCTTATAACCAATACTTGGTTTATTCTTCTGGAGGAGTCGCCTTCACTGCCATTGCCAAGTGCCCCTGGAAAGTCCCTACATATGTCATCGGTATCATTTCTCTTTGCCTTGTCATCATTCTTATTGTGCTTTTCTTTGTCGCTATGAGAGGAATCCCTGTTAAAACTGTCTTTACTCTCCTTGGTCTGCTTGCACTCGTTCTCTTGATGGTTGCGACTGGCTTGATGGTTCGTGACTTGGTTAATGGATTCAAGTTCTATGCCGACCATGGCACTGGTACAATCTTTTATCCCGTCACCTACATTGTCAATATCGTTCTGATGGTGATTGGAACCCTTTCTACAAGTGTTCTTATTTGCTTTGGAAGAGGGTTCAAAAGTCGTGGTGGAAATATTGTCCAAAGAGTTGATGGACCAGTCTCAGTCAAGGTTTCTGGCAATCAATCAAATCACAATACTCCAGGTCATGGCTATCCCAATAATAATTCCCTTGCCACAAGTAGCAGAAATATTCAATATTCCCAAAATCATGGCCACCTCAACACTGCACATAATCAATCGTCAATGGTCACTGATGGCGATCGCAGCACTATGCAACTCCAAAATCAATCTTGGAGAAGATAAATTTAAAATATATTATTGCATATTTTTTGGCTCGTATTTACAAATTCTAGGCATGCATCAGTATACATCCTCGATTATAATTTATTTTTCCTCCTTCCTTCTTTAGAAAGGAAAAAAAAAATTGAAAATAATTCTCTCACTTAAATAGATACGATATCTTTTATCATTTTAACACACAAACTCTTTAAAAAAACCACATTTTCTTAATTTTTGATTTCTAATCCGCCAGTTTCTTTTCAAAACAGCTGTGATGATTGTTAAACATCGTGGTTGCATTTTTAGAAATTGTTCCACACATAGCAAAGTTTTTAGAGACAGATAGCAGACATCAAAGAAACCTGAAGAGGATTGTACTGATTGGAAAAAGGCTTATTCATGTCAAATTGGAAAAGAAAACTTTCAAGGCTTATCAGGGCTTTCAAGAAAATTATAGCTTGAGAACGAAAAAGATGGACCTTTTCAATCCAAAGTTTGGAGTAACGGGATTTATTTGCTTGAATTTCTCTGCAAAAACCTACGACTTTGATGAAGCTTAGTGAGAATAAACAGAGCTGGGAATTGCCGGTCACAAAATAAGGCCTTTGCTGAACGCAATATTCGGGAAATTTTCCGGCCCTCTGTAAGAAGTGTTTGAATATCCTCAAATCCTTGTGAGTTAGAGATAGAGCATTCAGAATTGCCAGGATCTTTATATTTATCCTGCTTTCTCTTAAGATTCAAGGAGTTGGGTTTTCATGTGCTCATTTTTCGTGCTGGAGCTCTGTTCTTCAATCATCTTTCTTTTAATGATTTTGATAAAGGTGCTAGAGAGGGTGCTTTGAGGAAGTTTGGAAGATGTTTGGCTCTCTGTAAATACCTTTTTTTTAATTTGGTGGTTCATATCTAGGATTGAAGAAGAAATATTCAGGAAAAGAGTTTTCACTGTCAAGTTTTTAATTTCAAAGAAAGCCATTTCCAATTCAAAATCCCAGGTTTAAGACTGATTAAAATCAGAAATTCTCTTCTTCCAATTTCAAACACAAAATTCTTTTCATTTTAAGAAAAAAATTTTGAAAAAAAATCAAAGCGATTTTTCATGAAGGGAATTTTTCTGTATGATAAAAAAAGTCACAATTGACAAAAACGACCACGGGCCAGGAATAACGAGACTTTTTCCAGCTCTGTTGGGTGTTGTTGTCATTTCACTTTTGGCAGCTGCATGCTCCTGGATGATTAGAGATATTGTTGATGGATTCCAGTATTTTGTCACACTCCAGATACTGACACATTCCGTCTCATCACATAGATTACTAACGTCATCTTAATGCTTGCTTGATCTGTAGCCGCTCGGGCAACTAGAGTTGAATTTAAAGTTGGTGCTGGTAGACAGAGCAACCAAAAAGTTGTTGTCAAGATAGATCGATCCTCTTCCTGAATCTCATCAACAAATACATTCCGACAATTCTCAACCAGTACCTAAAGCAAATTGGAAAGGTCAAAAAACCATTAATGTCACAACGAATACTTCTGGAAATAGCAACAATTGTGGATATTATGAGAGGGAAGGGAATCTTTAGACCTACATAGATTGTTCTTGAAAAATATGAGCCATCCAAATCATTTGTTCAATGATCTCTTTTCTTAATTTTCCACAACAAGATGATGGAGAGCTGTGAAAGGCATTCTGTATTGAATATTCTCAACTTATGACTCGCTGATGCTTGAAAGAAACTTTCCATACTCCAATCAGTTTTTCGTTGGTTTTGTTCGAAAAAAATTCTCTGAGAGGGATTGAATTTTTTCTCCTTTCTTTAATTCTCATTCGTGGCCAGGAATTAATTCAAGGAAAATTAAGTGACTTGGGCTTTCCAATAAATCAGAGGATTAGACAAAAAAGTAAAAAAAGTAAAGAGAAATAGCTTTTTTCAAATTAACTGACACAAGCCTTTAGAATTTCGCTCTTTTTTGTTGAAAAGAAGGTCAAATTTTGAAAATCTGCTGCACTCTGATATTTTTTACCGTTAGAACTTAATCTTTCGCAGATACCAAGTTATTTATACCTTGGCTTTGATATTTGAAAGATAAATCATGCAAATGAATCTTAATTAAAAAATTTGTTTTTCTTGCTAAAGTTCAACCCCATATTGACCAGAAAAAAAGCAGTCCTCCAAAAACCCCCTCTTAGATGAGTTTTGTAATTTGCTTTCGAATTGTGAAAAAAAAAAAAAATCGGAGTTTGCTAGATTTCTGTTCAGAAGAATCTTTTATCTAAATGAAAATCTTCAACAGCATCCGACAACCACCTTCAAAAAAACGAATTTTGAAAGAAGATTGAAAGAATCTCAAACATACGAAGTTCTCAATTAATCACTTTTTTGATAGGAGAAAGATTTTTCTTCTAGATCAAGTGCTTTAAATTTCTGACAGACTGAAAGATCATTATCTTTTTCTGGGCAAAATGAAGTTTATAAAATAAAATACCACTCTTCAAATTCTTCTTTTTTTAAATTTCGATGAATACATTTTCTATAAGAATTAAGAATTTAAAAATCAAATAAAATTAAAAAAGAAAAAATCTCTTGGCTTGTCTCCTTTAGATTTGCCATCAAATTTAAATAAAATTTCTATGTGGATATAAAAAAAAAAAGTCATTCAAGAGGTACATTAAGTAACAAGGTAATTTTACAATACAGTCTAGTAAATAGAATATATAATATGTTGGTTGGATTATGTGTGCCTCTTTTACTTACCGTATTCCCTCTAGATTTTGGGTTCCTAGAATTTGGGTGATGTTGGACATTTCAAAATTTTTAGACTTATTTCTAAAGTTTGGGTAATTTTTGGCTTTAAAAAATTTTTTGAGGTTACCC
>Ga0182738_1002635_pt1 | contig 21199 bp, 15 predicted proteins | sample eDN5th30CBELigMG_FD_128876 | JGI IMG/M metagenome (GOLD analysis project Ga0182738, IMG submission 128876) | Enriched Miracle-Growth compost microbial communities from Emeryville, California, USA - eDNA 5th pass 30_C BE-Lig MG (version 2)... ... | reverse complement strand
ATGCAACTTGATGAAAAAGCGGATGCTGGCGATACCAGAGAGGAAAGAGGTAAAATACTTGAATTTATTGAAAATATTAACTCTCTCTCAATTTAGCTTTTAGAATGTGGACTAACTCATTGGATTTGACTGATGCTAAGGATGAACCATTCTATATGAATAACTTGTATGAAGATGTCAATGACGGAGTTATACTCTTGAAAATATTCGAGTGTATTTCACCTGCTGGAGTTGTTGATTGGAAAAAATGCAGTTTGAACCCAACCAATAAATTTAAGAAGACTGAAAATTGCAACTATGTTGTTGATATTGGCAAGAAGTCCGGATACACTTTGATCAATATCGGTGGTGCTGATATTGTCAATAAAAATAAAAAGCTCATCTTGGCCATCTACTGGCAAATGGTTAGACAACACATTTTACAGGTTATTTGGGGGTAGTTGATAAAATAATAATTTTTTTTTAAATAGACTATTGGTAACCTTTCTGAAGAAGGACTTTTGAAGTGGGCCAACTCAAGAGTGAAGGACGTCTCGCCTATTAAATCCTTCAGTGATCACTCTCTCAGAGATTGCAAATACTTGTTTGCCTTGTTGAACTCAATTGAACCCAGAGCTATTAATTGGGAATATGTGAGTGCTGGCGAAAATGAAGAGCAAATTGAAAATAACGCTAAATATGCCCTTTCTGTTGCCCGTAGAATCGGAGCCACTATCTTTTGTGTGTGGGAAGATATTAGAGATGTTAAACCTAAAATGATTATGACCATTCTTGCTGCCCTCAAGAAAGTCGCGGAAGAAGGCCCTGCTCCAAGAAAGAAGTCACTAGAAGAAGCTGGCACTACAACCCCAAAAGCAACAACAACAACAACTTTTTCTTCAGGCTCAAAGACAACCACCACAACCACAGCTTCGCAACCTAAAACTGAAGTTGCTGCTCACAACACTGAACCTAAAATCACAATGTCCAGCGCTTTAAAGGCCAGAGCTGCAATGTTCAAATAATTCACTTGAAAAATGCATAATTAATTTGTGAGAAAAAGAAATTTCATATTAGATTCTATAAGACAGGCATTTTTCTTTAGAGATCTATAATTTTGATAATATATTATTTCTCTAAATCCCTAACAAAAGATGTATCCAGTGGATGAATGTCTCATCGAAAATAAACTCTGTATGTATATACACAGCAGTAGCAGTAAATTTCTGAAAATTAAAAATCTCATTTCGAAGTCGATTGCTTAATTGGAGTCATCTTATTTTTGGACTCTTAGATTTTCCAGGTATGGGGAAGAAACTTCTTTGCTTCTGTGTTAAAAACAGATCAATATTTAAGGTCATATATAATTTTCTAAACAAAGATCCCCAATAAATATACACATTGTCTATCACATATCATATTCAACGTCATGAAACAAATAATCACTTAATTCCCTTTCTTCAACTTTCCTTCAATTTGCGCAAGTTCGACTGGATTTTTGACAGAAAGTTTAACCGACTTCATGAGAGCTTCATAACCCTCGTCCTTTCTATTGAGAGCTGTGAAAGCGCTACTGAGATTGAACCATGAATCAGCGCATTCAGGATTAAGTTCGACTGCCTTTTGGAGGATAGGAATAGCTTCATCATTTCGGTTTTGTCCGCATAAAGCTGCACCAAGGCTTCTGTAGGCAGGATAGAGCGATGAGTCTAGTGAAATTGCCTTTTGATAACTCTTGATTGCTTCATCCTTTCTTTGCAAACTGTCCAAGACAGCGCCAGCGTTATTATATCCCATTGCATCTTCAGGTTTTATTCTGATGTAGTTTTCAAAAGCAGACAAAGCTTCTTCAAGCTTTTCCAGATTCATGTAAGCAGTACCGAGAAAATCATAGGCCTGATAATGATTGGGGTCGATTTTTGTTGCAGCTTGCAAAGCATAAATTGCTGCTTGTGGTTGTCCCAAAGTTTGCAGATCAGCGCCAAGATAAAAGTGAGCGTTGGCATTTTTTGGTTGCAATTTTATTATTGCTTTGTGGACTTCAAAAAGTTCAGCGTATCTGTCCTGAGCTCTGAGCAGACCAACGAGATTCATATGGTAGATGACATTGGAAGGGTGGAGCTCTCTTGCTTTCTGGAAGGCGAGTGTTGCTTCCTCAATTTTTCCTTGGGCAACTAATGATTTACCAAGGTCATTTTGGATTTTTGCCATTGAAACTTGATCAGATGTATTCTGGTTTGGTGCAGAAGAATCCATTATGCTGTCCGCAGAAAAGTTTTAAAAGTTTAATTTTCAATGATAAAGAGAAGATTTATCATAAAACAATTTGCGCAAAATCAAATCAGAAAAGAACAAAAGATGTCTAGCAAAAATCTTTCGAAAAAACTTCTGCATCTTTCTTTCTCCCAGATAAAAAATCGCTCGGTTGTTTTCGGAGATTTTTTTGTTACATTTTTTTTTTGACCCAAGTAAGGGACAAAACTCAAAAAAAAAGGGATTATGAAAACTGAAATTCTTTATATTCAATCTTTTAGTTTTATGAGAAATCTCTGATCCTTGAGAATTGCGAGATTTATCTTTTTTGATCAACAAAGAAATCAGCTCAAAAAATTATTTCCTCCTTTATTCAGGCAGCCTCTGCTTGAGAGAAAAATTATCTGATTCTTTTTTTGTCCAAAATTATGAATCATTTATTCTCTGAAAAGGAAAGTCATACTGGCAATACTTTGGGATATTGTGAAAGTCGACAAATTGTAGATTTCACATGAAAGACAGGAAAAGAGAACATTCGAAATTTTGATCATTGAATTGAACTCTCCTTTAAAAAAGCAAATTCTCGAATTTTTCAAGATATTTTAATAATTTTATCTTTTTTTTTTAATTTTATTTTATTTGAGAAGAGGCAGAAATATTCTTTGGACCGTATTCTCAAACTTTTTAAAGACTCTAGTTTTCAAAAAGCGATTATTTGGTTCTCTGGCAACTCTTTTAAACGAAATTGATCAGCCAGGCAATTGGTTTGCAAAAACAAAAAAAGCTTGACCAAAAATTCAAAACTTTTCTAACCGTCGAAATGTTTAGTCAACAATTACAGCATTCGAAAAGATTAACCGCCACATAATTATTTTTTTTTCAATTCTAGTCAATGTTTTTGGACTCAGACATTGAGGATTTTTTCCTTCATTTTTCAAAATCATGAAAAAAATGTTTGGTTTATTTCAAACATTTGGTTCTTCAAATTTGAGAATTTTCCTCTCTTTCTTTTTTCTACTTCATTTTCTTGTGTCATTTTCATACAAAAAAAATATTTGAAATTCTGAAAATTATGGTATATTGAGCCAAATGAAGCGGAAACCAGAGTCAGAAGAACCACAGCGGGAGAGAAAAGGAGAAAGGTGAAATTTGCTGTTTCAGAGACTCCCAAGGAATAGAAATCTTCATCTATATTTTTTCTTTTTCAAAATGAAACCATCCATCAATCCTAAATTTGATTAAAAATGATCGATATTTAACGATTCTCCTCACTAAAATTGAGCTAACTGGATTCCTAACCAACTCTGCCATGATTTTGTTTTAACTGGAAATCTCTTTTTCAATTCATTTTGAAAAGACGTAAAAATTTGGATCGCAAACATTTTTGAAAAAGAAAAAATTGTGAGATTGCGCCTTTAATGACCAGAATTTAGAACTCATTTGAAAATTTGTTGGTGTAAATGAAATGCGGAAAATTTGACAAAGTTTGAAATAATCAAATCATGTAATCCAAACCCAACCTCAACTCAAACCCCAATAAACATTTTCCAATTTCAGCCTCTCAAAGGATTTTGTCTCGTTATCCAAAAGGACATTTCAAAAGAAATATCAATAGCTAACAGAGATCCACTTGATTGAATATGAATAACATTCCCACTTTTTAAAAAGCTGTTTCAATTGAGGCAAAAGTTTGACAAAAGGATAAGAATCGAGAAAGCCTCTTTAACTTTGAAAGAAACATCAATGAACAATTTTTTGGGTCAGCCTTCTTTAAATCAAATGCAATAATGAGATTGGAACATTGTTTTAAGATCTTAATTTTGAAAAATAAATTTGAAGAAATGGTTTTAAAATTAGTCCCAAATAAACCGATAAAATAGGTTTGAACAATAAAACTTTTTACCTTGATCGAATTAAGGCGTTTTGTGATAAATTAGAAATCAAGGTGCTTCTCCCTCTTAAAATTCGAATTTCTCATGATGGAAGAAATCGCATTTGTATTTTCCCGTTTTATTCCTCTTTTTCAACAGACCATATGGCAGAGATGAGAGAACTCGAGAGAAATCCCAATTGCTGCCCAGAATGACGATTGGTTGTTTTATGAAGCAAGTCATCATAATTTTGTTTAATTTTAAATTGCAGTTGCTTTACAAAAAATATTCTAAGGTCTGAAATCTTATAAATAAATCGATTGTTCTATTAAATTTCTTTATGAGGTGGTCAAAAGCCATGCAAATTGCCTCAATAAAGAGCAACTTCTAAGTATCATCCGAAAGGTGTTAAAACAAAATCAATCTTTTGAGAATCAATTTTTATCCAGAAAGCCTTGAAGCATGAGACATCCATCTCTGACGATAATTTTTATGCGATCAAAAGGTAAGTTTTCATTGAGAATCAAAACTCAACGGGTCACTGATCTCACGTTTATCTCTCATTGGATCCCTTTTCCTTGGAGCTCAGAGAAAATCACATTTTGTGGGTGTGGGTTTATTTTAATAGTTTTCGATCAAAAACCCATTTGGCAGAAGCAAAATAAAAATTTTAAGGTTATTTTTTAAACGACTTGACTTAATCTAGAATTAATCTGAACTTTGATTTGACTTAATATTAATTTTGTCGCAACAATTCTCTACGTTATTAATTAAATAATGAATTCGACCAAATTGCATTCTCTGTATTTTTTCCGCAGAGTCAAGGAGAAAGAATATTCTGTATTTTCATCAAGTGCGCCAAAACTTACGAAATCACCTCCTAAATGTCATCCTCAATTCTATTTGATTGAAAAGGGCGCTTTAATAAAGTGTCCTTACAGGAGAAAATTAATTTTAAGAGAAGAGACGTGAAAAAAATGTATAATCATCATCAATTTAGAGAGTTTTAAATCATAAAGGATATTAATGAAGATGAAAAACAGACAATCCTTTGATAAGGAAGCACAAGTTAATTTCTCATATCTATAAATTCTTATGAACGACTACTTAATATGTATTATATGAACAAACTAAAAAAGTATTAAGCAGTATCCCTTGGGATTAGTTCTTTTCATCATAAAAACTCAGAAATTGGAAGATTTTCTCATCGGAAGTGTCGGGGACGGGTTCGGGGAATGCAGGATTTCTGGAAAGCTTTTGTTTGAGGTCATTATTTTCTTGCATGAGGTTCATCAAAGTGTTGCACATACCGAGTCTTTGCTTCAACATGCTGTTTTCCTTGAGGATAACCTTGACCATCTTTTCAAAGTTTTCTTGGAGATCAGTGTTGACGACTGCGCTGCTATCATCATCGAATTGATCCTTCATCTCCCATTCAATCTTTCCAGCAGGCTTGATTTCAGGAGCGAAGAACTCGTTCAAGTAGACATCCTTTTCCTTTTCGACCTTGGTGTAGATGGGAGTGGGCTCGGGATGCTCATGGTAAGCAGGAGTGGGTCCTTGAGTTGGGACCTTCTTGTGATAATTGCTGGCACTTTCGTGTTGCTTGAGTTGAGCCATGGTCAAGAATGACTTGTTGCAACCGGGATAACTGCAGACGCACATCTTTTCGCCCTTGTGCTTGAGCATATGATAACGGAGACCAGCCTTGGTGGGGAACTTCAAGTCGCATCCTGGGGCGTCGCATTGGAAAGGCATTTCACCAGTGTGGATTCTCAAATGGTTCTTCAAGGCATCCTCACGCTTGAAGGTTTTGTTACAGCCGTCAAAGGTGCAGGTGAAGGGTCTGGAGACGACATGGATGACCTTGTGTCTCATGAATTCGGATTTGAAGCGGAAAATCTTTCCACAATCGGGGAAAGTACAATGGTGATACTTCTTTCCATCACGGTAGATTTCCTCACAGAAGTCAGCGGAATCGCTGCCGGGCTGGCTCATTTCGTGAAAGTCGTTAATATCAAAGTTGTAAAAGTTTTCCATGATGAGTTTAACAAAATTTTAAGTTAATTATTTTAAAAAGTTCAATCAATAAATAAGGTTTCTCATAAACTACTAAAAATTAAAACCAGAAAATTCCAATTCACACCTAATCAACAGTCCCAATAGACATTCATTTACTGGGTTAATAACTGATCAAAAAATCTATTTATTGGCATATTCATGTTCAATCTTCATAGATGCTCATAAACTCTGGACTATTAATTAAGATTTCAAAAGAACAATTGAATTTATCTTGATTTTGTGAAAAACATTTTTGGAATTTATGAGAGAAATGTCAAGGGAGATTTTTTTTTTTGAGGATTGGTTCAAGCAATGAACTAATAACCTTTATTTCTTTGAAAGATTGTGGAGTGAGAGCAAAGGCGAAAAGGAATGTATTCTCAAAAATTTTTCTTGAATTCGAATCATTATTTATTTCTAAAATATAAATAATAAGAAAATCTCCCATCTACGAGGGGAGTAAAACAACTCTTAATCTTTTCTTTCGGGATAAAAAAAATTGTTCATATTACCAACGACAAATTCTCTCAAAATATGTGATTTTATCAATAAAAGCAAGAGATCCCCACAATCAGGAATGTTCTTTGAAGAATAACCACCCTCAAGGTTTATCTTTGTCCTCCTCCAATTCCGATCGAGTTTTAGCTGGAAAGCCGGTCATTTTTCTTTATTAATCGAGGGGGTCTGGAGAGAAGAAGACTGTATTGCTTTGCATATTGATAATTGATCAAGAACAAATTAAACATACGCTCATTTTTGATATTTTAATCCAAAAATAGTATGAAAATCTGGTCAATTAAAAAGATAAATTAATTCAAGATTCAACTCTAGGCAAACTAAACCTCGATAAAGTTTGCAAAAAATGCAATTCAAACAAAGTTTTGATTTTGGATATGAAAACTTTGAGGAAGGAGTTTTCAAGGAAGGATGAAATGATTTCAATCTGTATTTTTCAATGTCCTTCAAAACATCATCTCAATGATGGATCAGACCAAAAATGTTACTCGAATTAGAGTTACAAAACTGGCAAAGATTTCTCTCATAACGATTCCGATCTCGATGATTGACATTAAAAAGCGCAGAAGCAATGAATAGGAAGGGAAACATGTCCTTTAGAAAACCAATCTCTCTCTCTTCTTCAATGAATTGGCAGCAAGCACTTCATTCTATTTAGGAGGGATTATTGATAGAAAAAAGCTTTGAAATTTTGTTAACAAAATTCCTCTGGGCTTGGAATCAGGAAGTTCAGAGTTCTTTTTAATACGACTTTTCATTCAAACTTGAACACCACATTTTTTTAAATGGGATTAAAATGACTAGAATCATTCGTTCTGAGAGAATTAAACATCTATTTTGAAAAAAATCATTGGCATGATAGATTATAAACCAAACCTAAATCTTTGAGAGAGTTTTCTTTTTTGTCAATACTTCAGAGTTTAGACTTTATTTTGAAGTCATTTAGAAACCTTTATTAGACTTTTTTGCAACCTTCATCACAAGTATTATTTTTCAGGATTCTAAATTTTGACAATCAACAAAAAACTCAGACTATTTTTGACAAAATTGGTAAAATTTTGATTCTTTTTTTAACAAGAGCTGTAAAAATCCAGAGATTTTGCTTGAGATTCAACATCATTTCCCCTTGAACTAATGGAAACTGTGACATTTTCGAAACAAAAAAATAGAGAAAAACTTTGATCTCCATCGAAACCTTTCAGTTTAATAAAGTACGTTAGATTTCATTTAATTTTCTCCATAAGAATGAAGATGGCAGCTTTTGATTTCAACCGGCCTAAGAAAATTTGAGATTTAAAATTCAGATGGTTGAAACTCCCAGTTTCAAAGACAAACTCCTTCAGTCAATTTCGAGATTCACTGATTCTTTGTATTCTGTGTTTTCAAAATCTGAAACTAAAGAGACAAAATTTTAAGATTGAAGAATGCTTAAATTCGCTTTAGAAACGAGTTCAGTTTTTCAAGGACATCTCTTGATTTTTAAAAATTTGGCAAATCAAGTTTCAAAGCTCTCAATCTTTCCTTGTGATTAATTTTCAATCTCAATGAAAGCAAGGAATTGGGATGATCGCAAGGGCTCAAAGAAATGGAAAATATCTGGATTTGAAGCTTGCACCCAAAGTGATCCATATCGGAATGAGTGTGATATCTTTTTTCTCTTATTGTTAAGAGAGGAAGATTTTTATTTCAATTTTCATATTTTCAATAGAAAAAATAAATCCTGGGTCTAAATCATTTCTTAACTGGTTAAAATTGTAAAAAGCGAAAAATTGTTGAGTTCTGATGATTTAAAGAAAAAAAAAGTCCTCAATAAAACTCCCCAAAAAATCTTTGAAAAAGCTTTATGGATTGTTTAAAAACAAAATGAGAAAAAAAACCTCCAATCTTCTCCTCGAAAATCGTTTATGTTTAGTGATTTGTAAATTTTGTCAAATGTTGGAGAAGACTCAACATTGCCTGAGGTTTTGCTTTCAATACTTTTCGGGTTTCATGAGAAAAATTTCAAAGACTCCTGCTTTTTTCGACACCCATTTTTTCATTAATTTTCATTTTTAAATGAGTTCAGCTTTCTCTAAAAATTAATGCAAGGAAATAAATCTCTCTTGAAAAATTTGAAATTTTGCCAAGATTGAAACGAATGAAATTTGGAGGAAAGAATTGTTTTTCGACTTACAAAAAATCGGAATCATGAAATTGATGGGGATCTTTTGCCAGAAAAAGTAAGAGAATTCTTTTTCCGATCGGGCAAGGTTTTTTGACGACAATTTTTCCGCAGATTTTTCGTGATTTAAAGAACTTTAAATCAGTCCTATTGGGAGGATTATGGGCAAGCAATCGAAGGGTTCTTGACTCAAAAAAAACGCAATTCCTAAACTTCGAATTTATCTCGTTATCAATATGAGAAACTGAGACCATTTTGAAAATCAGAAAAGCCAGAATATATGTTTTTGATAAAAAATGTAGGTGCCAGTCCGAATCATCAATTCTATAGACAATATTTTTCAACAGAAAATTCTTATGGTGAAATTAGGAATTCTTAATTCTGTAGGTAAAAAAACCTTCTTTAATCTCACTTTTTTTTCTCTCATCTCATCATAATGAAATGCGATTAATGGAAATTATGATGATGAGGAGAAATAAAAAGGAGAATTTTTGGTAAATTAAAGAACGTGACCTGTTTTTTGTATAAATATTATATATATAATACAATTATTATACAAATATTATACAGAAAATATACAAATATTATACAAAAAACAGGTCACGTCCTTTAATTTACCGAATTTTTTATATCTGAACAATTAATTAGAATTAAAAAATTTTTGTGAATCTTGGAATTGAGATTTGTTGATTTTTTGAGAAATAAAATGTTATTTTTTTGAATAATTTGTGTAAATACTTTGGAGAAAAACCTTTTTTAATTTTGTTGAATTTTAATTAATTCATGAGTTAATTAGTTGTTGTATTTTGATTTCTCAAAAATATAAATAATTTTAATTTGAAATTAAAAGAATTTTAAAAATTGCAATATTGATAATTTTTCTTTCATTTTTCTTAAAGTTGAAACCTTTCAGAAACCTCTTTCTTTCTTCAACGATGAAAATAACAAAAGTGGGTTTATAGCAGACTTAACCCTGAGGAGAAAAAAGTCGCAGAAATCAGAAAGCCGTTTAAGAAGGTGTTCGTTTCAAATTGAAATGTTGCTCTCTTGTTCTCAAATACATTTTCTCGAGATGGAAAACTTCGAAATTTGACAGTCGTTGACAGGAAATGTAAAATTTATATTTTCGAACAAGTCTAAGCATTTGATCTTCAATTTACACCATTTCCCCTTGGAAATTAATAAACTATCATTTATAATAATTTCTTGGTTTGGCCTTCAATTTGATTTCTCAGAGAGATTTGAACTCAAAAGTACATATCAATTTTTTAAAAAAATATCAATCACGTCAAACATAAAAACTAAACCTTTTCTCACAAAATAAATCAGAGACGAGAACCAAAATCAGCTTTTTCAATATTTTCAACATTATAAGAAAATTCTCCTTTGTAGACTTGAGTTTTGCCTTTATGCTCAGTGTAAAAGGTGACAGGCCCCATCTTCATATTATCTTTGTATTGGGCTACAAGTTTTTCATTATTTTTAAATTCCATTAAACCTTCTCCATTGGCTGCATTTTCCTTAAAATTGCACTCAAAGAGGCCTTCTTTCATTTCGACAATTCCTTTTCCGTTGAAAACCCCATCCTTGAAAAGTCCCTCGTATTTCATTCCGTTTGAAAATTTCAACTCTCCTTTTCCTTGTTTTTTGTCATCAACAAATTGTCCTTCATAAACAGACTGATCTTTGAACTTGTATACCCCATGTCCCTCCTTCTTATCATGTTTAAAGGATCCTTGGTAACTTTCTTGTGAAATTTTATACAAGATCTTGCCAGTCCCATGCTTTTTGCCATTCAGCATTTCTCCTTCATAGTGGCACTCGTGGTCAGAATAAACACCCTTACCAGTGATTTCTCCTTCAAAGAAATCTCCCTCATAAACTCCACCATCGTTCCAATTGAGCTTCCCTTTTCCATGGAACTTGTCGTTTTTGAAATCACCTTCATAAATCGAGGGAGCATTTCCGCTTTGCTTGGGGTATTTGAAAATGCCTTTTCCATCTTTAACGGAATTGACAATATCTCCATAATATTCATAACCTTCGCTTGTGCTTAAAATTCTCATGGGATTCGTTGGTTGGTTATCCTTAAAGTTTGCTTCAATTATGGTCCCATTTGAATTATCATAATAAACTCCCTTTCCGTAAAATTGACCGAAATTGAAATTTCCAACATATTTATTTCCATCTGCAAAGTAATATTCACCCTCTCCATGAAACTGCTCATTTTTAAATCTCCCGATATATTTATCGCCTGTATTAAACTTGACTTCTATCACTTGATTTTCATCTTCCATCTTGATGGGAGTTGGAGTCGTAGGAAATTTTCAGTGTGTTTAATTCAATAAAAATATTTATAATTAACTAACTGAATCGTTAAGAATTTAGATGATCAGAATATAAAGATTATGATTTAAAAGAAAAAATGATTTTTCCCATATTTTCATTTCTTTCCATACTTTGATGACCTTGTTGGATCTATGACAAAATTTCAAGAAATAAAATTCAAAAAAATTACTGGGCTGGGATCTTTCCAATCAACAGGAATTGTAGAACCAATGCATACTTTAAGCTTGCCATCATTGAAATGAGGAAGCACTTTCTTGTTAAACCTTTGGATGAGATCTGCCTTATATTGATCTGACCTTGATCTATTCGAGGATTCAGATTCTATGTATGCAACTCTATAGAAATTTACCTGAGAGTTGTTGCAATGAGAGAAATTCTTTTTCCAACTAAAGAAGCAAAATTAGCAGTTGTTTTAGCTCCAGATAGTAATCCATAAAGAATCCATCTTGCATCCATTGCAGCAACTTCAGTATTCTAAAAAGTTATATGGGTGGTGGATTTAGAAATACAGTTGCGTAATATTGAGGTCCAACACAATCAAGAATGACATCAACTCCTTTATTTCCAACAACATCAAGGATAGATTTTGATAAGTTATCTGTTGTTTTGTAATTGATGGCAGCTTCAGCTCCCAAACTATAATTGTTATTTTGAATGTCGAAGCAAGCTGTTACTTTACCTTTTTGTGAATTGGGCTTTTTCTTCCGTAGATATGGTGACGAAGGGAATTCCACCAAACAACCGAACTAATTGGATTGCTGCACTTCCTACTCCGCTCGCTCCTGCATAAATCAGAACTTTCTCATTTGGTTGAATTTGACCTAAATTATTGAATTGAAAAGACAACAATAATTACTGAGTTCAAGAAGTAGAAATGCTGTAATCCATGCTTCTGGAACACCTCCAGCCTTTCACTTTTCAAGATAATAAGATTGTTTTTGTTACTTGTTCCAATGAGATGGTTTCTGGAACATCCATAATATGATCTTTATGAGTGACACAATACCTTGAGAAATAATAAATGGGCCATCTTAAAAAGATAGATAGGGTTACTGAGCGCATCCACCTCCTGACAATAAAGTCATAACTTTTCTTGAATTGTCACTATAGTCAATAATAAATGCTTTATTTTCCAGTTTTATCATTATACGCAATTGAGCCATCTGGATTGCAGAGATATCCCGCTGCTTCAAGTCCCAAAATTGGTGATGCTCCTTTTGAAAAAAATTAGCAAAAGTGTGTTTTTGGCTTTTCAAAACCTTTAGGTGGGGGATACTTTCCTTGTCTCTTTCAAAACATTATTGAAAACAATTATGATTTTCATGAAATTACTTGAAGGATATCAGCTCTATTTAAACCTGCAGATTTGACTTTTATGAGGACTTGATCGATATTTGGTTGCTAAAAATGAATGAATCACAGAGTAAAAAGGTTTATATTTACAGGAAGAGGCGATTCATCAATTTTGATGACAGATGCGTCTCCAAAACCATTCAACCCCACATGTTTCATTGTTGATAATGTTCTTGCAGATTTGAAAAATGGTGATACGAAAGAGCCATTTGTAGATCTTGATAAAACAGAAACCAAATTAGAAATCATTTAGAATTATTATTTTGTTTATCAAACTGAGAGAGTTGAATATAAGAAATTAATTCAAAAAGAAAATGTTGAAATTATGCTATCGCCAAGATAGGTTAAAAAAAAAAAAAAATGTTGAAATGGAGGAGAGAGGTTTAATCAGATATCATTATGATAGAGGTCAATTTGGGATACAATTGAGAAATAAAAAAATTTGATATTTATATAAGTGAAAAGCGTTTAAAAATTACTGAGTTGTATCGACGAAAATGAAGTTCTTGTTGAGCTTAGCTAGATCTTTTTCGATTTGAGCGAGTTCTTTTTCACAGTCTTCCTTCCTACAAGAGTTTTTAGCTTTAATTCTTTCTTACAATAACTTACTTTCTCTTTAATCCGACAGTATCGATTTTAGAAATGTGGGTGATTTGTTGATATTCCTTGTTGACAATTTCCCACTTCTTCTTCAAGCCTTCTCTCAAAATTCTCAATTCTTCTTCTGACATCAAAAACTTTTCATTATCTCTTGCTTCTTCTTCTTGGATGTGGACAGTTTTGATATGTTCATATTCTCTGTTCATCTGATCTTTGATATTTTCAAGGTACTTGGGAACTTTGCCATATTCCTTCTTCTCAACAAACTTCTTTTGACCTTCAATAACCTTTGGTTGAGAGAGCATATTTTCGACGGCATTGGCGACAATATAGTTCTTTTGAGTTTTGAGTCCCATAATGGGTTTTTCTTGGACTCTAGGAACATCAGGCTTCTTGTAGTTTTCATCGTATTTGAAAGCACTTTCACCTAAGAATGGAATGAAATGGATTGAAGAGATGATCCAGGTTACTTGGAGCTTGATAGTTGTATCCCATTGTTCCAGTTCCTCTTTTTCTATAGCTATCAGTTTGTGGCTTAACAGCTCCTTTTGGTTTTCCCATTGTGGCACCTGTAGCTTTTGCTGGGTGAGGTCCTTGGAATGCCTCAGTTCTACCACTCAGGTTAGCAACCTAGTTAATGAGTTTCAGCAAAGATGATAAACAATAACTACCTTTGGGACTGATGTGGTCACGTGGCCAAAAGTACTAGCAGTTGGTGGAATGTTGGGATCGTACTTTGATCTGTGTAAAGCTTCTTTAGGAGGCTGGATATATTCCTTGGGGATAAGATTGTAGATGCTTTCACCTTCCATTCCAAAAAACTGTTTTTTATTAAAATATTTATGAATTATCCTTGAAAGAAAAATCATAAATTTAAATCGATCAAGAGACCTTCAACAGACAGATAACAGACAGACAACAGACCGACGTTAGATCCAAATCCAAAAAATAAAACTGAAACATTACAAAAAAAAATATTTGAGTATTCTGAGAACTATCTCTGCATACATGTGGGGGACAAGCTGAGTTTCTGCGATAAGTTTCGGAAAAAAGTGTTTGTTACAGAACCACTTTCAGTTCGAAGGTCTTTCGAGATTTTTTTGTTAACACTCAATTCAAGAGATTCGATATATCTTTGTTCATTCAGTAATTTAACGAGCAGCCAATCTCTCAATTCAAAGTGAAAAATCACTGTTATTTGTCTGTTTGCTGACTTACCATCATGGTGATCATTCTTGTGACTCTAAATTATTTTGGATAAATGATGGAGTGGACAATATGATAGTCTCAATTGGGAAAAAAAAATAAAAGTGACTTTTTAAGTCTAAATGATAAAAGTGATCAGGTGGAAAAACAGAATAAAATTGTCACATTATTAATTAAAGATTATCGTCGTAGTCTAAATATTTTTATTTCGAGGCGCGCGCCTATTTATTTATTTCTCCCAAAGCCAAAAAAAAAACAAACAAACAACATCACCCCCCCATCAGAAAAGACCAGTCAAGGATTTGCAGCTATTTACAGTGCCATCTCAGGAAATCTCTTTTTATTCGCAGAATGTCAAAGAAGTATTCTTTGTCTCTTCATTTTTCAGCTTTCAAACTCTCTTCTTTTTGAGTATTATTATTTCACTCTTTTTGGAGGGCACAGATTTTTTTCTTGTTGCACAAATAAATATAGAAATTTCTCCTTATGAGAAAGAAGTTTTTTGAACTAGATATTTCTTCTCTGATCGAGAGATTTTGCTGATCCATATCTTTGACGTAAGAAAGAAGATTTTGGATTGATATTTAGATGTCGCAGTAATTAATTCCGATCACGTCATGGAATTGTATTATAAATTTAGAGAATAAGAAAGCGTGGGAAAAGAGCGTCTTTTAGTTCAAACCAAAAATATAAATTCAGGTGCTCATTCTGATTCTGCTGATAAATTTAAAATATTTTTTTCAATTAAGGAGGCAGAACTTGCATCATAATGGAACAGATGATTATAGAGTTCTTGGCCAAGTCATCCGAGCTTATCCTTCATAATCGCCTCTCTGCAACACAAACGCTCGAAGGAATCCTGAATAAGCTCACTGATCAAAATCCATTGAGATTTCAGCTCTCATTCGAGCAAAAGTTTAACTTTATGAAGAAAGTCCCAGTTCAGTGGAGCACACAGCATCATAAGCTGCTTGTGATTGAGTTTTTTGTCTGCTTGAAGGACGGAAGCGCCAAGACATTAGCAGAGCAGTGGATCTTTGATCTAAACCAAATCTCTGAAAGCCAACTTGAAAACACGATTGACTCGACCAACACCCTTTACAAGAGACTTTCTGTGTTGCTGCGGTCAATCTCAGGCCTGACCGTGGCTCTTCCTCTTTACCAGTTGCGCTCAAAAAATCCCGAGAGGCAATTTCGAATCGAGCACTCCATTTCTTTCACAAGGCACACTGTTTCAAAATGGCACCCCAAGGTGTATGAAACCAACGACTTGTCGGAATTCTCTTGCCCGGACTTTGTTTTGCCAGGAAGGACCTTCAGTTTCAAGGTTAACTATCTGAAATCTCTCCACTCTCTACCAGAGTTACTTCAGGAAGTTGATATTTGTGAACAACCCCTAGTAATTCCATCAGAGAGTGGAGGTTCGTCTCCAATCATAGAAACAACTGATCTTCACCTCCAAAGCAAGGCAAAATTAATCAAGAGACATTATTCTGAAAACACCTCCAGCCAAAACATCAGGAGACTTTCTAATTCTCATATTTTTGGCTCTCAAATCAACTCTTGCCAAGCCCCAACTATCATTGAAGAAAGCATTGTCCCATCTCCAAAAAATAGAGAGGTTCATATCACCAACAGGTACTTGTAAAGATATATTCACCTTATTTTTAATAGCCCAACACTGAAAAATAGCTTGAGGATTAATTCTAGAATCAGAATCAGGACTCTGGATTCAGAAAATCTCGGCGAAGCAGAGATCTTTATCTGCGAAAATGATGAAGAAAAGTTTACTGAGGTTCTCTCACTCAATGAAATGAATCTTCGAACTACATCGTCCCCACACCTCCAGGAAGCTTGGCAAAAGAGCATTAAAAAATTTAGCGACCATGAAAAGCATCGAAAAATGTCTGAAGATTTTGAAAATAGCAGAAGGAAGCTCTCTTTAAACACAAAGCCGATTGAAAAGGTGATTGAACAATCCGACGACGATAAAATTGCTGAATTGCTGCTTAGCATCGAAGGACTCAAGGTGATGAACTCTAGCGGTAGTAACAAGTCCAAAGAAAGCAGAGATTCCAAAGGTTTTGAAGAATCAAAGAACAAAAAAACTCAGGAGATGGGAATCAGATTTGAACTCACCTCCAGAGGCCAGAAAGGAGCCTCGGAGGAATTCCCTAGCCACCTCAGTGAACTGAATGCTTTGAGAGATTTCTATTGGGAAATCAAAGGATCAAGTCCCATTCCATAATTCAATTGAAAACTAGAAGGGCCCATCTCATTTTTAATTCGAACTATTCCAGCACGGAATTACTCTTCTGTAAATATTACTTTCCGGCATCTATATATTCTTACATTACCGCCAAAGTATTTTTATAGAATTTGTCATTACTACATTACTTTATTTCATTCATCTATCAACCTATCATTCAAGAACATTCTTATTCAAATTAATAACTAATTCACTCTTTCAGGAAACACAATACCTTGATTTTGATCGGAATCACTTTTTTTGATAAATTGGATATTCCTGATAAATTGAAGACATGAAAAATAATCAATTTGTGGTGCTGTTCTAACTTGTATTTTTTAAAATTATGAAATTGGAATTTTTATTTGGAGGAGGTTTCACTAGAATTTCTTTTCCATTTCTTTGTTGAACTCTGTTGTCCACCTGAGACTTCTCCCTTCCTGACAGAGAGAGGCAAATTCAGAATCAATAATTTTTAGGAAATAACGCATTTGAGAAATGACAAAGTTTCGAACTGAAAAAGGTTGATTTATGCCTATTTCAAATTATATCAAAATATAAAGGGGGAAATTCGATTAGCTTTCTCGTTTTTTTATTGTCTTCTAAGAATTCCATCTCAATCAATTTTCTTTGAAGAGCCAATATATTTCTTAAAAATAAAGAAGTGAATTTTGGTCACATGAGAATAACATTTTCATTTTCAAGGGTTTTAGATATAATTTTAATGAATTTACGTAGAAATCTTATGAAGTGACAGATGATGTTGGTGCAAATAGTAAGCAAGGAGCAAAAAGACTGAAACGAACGGAACTAATAACTCTTATATATAATATATGAAATTGGTTTTCAAGTGAGATTCCAAGTAGCTCCACTACCCTCCTTAATTTTTCTCAGAAGATTCAACAAGAGATTGGAGAGCATCAATCTCATTTTTAGGAGTTTTTGGCAATGTTTGGTAGATTTTTATCGCCTTCTTTGAATATTTCACCGCCTTGGCTTTTTTGGAGAGATTTTGGTGAATTTCAGCCAAAAGTTTGTATATCTCTGCAATTTCAAGGGTGTCTTTCTCCTTTGAATTTTCGTGCATTTCAACAGCCTTATTCAGCCAATCAGTGGCTTCTTTGTTCAGGCCTAAACCTTGGAAACTTTTTGCGAGAGAAGAGTACAATAAGACCAGCTCGCTGGAGGTCAATGTTGCATCTGAACTGTTATTATAATAGTTGAAAGCGTCCATGTATATTTTTTGGGCATTTTCAAAGTCTTTTCGAGAAAAGTGTGCATCAGCCATTTTGATAAGAACTCTTGGGATCTTGATCTTGTCACCAACTCTCGGAGTGATCATCAATGCATTGACCAAAGCACTGCAATTTTGAATGATTTGCTCGCTTCCCAAGTTGTTTTGATAAGAATAGTCGAGGATGCTTTCATAAACAGGAATTAGGAGCGTACTACAACCAGGATGGCTGCCAAGTAAATTGACAGCTTTTTGCCGGTTTGTGAAGGCTGATTGTAAATCCCCTTCCTTTTCAAGGATGTCTGCCAGCTCAAGTTGAATTTTCCCGAGATTGGTATCCTTGATACTGACTCCAGGATTAAATTCAACAAGACTAACAACCTTTAAAAAGTATTTTTTGGCCTCATTCCAATTGCCTTGACTCATTCGAATTGCTCCAATTCTGCAGAAAATCTCAACTTTCTGATCAAGCTCAGGCTTGACATCTAAATCAAGCATTTCTGCTGCCTTTTGCAAGTGTGAAACTCCCGCTTCGTAATCTTGAAAAGACTGATAGACGACGCTCAGATTATTTTCAATAGATGCCAAAAGCAATCGATTCAGTTTATAGTCTTCAGAGAGAGCAGTAAAGGACTGATTGTACAGTTCCAGAGCTTCAAACAAATTCCCTTTCAAGTGGTGTAACTGAGCCAGGCAGTTTAGCGAGAGTCCTTTTTCTCTTGATTTCGGACCAAGATCATTTTCACTAATGTTCAAGGCTTCTTCATATCTTTTTTGACATTCGGAGTACTTACAATGGTGCAAGAATGTTTCTCCATCTTGAAGTAAGCTCATAACTCGGAGTGATGCAATTTGTTTTTCATCAGATTCGCTGCTTGCTGCTAGGGTTGAAAAGTTAAAAGAGGAGCAGGATTTCTGGAATGATGAAAGATGATTTATCTTCTTCATCTTTGAGAGAACCTTCAAAGGAAAGGAATAAGCTTTGAGAAATGAATGCATCATTGCGATATAATAGCTGTTTGTTTGTATAAATTTATTATAATTTTATGTTCTTTTATTGTAGATTAAATTTAGTTTATCAAATGAAATTTGCTAATTTTCAGCGGCTCTTTCAATCAATAAAACTCTAAACCAAAAAACCAATCCTCTTTTTCTTAAGAAATAATCAGTTTATTCTACAAAATTTGTTTCAAGTGATTTTGAGGACAAGAAGAAAGAGATCAAGACTGAAACAAAAAGCAGAAAGCGAATTTTTTCTCGTAACAAAATCCCTGTTGCTGATTGATTCATCGGGAAGGCTAAAAATAATTAGTGCTTACTTAAAAGACAAATTTTTATATTTGATTGAATTTATTATACTTTCTAACTCAAAAAAAAAACTTTCTTTTTAGCATCTGCAAAGAATTCACTTCTCAAAATTCATGTCTGTGAGCCTCCAAATCGGTTTCGAAAGTTGCATGCAGGCAATAGTTTCGAGGGAAACCACTTTTATTTTCTAATTCTCTCGCCAAGAGCTAGGAAGTATTTTCGACTTGGTTTTTGAAGAGAAACCACGATCTCGCGGGAGAAAATGCGAGTTAGGCTCAGTTTCCTTGAAGACGTTTCAAAAAAGATGAAGTAATGCGCATCGCTCGAGAAAGATTCTTCAAATTTCCAAATCGAGGAAAGAGAACAAAGATTGCATTAAAATCAAACAGTCCCTGAAGAAGACAATTTTATATATGCCAATTTTGGACAAGACTTTATTAAAACTTGTCTTTAAAAAAAATTTATTGGCATAACGTCATTATTGCTTTTAAATTATATTAGACAAATTCGAATCCAATTTTCAAATTCTGAAAACTTTTTGACTGAGAAAAAAAACTCAAGACAAAAAGATGAGTCAAAGAAAACGAGAACTGATTGAGGATCAGAAAGCAGGATTTCCTTGATTCCGGAGATCACAAATATGAGCCCTTGAATACCATAAAACCCCATGATTTTTCCGAATTCAGAGATAAAAAAACAAGTTTGGAATCTCTGAAATTAAAATTATAAAAATTTTCGAACCAAAAAATTGTTGTTTTCAAGAAGTTTATTGTAATTGACAAATTCTGGACGCCCCACCAAAAAATGACTTTCAGACTGAGGAAAATTTGAAAATATCATCCTTTGAAAACTTTTCTCAGAGTTTACTTTTAAAATCTTTGTGAAATTGAAGAATTGAAACACTCTAAAATAGAATTCTGTCTGTACTGGATTAACAAATAAGTTTCTTGTCCCAGACAGGAATGAAAGTAAGATTCACTGAACTTTGTGGAAAAGATGGAGAAATTAATTTTTTCCAACAAAAAAAATTATTTCAATTTTTTCAGCGTTTTTATATTGACAATGAAAGAATTGTTTATTTGAAAATTCTTGAATCATTTTTTTCAACACTCCTTCTTTGAAAAAAAAATAACCATTGAGAACTCATGCTGCCTGTAAACCGTTTTCCTTTACAAATGTCCCTTCTTCCGAACCGTATTTTTCCAAGATATTCTCTATTTCTCCACTTGATTGTTTCTTTCTCATTTTTGACAGGGGAAAATGAGGCAATAGAGATTGATGAGAAATATTAATAAATCTCATCCAGAAAAGCATATTTTGAAACAAAATTAACTCAAAGGTTTTTCCTCTTCATATTTTCCAATAAGTTAGAAGAAATCTCTAATTTCGAGATTTTGATTTGCTTATTTTTTCAATTTTGAGTTTGTAGGTTGCAGAAAAAATTGTTAATAATTTGTGCCAGTTTTGCTCGATTTTAGACAGTATTTCAAGAAATTTCAAATCATCATTCTTTCTCATGATAAAAAACACAAAATCGAAAAAAGTTGCTTTTGACTCAATGCTAACTATTTTCCTTGAAATTCCTTTGTAAAAAAAAAATTCTTCTGAGAATGAGGAAAAACCCTTTACCGTCTCCTCAAAAATAAGTATTTCGGGATGTTGAAAAGCTCGAAAATTACGTCAAACCCAACTCAGTTTTATTTTCTGCTTTTTGAATGAATAAATTTATTTATGCTTGGAATCAATTTTATCTTTGGATCCAAAAGCTCGCATGACAAACTTCCAAGCTCATATATATAAAAACATTTACCATGGGAATTTGGAGAAAAGGAATTTTTAATCAACTATTATTGGATCTCTAATAGGATATGAATGAATATTCTCAAAGTAACTTTGCATAGATAGATATATTCATAATATGGAGAGGAGCTTAGATGGATTCGTGAGATTGATTGACGACGGCGAAAGCGGTTTCGATATCAGTAATCAAGACTTGTCTATCCTTAACTTCGACAAAGAATTCTCTTTCAAGAGCGTCGTGGATGTGAGCGCAGGTATAT
>Ga0182738_1002632_pt1 | contig 21210 bp, 14 predicted proteins | sample eDN5th30CBELigMG_FD_128876 | JGI IMG/M metagenome (GOLD analysis project Ga0182738, IMG submission 128876) | Enriched Miracle-Growth compost microbial communities from Emeryville, California, USA - eDNA 5th pass 30_C BE-Lig MG (version 2)... ... | reverse complement strand
CATCTTTCAAGACATTTCCACAAGAAATCAAGCCCGTAAAGGTCATGATCAACGACTTCAACTTCATTGCTATTGATGGCAAGATCACCCTTTGATTCTTTCTGATCAACTAAGATTTTGCTTTGGGTCATATTGACGCAAAGAAAGAAGAATTCCAAGCAGTTGAACTTGTCAATAGTGAGCTGATCAATAATCAACATTTCTTCATTACAAAGAATCTCCAAAAGGACTGATTTGAGGTCATCGATTTTGATCAATAGAATCATTTTTCCATTCACGTTGTAAATCATTGAGATCATTCTCAAAAACTCATTAGTCTCAAACACAAAATTTGGCTCTAAGACAAACACTCTCCAGAGGGATTTCACTTGTATTGTATCCAAAAGACTATCTGGATAAATATAAAGAGCAAAATCTCTCAGAGCGTAAAGCCTTTCAAAAATATTCTTTTTATGCGAAAATTTGCCGACAAAAGATTCTTCAATTAGGCCTTCTTCTTTTGTAACTTCATCTTTCATTGCTCCACGATAAGTTCTCATTCTTTCTTGTACCTTCTGCCAATATTCAGTAATGTCCTTAACTAAATCATCGATCAGATTATGATCACGAGCAATTTTGGCGAAATAAACATCACAAAATGTTTGATAGGCAACTATATCTCGAATCGTCATGAGGAATCTTTTCATAACAACAAGACTTTGATAGACAGAGCGATCTTGAGCAAGATTCTCCAAACATTCATTGATGATGCTCACAAAGATATTTGGCACGGGAAACTCTGAGATGATATCCTGAAGATACAACAAGACTCTTTGTGAAAGATCCAATTCCAAGGGAGAATTGTCCATTACAAGATTGAAAATGAAAGGCACTCCGAAATAATGGTATTTTTTCTGGTCTTCCGTGACATCCAAGGTTTTGAAATTTCCTTCTTCGTCCCTTTTGACGACAAGGTTGAGACAATTTTTGGTGAATCTGCAGATAAGATCGATGAAGTCTTCAGTGTAATCCTCCACGCGGACTGTCAAGAACTTTTGGTACATTTTCTGGGCAGCATCGATATCCAATTCTGGTCCCAATTCGATTATTCTCTCATAAATCACCTTGACAACATCTTCGTGTTTATCAAGGGAACTATTCCATATCGTGTTGATCAACTTATCAGGAAAAGACTCGCAGTTCTGGGTGATAAACCTCAGGAGGTCAACTGATCTTTTGATCAGCTCTATGTGCGTATGTTTCTCGTAGATAATTTCTATAACTTTGCTCTCAAGAAGCCATTTTACGAGCAGCTCTGGTGTGAAATAAGTGAGTTTTTTCTTGGCAGCTCTGGCGTCATCGAGTTGTGGACCTTCTTCGATCTCTAATTTGTTGGCATATTCCTTGATCCCATTCAAACCTCTGAGTTTTTTCTCAAAGCTTTGACCGTCTAAAAATCTGAAATAAAGTTCCAATTCGCTTTTTTCACGGAATTCATAAAAATTCATGTATTTTGGGTTTTCTGGAGAATAATTTCTCAAAACAATGGTCTCCAATCTCTCAAACACCCTTTTCACAAGGTCTATATCTAATTCCTTAATTTCCTTATCTCGAATATTCTGAAATCTTTTTGCTATTCTCTGGCTCAATTCTGCCAACATCTCAAATCTCACTTCTCCTAGTAATTTCCCGTCCAGCAACTCAAATATTCTCACAATCTTATCGATCAAAACCCATGGACATATCGCCCTTGACGTCTTTGGGGTCACTATTGTTACGTTCTCTAACTGGACGGCATTTTCTGGCGCCACACCATCACCATTATTCACTTGTTGCCTTTTGACTGGACTTGACTCTGATTCTGTAGCGGTTTCTGTTCCCTTATCGTCGAGTTCTGACTCCTTGGTATCTGGATAGATGATATTGAGGAGTTTTTTGAAGCCATCGACTCCAGCGAATTTGTCAATCATAATACTGGCGAAAATTAGAGCAACACTTTCATCAAGATGATCCGAAGTTTGTCCACCTTCTTCAGAATTCATTTGATTGCTTGCATCTAAATCTGAACTATTCTCTGGCGGTTCTTGTTTTCGTTTAGGTGTTGGTGGTAGTTCGTCTCTGATTGAGATGTGCTTTACTTCTGTAAATATCTTTATGATTTCTTTGAATTCTGACCTTAGAACATCAAGTTCGTAAAGTTTATTGCAACGAGGAACTAGGCCCAGAATTCCAGAAAGCAACTCCAAAAGTTCAAAGATAAAATGAGCATAAATGGTTTCATTATTTGTGCTGAGAGCTTCTGGATTTTTCAAGCCTTCATGAAACTAGGGGGGATGTTTAGATTTGTTTGATTTTCAATGAAAATACGGCATTTAGGAGAGAAGGGAAATCTTTGAGGTAGAGAGAAATGAATCCAAGCATGAAATCGAGGAATTGATAGACTTCAATTAATTCAGCAAGTTCAATGTCGTTATCTTTTCGAGTAAGGAGCGTATCAGTAAAGAGAAAGATGATTCCACGAGTATTTTGATTCAAAATTTTTGGGTCAAATGTTCGAAAATCCTTAGTTATGAGGACCTTAACAATATTTCTGACCTAATCGGGAGTTTTTAGGTTGAAAAGAAATTCCACCTTACTTGTTCTATGCTCTGTCTTTGAATACGAGGATCATCTCTGACGGTTTTTGGGTATCCAGTGTATCCTAAGTCGAGTGTAAGAGACCTTTTAAAAAATAATTGGAGGGGAACCTCGAGTATATTTTCTGAAAGGAGCGATTCTATTTGAATTGGAGCGGAGTTTCTAAAGGGGTTACGGTGAGGATGATTGAAGCAAGAACAATTAGATTACAAGGTCATTTTTAGTGAGCATACCATCGAGCCGAATGGTAAGGAAGTCTTTATCTTTTTCGAGAATGCGACCGACACACCACTCCAGATTGTTTGAGTTAAATTTGACATCAACATAGGTGCCAATTTCATCTTCGGGTGATGACATTTTTTAGTTGTATAGAGAAAGGAAAGGTAATTTGTTGGTTTGGTTAGTTTTGGATTTCTTATGTTTCCGGTTTGGAAAAGAAAATAAAATCCCACTAAATTTATATATCCACCCCTTTGTTATTTTAATTCAAATATTTTTCGCACTCTGTCTATGTGATATCTTTGAAATATCCTCTTGAGAAAAACAAACTCGGTTTGGTTTTAACTGAGGGTTCCTGGGGATCTTGTTTGAGGTCTTGAGCAGCCAACTTAGATGAAGAGATTAAGAAAAGAAGAGTCTATCCGAGAATATGATGAATATAGAATGATAGCTTTTATTGATGATCCTTGGGAATGGATGAATAGGGGCCCAAGAAAGTCCCAAAACATAGAGATAAGAAGGAAAATGAGAGTTATTGCAAAGAAAAATAAGATGAGTAGCAGATTTTGTGAGAAGGGGAAAAATAGGCGGAATGAAGGAATGTCTTTGGATATCTCAAATAAGAGACGTTGAGAAGAAGAATGACCAGAGAGAGAGAGAGTTAAACTCAAACTCTTGCACCGAGACTGAGAAATGTTTTTTTTCAAAAAAGAAGATTTTGATTGATATCTGTTCGGAGGATATGTGAACGGGAGGAACTCTAATTTTTCTTGCTTTAAAAGTTCTCAGATTTTCTTTCTAGAATTTTCAACAATTTATGAGATATTAACTCACCATCACTCAGAATTAAACCTTTTATGGCGAAACAAGTCTCATTTGAGGCCAGGGAGAGATCAAATTTTTGTTGGAGAAAAAATTTTTAAATTGAGAATTGGCACATTTAAAACCATACATTGAAAAAATGAACAGAAAAAGTTGGTTTTGAATCAGAAAAAGTAATTTCCTCAATCCAAAGTATAAAAGTTCCCGAGATTTCTGAAAGATCAAGGGCAAATTTGAATATTAACTAGGCGCAAATATTATTTTATTCGATCATTGAGACTTGAAAAATTACAAAAAATAACGATATATAATAGGAAAATCACTCTTAGTATTTACTTGTATAATATCTAACATCATAGAACTGACCTTTGGAATTAGGATCTTCCACAATATTCTTTACGTAAGGTCTAAAAACGGAACAAAAAATATTGTAATTATTTCTAGACAATTTATCATAAACCACTCTTGTATTCTTCATCAAAACTGTATCAAACTCCTTTATACTCTTCACCAAATCCTTCAACCAATAAATCATTTCTTCATAGAAATACTTTTTCTTCACGTTAAACAATGCTGTCAATCTGTCCTTCACATCATATGGCAACCGATATGCTTGCATATACCTGAGGGGAAGTGTGTTAAATACTCGTTTTTAGAAAATTTTCTTACTTGACGTAAACCTTTTGTTCGAAATAATATTGTTGAGCCAAATTATTCTCATCTACAATGATGGCAAAGCTTGAAAAGCAAGAGCTTTCGATTCTCACCCTCTCTTCTTCCATGAGATTTTCGTAAAGGATACTTGGGCAATATGTCTCTTGCATTCTGGTGAAAATTTCTTTGAAATCAGCCCAATAATATGTCTCCTTTGTCAAGAACATTTCCTTAGCTATAGCTTTGCAGACTTTTTCAAAGTTCACACTGAAGACTAATTGATCATCTTCTTTTCTGCATAAATCCATATAGTTCTGTAAAGCATTCAATACAATGTATTTATCCTTTTGGATCTAGATTTGATGTCAATAAAATAGCTCTCAAGGAAAGCTTTACTCCATATTTGGTTAAAAGTTCAGGGTATTTGATTTCATTCAGATCTTCTTTGGCAATTCTAACTTCATAGAGAATTGTGTTGAAAATATTCAATAAATATGCTTCATCCACCATAAACCATCTATCATTCATTTCACACACATTGATTTTCTGCAAAAACTAGTCTCATTTGAGAACAAACTATTCACAAAGTAAACTTACGCCAAGAAGTTCTTCTTCACTTATAGGGAATTTTCTGACCAAATCATCAAATAGTGTCCCGCATTGGCTGAGATTCATCTGATCATCTTCATACACTTTATTATTTTCAAGATATTTGTAAATGATTCCCCAATTAGGAGTCTGAGGGGTCACTTCCAAGAGATAATCTTTGATGGCTAAACAAGATATTCTCAATATAAGTCAATAATCATTCGTTACTATGGATGACAAGATCATTTTCACCTGGATTGGGACCTTGTTCTTTGGATGTAAAGAGGAAAGAATTTGAATAAAGACGTCTTTGGAGTTTATATGTCTTGGATGTAGTAGCAAGAATGGCATCGTCAGATTTCTTCACATCTAATTGAGATGAGGAGAAATTCCTGAAAAGATCAGATACTTTTGATAAGGACAGAGCCTTTCGTGAGGAGAGTGTTGAGGATATCTTCGTTGACTTCAAAGACATGGAAGTTATCGTCGCCTTTGACGAAAGATTCAGAGAAATGGATAGGAGTGGATTTGCTAAGGGATTGCAACATTTTTTTGGATTATTTGAGAGAGAAATTTTTGAATTGTGCGCCTTGATTTTAGAAATTATAATTTGTAGAGAAAGAGATTCAATTTTATCTTAAATTCGACTTTGAAGGAATTTTACCGAGACATACGGTTTCTTATTGATTCATTATTTATAAAAGGGGATATAAAAAGACAGAATTAATAGTAAAATTGGTAAGATTGAATGTTTTGAGACCAGGTAGGGCTGAAATTAATGACACCAGAGGTGAGGTTTTGCAAATTAAAGTAAACATAAGCTCCTAAAAAGTCAACCTTGGAGTAAAACTTTATGGTGCATGTACAATTTGTGCCTTCATATTCAACTGATCCAATATTATTCGCCAAATCTGAAGCTGTCAAATTTCCTTGTTGTACCAAAGGAACTGTTTGGTTAATTGTTTCAATGCGAGTAAACACGTCGGTCATGACTTTGTTATCTTGGTCTGTGTAATTCTTAGGAATGGACTTTATTGTAAAATTGCAGTATTGGATTTCTTGAGCTTGGACTGTGAAAATAAAAGCAAAGAGAGAAGCAAATAAGATCATTTTTTGCATAGGAAAACTTAGGGATTTGAGGAGATATTTTGATGGATTTTTTTAATAGAACGGGGAGAAGATTAGAGGTATATATAGTAGAGAGATTTGAAGATAACTGAAAATAACGCTTTCGTGTGCTATTCAAGGGGAATCTGAAAATTTCTATGTTTAATTGAGATTTTTAGGCTATCAGGGTGAAACTTTTGTCCTTTGAAAAAATAGATCTAGGCTTTTAACCTTTATCTATTCGATCCTATCCTAAGATTCATCCTGCTATTCTTAGAAGTTTCATGTTTGTTCATTTGAGCTATTTATGAGTCGGTATTTTCTTTCAAAAGATTTCGATGGAAATTTTCGATTTCTATATTTTAGTGGGAGAGGGGAGATTAGCTAGTTTATTTGAAAATTGAGGGGGAAAAACAACAGGGAAACAGAACCTTTTTTTTTTGAAAAACTTGTCAAAAAATTTTGGAAAAAAAAGTTCAACAAATTTTTTCTTCCCCCAATGACAAATCTCAGTTGGAAAAAATTCGCCAAGAGAGAAAAAAATTTGAAAATGAGATAAATAGGAAGAAGAAGTCAGAAATGATTAGGAGGTATTTGATAAAAATTCTTGATAATTAATTTTTCTCCAAAAAAATTGCGCAGAAAGTCTGAATTTCAAAAATAGTTTTAACCTTAAAGGTCAAAAGAAAAATTTAGTCTCTTAGCCAGAGGCTATCTTTCAAATGCTGATTGCAAAATCAAGACACGTGATCTGATTGGGGCAGACTAACGGCAACTAAATCCAGGTTTAAATCACATACGAAAAGAATAAAACTAATATGCAAGACCATCGGGACTTCTTGTCAGGGTCCTATATGTAGAATCAAATCAAAGCAATTTTTGCTCGATATCAAAGAGTCTGGATAGTTTGCTTCCCAGAGCTCGACTTGAAGCCCTCAGAGGTTCATTTTAATGGAGACTGTGAAAGTTGTGAGATGAGGTTGAGAAAAAAATTTGAAGTTTCCATAAATTTTTTTGAGTGGCAAAGGAAGAAAAAAAAATTTTTGTCAAAATTTTTTTCCATGATTTCAAAATTTGATTTTGAAGGATTTCTTTTTTCAAAATCGAAGACTTGAGACAATATTCTTAAAGATACACCGAAGTTCAAACATTTCATCATAGGCAGAAATTTCAAAGCTTAAATAATTTGAGTTTTTGATCAATATTTAATTTGGAGAGCCAAAATCGGGTTGAATTCAGATCCTGAAAAAAAAAAAAAAAAATATCGTTTTCTCCAAATTTTATGTCAGAGATAATGTACTTTCATAATCTTTCGAGCATATGGGATGAAGGAAAGAATAAGAGAAGAGGGTTTAGAAATTTTAAAACTAATTTTCCCCTTTTTTCTTTTCAAGGCCAATTGAGAATTTCTGACAACTTTCTGCATACAAAGTTCAATTTTGTGAAGTGGACCCTAATTATTTGTTTGTGTTGGGTGATTCAATGTCTGAATCTGCTGAAACAAAACATAGCAGAAAGAAGCGCATCTTTGGTGTTTTGAGAGAAGTGGGCAATTTTTATGATGATACAAAATTAATAATTATGTCTTGATTAAATTCTTTCAATTTTAAATTTATAGCACTTTCTCTGATAGCAACAAGTCTTTGATGTAGAGGATGTTTATCATAAAACTTAAAGGACTTGGATTAGCTTGAGGGGCATTTTTGAATCAAGAACAGAGAAATTTTAGTCAAGATTAAAAGAATAAATTTTTGAATAATTTAACTTTAATTCACATCAGGGTCCAAAGTACCAAATTAATATTTACCTGTCAAACCAGATTTTCTCAATACCTTTACTGTCTCAGCGTTAGTCGCGTTAATCTAATTTCCATATGCTATCATCCCATTATTTATACCCTTCTCCATTTTCAAAATTATCATCAATTAATTATCTCTCTCTTATCTTTCTTTATTGTCTCTCAAACAAAATGAACAAATTCATCCTCTGTGTTTTCCTTGTGAGCATTTGCAATATGCTTCTTGCCTCTGCTTCTGATCCTACTGGAATCAAATCCGGTCTCAGGATCACCACAAGCAATGATGACAACAGGTATTGCAATTTCATTGTCAAGTCCCCCATCCAAACAACTCTCAATACCAAGTTTAGGCTTGTTTCTTCAGTCAATACGTTCACTGATACCATCTCTGGTGCCAATCCTATCACTGGATCTGGTAACCTTAGATCTGAAAATATGGTGGAAGACCTTGAAACTGTGGAATATGAAGGTACTGATTGTGATTGCACTTTGAGATTCTGGTCTGAAGAAGACTTCAAAGGTGAATACTATTCATATACTTTGAAGAATACGAATTCAGGAACTTTTACTTTGAGCGAAAGATGGGTCAATAAAGTACAATCTTTCAAGTTTTATTACAATTAAAGTGATTAATCTTGGAGATTCGATGTCTCATGATCCCTCCCTCTATTTGTCTTTATAGCCTTTGTCTTTTGTAAATTTCATCGAAAGTGTTCATGTTTATTTAATGGTATATCTATATTGAAAAACAGATGCATTATTTCGAGAAAGAAAATTTGTTGGGTTCAAAAAAACTAATTAAATCTTCTCAAGCTGAGAGTTTTCTAACATAACAAAGCTTTGTTATTGAACTCAAAGGTGGAAAAAACCCCTATTCAACTCAATCTTCATCCTCCCCAGTCAGCAGTATTTACTTCACAAGCAAGTCGAAACTTCAAAAAGGCAAGTTTATGACGAGAAGCTAAACCCTTATCGCACATTTTTTTTGTGGGAAAATAAGACACTTGATTGACTCAAATACTTTTTCCCTCTCATCATTCATGCCATTCAAGCGACAAAGAATCCATATGAGAATAATTCAGGAATTTATTATAGGAGTCTCTTTTCTTCAAATTGATCTTTTGCAATTTTTTTTTTAAATCAATCAATTTTAGACCCGAACTCTTTTTTCCTCATTCTCGTTAGAAAAGTTTGAATTAGCCCAAAGCTCTAGCGATAGGTCTAGATCTGAGTTGTCTGAACAGAGCAGAACAGAAAAAAGTTTGAAAAATCTCAACTTGAAGAAGAGCAGTGTTGTCAACGGCCATTTCAAAGAATGTCGACTGATATTTTAAAGGGTGGGGGTCTATGAAAACCCAAACTAAAATTAAATTCGAGATTTTTTAAAGTTCATAAAATAAATGAAATTTTTTTAGGGTTTTTGCCAGAACCAAAATTTGCGATTTGGCTTGAGGTGGCAAAAAACTGTTCAGTTTTACCTTTGTTATCTTCTAAACAGCATCCTTTTTCTTCAATATTCTCGTCAAAACAGAAAAAAACCTCTCCGAGATCCTCTCGAAGATAGCTAGTTTCTGCCAAAGGTTCTGGCTTACAAACTGAGAGCCCATCATACTGGTTTCCAGATGCTCATGATAATGAGGATTTACTGGATAAACCAAATAATTCAAGCCCCAAAGTTTATCTTGATAAACTGAGGGGGCAGCTGGATCAAATTTGATTTCCAAGGAATTAAACTTGTTTCGTAAAAACCCTTTGATAATGAAAATACTAAAAATAAAACTGAAGAGTTTAAAGCTTAAACCACTGTTTAAATCTTTATAATTATTATTTAAAAAAATGGGTTGTAGTTCTTCTGTACCAGTTCAAGCTGAGCCTCAAGCGCATCGTCGAAACATTAGGCCTAATGATGTGGTTCAAGTTCCTTCCCAGGGACTGGGACCAGTGCAAAAATCTGAAAAACAAGAGCAACAACAAGAGAATAATAGCCAAGTCGATATTGATACTGGGAAGAAAAAGACTTCAACCCAAGAACAGCCTATACAAGATAATGATGATGGTAAATTGTTTGAAGATGTAGATTTTCCTGCCACAGTTGAAACAATCACAACAGATTTGAGTCATGAGAAATATCAACTTTTTAAAGATGCTATATGGAGAAGACCTCCTGAGATAATGAACTGCAATTATGACGAAATCAAGGTTTTTGACTCGATTGATGTGAATGATATTGCTCAAGGAATTCTTGGAAATTGTTATTTCTTGGCTTCATTGTCAGGACTTGCCGAGGAACCACAACGAGTCAAGCCAATCATTCAGAAAAGTGAAATCAATAAAAATGGTAAATATGGTGTGAGATTCTATGTGCGAGGTGTCCCAACAGTGATAACAGTAGATGACAGATTCCCATGTTTTAATTACAGTCCATACGAGCCACTGTTCTCAAAGCCAAAAGGCAAGGAATTATGGGCCATTCTTATTGAAAAAGCTTGGGCCAAACTGTTTAAGAGTTACTCAAATATTGAAGCAGGAACAGTTGAGGAAGCCCTCGGGCATTTGACAGGAGCTCCTAGCTTTAGTTTTAAGACTGATAAACATTCAGATGAGGAAATTTGGACTAGAATAAAACAGGCCGATTTGAAGAAATATATCATTGGCGCAAGTAGCAGAGGCGATGTTCAGAGATCAACAGGAATTGTTGGAAATCATGCATATACAGTGGTCTCAGTTCATGAAGTCCAAGGGTATAAACTTCTGAAACTGAGAAACCCTTGGGGAAATTTCGAGTGGAAAGGAGATTTTAGCGACTCGTCTCCTTTATGGACTGAAAGCTTGAAAAAGGCTGTGGGCTACGAAGATTCTGACAATGGAATGTTCTTCATGTCATTGAAAGATTTCAGAAATTACTATGAGGATTACTCAATTCATCATTATTATGACGGCTGGCATTATTGTTGCCTTGAGCAAAAGAGCGGACCAAAACATGCAAATTATTATAAATTTAGTGTGGATAAACCATGTGAAGCCTATTTCAGAATTCATCAAAAAGACCCTAGATTTCTTTCAGAGACAGAAAGAGAAAGTTATAAGCCTTCTGCTGCTAGTTTTATGATTGTCAAAGTTGAGAAAGATGGAAGATATAAATTAGTCTGTAAGTGATTTCTTAGTGGAATATAATATTAACTCGTTGATATAGTGGATAGTGATATTGAAACAGATGCTCATTTGACACACGGAGGAACAACAATTTTCATGACAAAGGACGGCAAAGTTGAAATTAAAGAAGCTGGAGACTATATCATCAGAGCTAAAGTTTTATGGAGGCATGGAAAGGAAGATACTTGCACAATTAGTGCTTATTCATCAACAAAGATCGATATGAAACCAATTTCCTCTGTAAAAGACTTCCAAACAAAATATTTGACATTATTGGCTGAGAAAAATCAAGAAGAAAATCCTCTGATCAGTAACAGCGTCAGTGTCGTTGGATCTTATGAAGGATATGTGTATGCAATGGTGAAAAATAGAGAAGAGAAACAGTTGACTTGCTCTATTGAGTTGACGCAACTGGATAATCTAAAATTGGCAAAACCAAGTAAGGTGTCAGAGACTAAGTTCACTTTGAATCTTGCTCCTGGATCGAGCCAATTGGTTTTCCTCAAAGTCGTTGATCGTTCTCAAGGTTGTGCTTATGAATGGTCTTGGGAATGTGACCTATGATGAGGGTTCTTATTTTACAGTAGTCTTTGTGGTGGTTTATAGTTTTTTGTTATCAATCATAAATCTTCGTTCTATTTTTTGTTGATCCGAGAAAAAACCCTCCGTCAAAACACTTCGATTGAAATATTTCTTTATCAAATCCTCAAATCATTGATCTCAAATGTCATTCAGAATGCCAGGGTGGTTAAAGAACTCCAATTTTAAAGTCCACAGACTTAACAGAATTTTTTTTTTTCCTTGATGAGGGGTCCAACAAAAAAATAAAAACCTGAAAAACAAAATTTTCTAAGAAATTTAATCTTTTGAAAAATCAGAAATCTATAAAGATTCAAATACAAGTATGGGTTCTATCATCGTCAGCTCATGAACCACAATTCAGGAAGTGAAGTTAATGAGCAATCGATAGCAAAATTATTGAAAATATTCTCAACAAAGCCTCAAAACATTTGTTCAATATCAAAAGAAACCAGCCAATGAAGTTATTCTCGAAGATTTGATATCTTGAAAATAAATTTTATTCTTGCCTGAAAAAGCCCATTGTGATTTTTCTAAGCTTTCTATGGCTAATCAATAAATGATTCACTATTGAAAGTTGTACTTTATTTTGAGGCCTGATTTTGTAATGTAACACAGAGCATAAAAAAACTTCATCAGAGATCTTTGAGCCTCAAAATTTTCATAAACATTTTCCTTAGAGAATTCTTTTGGCATTTTTGGCGACGCAATTTAACAACCCTGCAGAATCCATGTGACAAAGTCAAGTTTTTTTCCGAAGAAGAGTCAATATTTCTCCTTCAGCAATCCTAAGAAGATGATCGATATCAAAAGGGACATTCAGATTTGATCCAAAGAGATGAGGGGAAAAACCTCAATTATTTATTGAAAATTTTTACTGTTCAAACAAATCTGAGAACTCATCTGTTTCCCAAAGTTTTTTTGGAAGATTGAAGGGAGACTCATAATTTCGCTCCACGGGGCAAAAAACATGAAGAAAAAAGCTTTCAAAAAGAGGTCTTGAGGAAGCAAGTCTTTGAAATGACAAAACTATGAGAGCTTGAGGAGTCTAAACCTTTCTTAGTCTACAGATTTTTGGATGAGTTTATTTATGAGGATTTATTAGACCGCTGGAATTCGTCATATCAAGCAAATTATTTAAACCTCACTAACTCAATTTTGCTAAAGTGAGTTAATACTAAAAATAGGGGCCACATCAACTTATAACCCCCACCTTAGTTCAAACTTTTATAATTTTTATTTCCCCAAATGGGTTGTGGAACTTCTGCACCAATTAAAACTCAGCCTCAAAGAGCTCAAAACATTGGTGATGATGCTCCTGTTAAAGTTCGCTCTTTTGCACCAATGAAAATAGCTCCAGAAGAACAACAATACCAGAGTGAGCAAGAGGGCCACCATGAGGTTGTGACAAGGGATCAACCCGATCAAAATATTGATGGGGACAAATTATTTGAAGACCCAGATTTTCCAGCCACAGTCCAATCATTAACGACAAATACAAGCCATGAAAACTATCAAAGGTTTAAAGAGGCTGTATGGAGAAGACCTCCTGAGATAATGAACTGCAACTATGATGAGATTAAAGTCTTTGACACAATTGATGTAAATGATATTGCTCAAGGGCTCCTTGGAGATTGCTATTTCTTGGCCTCATTATCAGGCCTTGCAGAAGAACCACAAAGAGTTCAGTCAATTATTCAAACGCCCGTAGCAAATAAAAATGGTAGATATGCTGTAAGATTTTATCTGCGAGGTGTCCCAACAGTGGTCACAGTGGATGATAGATTCCCTTGTTATAATTACAGTCAATGCCAGCCACTGTTCTCAAAGCCAAAAGGCAAGGAATTATGGGCTATCCTTATTGAAAAAGCTTGGGCCAAACTGTTTAAGAGTTACTCAAATGTTGAATCGGGAACTGTTGAAGAAGCTCTCGAGCATCTTACAGGAGCTCCTAGTTTTAATTTCAAGGTTGAGAAAGGTTCAGATGACGAAATTTGGGCTAGAATAAAACAGGCTGATTTGAAGAAATACGTGATTGGTGCAAGTGGCCGAGGTGGTGTCCAGAGATCAACAGGAATTGTTGGAAACCACGCATATACTGTCATTTCAGTCCATGAGGTTGAAGGACATAGACTTCTGAAACTGAGAAACCCTTGGGGAAGCTTTGAGTGGAAAGGAGATTTTAGCGACTCATCTCCTTTGTGGACTGAAAGCTTGAAAAAGGCTGTGAGATATGAAAAAGCTGAAGATGGAATATTCTTCATGACACTGAAAGATTTCAGAAATCACTATGTGGATTATTCAATCCATCCTTATCAAGATTCTTGGCAATATTCTTACGTGGAACAAAAGAGTGGGCCAAAACATGCCAACTATTATAAGTTTAGCGTGGACAAACCATGTGAAGCTTATTTCAGAATTCATCAAAAAGATGACAGGTCCTTTTCAGGAAAAGAAAAACTCAATTATAAACCATCTCCTGCTAGTTTCATGATCGTTAAAGTCGAAAAAGACGGAAGCTATAACCTCGTCTGTAAGTGATTTATTAATGGAATGTAATATTAACTCATTGATATAGTGGATAGTGATGTTGAAACAGATCCTCATTTGACACATGGAGGAACATCAATTTTCATGACAAAGGACGGCAAGATTGAGATTAAAGAAGCTGGAGACTATATCATCAGAGCTAAAGTGTTCTGGAGGCATGGAAAGGAAGATACTTGCACAATTAGTGCTTATTCATCGACAAAGATCAATTTAAAGCCAATTCCCTCTGTGAAGGATTTCCAAACAAAATATTTGGCATTATTGGCTGAACAAAAAAAAGAAAGCCGTTTGATCAGTCAAAGTGTCAGTGTCACTGGAACTTACGGAAGATATGTATATGTAATGGTGAAAAATAGAGACCAGAAACAGTTGACTTGCTCTATTGAGTTTTCGCCACTTGAGAATATGGCGTTGTCAAAACCAAACAAAGTGTCAAATAATAAGTTTACGATGAAGATTGCTCCTGGATCGAGCCAATTGGTTTTCCTCAAAGTTGTTGACCGTTCTAAAGGTTGTGATTATGGGTGGTCTTGGGATACTACATTCTAAGGGAGAAGATATTTAGATGTATATAATATTCACTTTTTTGGTTGAATAATTTGATATGCCAATAAATCTCTATATGAAATTGAGACATGATTTTTTAAAAATAAAAGATTTATTGAAATAATTCCTCTTATGAGAAGAATTTCCTCGAAGTTCATATGGAATTTATTTTAAAAATTTAGTTTTGTTCAAATCGATTTTTCTATTGACCCCTTGGCAATTCAAAAAGACTGTGCTCAGATCTGGGTTGGATGAACTGGACTAAAAAAGAAAAATTTGTCTCCTAAGAAAGTTGGTTGATCAACTTTGCCCAACCTTGCTCAACTTGAGTCAGCTTTCTCGTTTCAAGAGCCTCACCCAGTCTCAATCTCGGCGAAATATGGCAATTTGAATATTTGCCGTTAGTTATTTCTTTCTTGGTTTTTGTTTTTAAAAAAACGATTTCATTTCTATTGGTTGAAGTTTTCGTTGAGTTTTATTTTTTTAAAAAAAAGGTTGAGATTCAACTCGACGAAAACGAAGTCAAAGAACAGCATTTTCTCTCATTCTAAAATCCTCAAGAGAAAATGGTAAAGAAATTTGGAAACCTGTAATTTTTGGGTGAAAATCGAGGGAGCGAGGAAGAAATATGAGAAACTCCCCTTGACTGAGAAAATTCAAACTCAAAAACCTCTTTTCGCAAATTTTAGAATGATATATGAAGCACTGACTGCTTTGCTCCCTTTAAAAAGAAGACAAATTGTGGATATCGAGAAGTGCAAAGTATTTAAATAACTATCTCAATGAAGGGTATCCATGTATTTCCTGTAAAAGTGCTCTCAGTTTCAGAAGATTTCACTTTTGTGGAAAACCCATCATCCAGGGGACAACTTTGATCTTGTGCGTTAGGAGGTCTCTTCGAGACTTGGGACAAGATCAGACCCGTTTTGGTCGCTTTTGAAGGGGTAAGGCAGCTGGAACTCTTGATCTCTTGCAGATAGCCAAGTTTACGAGTAGAAACAAAACTCTGATAACTCTGATCATCATGGTTTTTGATGAGAGTCAAATGAATTGATTTTTTCAGCTAACTGAATAAGTCGAGCATTTTGAACCTTAATTTTCTTTTTAAGAAAGGACTAAATATTTTAGAAAAATAGGGCTAACAAAATCTCTCGAGTTAATCAACACAACCGAGTGAATTTTTTATAATAATTATTTAATTAAACAAATGGGCTGTGGATCTTCTGCACCAGTTGTTGGTCACCCTAGGATGGCCTCTCAGAACGGGAATGCCCCTTTTATTCAAATTCCCTCTCAAGGAGGAGAAGGAGAATCGAATCCTAAACCTCAACAACAACAACAACAGCAACAACAGCAACAGCAGCAGCCTATTGATGATGGTAAGATATTTGAAGATGCAGATTTTCCAGCCACTGTTGACACTATCACAAAAGACACCAATAATGAGAGCTATCAGAAGTTTAAAGATGCTTTCTGGAGAAGACCTCATGAGATCATGAACTGTGATTATGCTGAGATTAAAGTCTTTGATACAATTGATATTGATGATATTGAACAAGGACTTTTAGGAAATTGTTATTTCTTGGCTTCATTATCAGGACTTGCAGAAGTGCCAGAAAGAGTTAAAGCAATATTCCAAACATCTTCAGTGAATAAAAATGGAAGATATGCTATGAGAATTTATGTGCGAGGTATCCCAACAATCATCACAGTTGATGACAGATTCCCATGTTCTAATGAGGAGCCATACGAGCCATTATTTTCCAAGCCACATGGCAAGGAATTATGGGCCATCCTTCTAGAAAAAGCTTGGGCCAAGTTGTTTAAGGGTTATGTAAACATTGAAGCTGGCCTGATGGAAGAAGCTCTAGAGCATCTAACAGGAGCTCCCAGCTTTGGGTTTATGATTGAAGAAGAATCAGATGACGAAACTTGGAACAAACTAAAGCATGCAGATTCAATGGGATATACTATTGGTGCTGGGAGTCGAGGTGATGTGCAGGAATCAACAGGAATCGTTGAAGGACATGCATATACTGTGGTTTCAGTCCATGAGGTTGAAGGACACAAACTTTTGAGACTGCGAAATCCTTGGGGAAGTGGGGAATGGAAAGGAGATTTTTGTGACTCATCTCCTTTATGGACTGACTCATTGAAAAAGGCTGTGCGATATGAAGATGCTGATAATGGAATGTTTTATATGACATTGCAAGATTTCAGGACTTATTATGCAGATTACTCAATTCATCGTTACTATAAGAATTGGCATTATTCTTATCTTGAGCAAAAGAGTGGGCCTAAACATGCAAATTATTATAAGTTTAGCGTGGACAAACCATGTGAAGCCTATTTCAGAATTCATCAAGAGGACAAGAGATCTCTTCCAGAAGAAGAAAGAGAAAACTTCAAATATTCCCCTGCTAGCTTCATGATCGTCAAAGTCGAAAAGAACGGGGAGTATAAATTAGTCTGTAAGCGATATATTTTGTTAATCCCGTTAATTTTTTCTTTAGTTGATAGCGATGTCGAAACAGATTCAAAATTAATCCACGGGGGAAGAGCACTCTACATGACAAAGGACGGTAAAGTTCATATCAAAGAAGCAGGAGACTATATTATCAGAGCTAAAGTTTATTGGAGACATGGGCATGAAGATACTTGCACTCTCAGTGCTTATTCGTCAACAAAGATCGAAATGAAACCAATTCCAAGTGTGAAGAATTTCCTCACAAAATATTTGACATTGGTGGCTGGACAAAAGGAAGAAAAACCTCTGGGTGACTCGAGCGTCTGTGTAAAGGGAAGATACGGAACCTATTCATATTCAATGGTGAAAAATCAAGGAGATACAGATTTTACATGTTCTCTTATTTTTTCAGAAATGAAGAATCTGAAACTGTCAAAACCCCACAGAGTCTCAAACACACAGTTTACAATGACCATTGCTCCTGGATCGAGTCAATTAGTTTTCATCAAAGATATTGATCTTGCAGCAGGCACTAGTTATTCATCTCAATGGCAGTGGCAATCTTGAGAAGACTTGAAAGGAGAATAGTTATTTTTTGGTATCTCAATATATCTCTTTATATATAAAGTTTATAAAGATATTTTTTGATTGATTCATATTTTTTTCTCTGATATTATTGCCAAAAAATTGAGTAATTTTCTTCAAAATATAATCGTCTCAACTTTATTGAACAGAATTGCCAAGAAGATTTTTCAATTTGAAGCATTTCTTTCCATTTTTTTTTTTCCTGATTGACTTTTTTCGAAATTTGGAAAAAACAATAATTGAATGAATTGAGAGTCAAATCAAAGAAAACAATGAGAAACAACACTTAGAAGTTTTAGTGAAAAAGTTCCTCTGGAAAAAAAATTTTTTTGTTGAGAAAAACTCTTTTAAATGATCGAACCATCATATCATGTCATATAAAATGAACACAAATTCATTTTTGAAAAATTCAAACACAAAATAATACATTTTTACTTACAAACAAAACAAAATAAAATCAATTTCCCTTTTCTTCTTGTTCTTTTAATAAATCGTTTGCTATTTGACTTCTCAAATCCTCCACACTTCCAAACCAAGTCTTATTCACCATTGAATCAGGATGTTGTCCCAATAAAACCTCACAAATCGCATGACGCACACATTCTCCCATTTCTTCAAAATCCTTTATTCCCATTCTTGTCATTTTCTTTACCCCAAGATCTCTCAACATATTCTTTTCTTCACAATATCTATCCTGATCTTTTTCAGTCATATGATATCCGCTTTCAAAAGTATAACTATGCAAAATATTTGTTTTCTCTTGTACACAAATACTCGCCACACCTTGTCTACCTTCCTCCAAAGACTCTTTTTCCGTTGTATATTTACACGAATTAAAGTCAAAGTTCTTTGAATATATGTCCATTACTCTTGCGAACAATCTCATCTCCCTTCTTATATCCAAATTCTTTGTAAATCTGCCGATCAAAAACCCTGAGTTCTGATTACTATGAGCATGGAAATCTAGGAACATCGCCAGCTTTCCGCTTTCACTCAAATATCTCGCGATTTCCATCAACGCATAAGTCGATGGATGATCCTCCGGATCTTCTTCATATCTGATATAACTTCTATTCAAATCCCTTCCTTTGATATCCATTCGGTAATGTCCATTATACACGCCATCAGGATTTAACATTGGGACAACAACAAAGACGAAATTTTCAAGCAAAATCTGACTGACAGGATCATCAAGGTTCAACAAAGAATTTATGAGGCCCTGAAGCATAAAATTGGCTGGACTTTCTGCTGCGTGAACTCTGGCTGCGACAATAATATATCGTTTATTGCCAAATAAAAGGGATTTATTGAGGGTGTGGTTGAGTAAGATTTGAGGGACTTTGTGATTTTTTGTGAGGACCAAAGAGTCTATACGTAATCCTTTGAGGGAATACGTGAGGATATCACGTTGTAAATATATAGAAGGATGTTGATTGTAATTCTTCTCGAGGGTTGCCATGAACTCAAGGCAGTCAGAGTGTGTGTAAGGGAAGGTGAAAGCAAAGAAGACTCCTTGTTGAATTTCGAGAGAATTGAAGTTGTATTGGAATTCAATCTCGATATTTCGGCTATTTCCGGTCTGGAAATCTGTCAAAGGCGTGGGAATATAATCCCAAGCGTGGTTATTTCTTGGAGAACTGTATACAGGGACCATGCCTTCTTTATAATTCTTTTGTTCAAGTTTGTTCATGTTGACTAATCTGAATGTGATTTGACGGCTTGAAACTTCTTCTGGTAAAGGAGGTCCTGTGACTTTAAAGTAGAACCAGACTCGATTTTTGGTTTCGTACTGTGTTTGATAACAATCAGGTGCGATCCATAGATGGTAAAGGTCCTCGGAGATTTTGTCAACATACATGAGATTCCCACTCTCAAATGTCGAGTCAAATGTGAGATTCTCAAAGTGAAAAAGGTTTTGTTGTGGATTGGAAGTGAGAGAGGTGGCTAGATCTGAAGAGAGATTGGTATTGGACGAGTCTTGTTGGATTGATATATAGTTTCCCATGTCAGATTTCTGTATTGGAATAGGAAATAATTTTTATGTTTTGGTTTTTTTAATTGCTCTTGTGATCGTAAAAAAATGAGAGAATTATACAGAAATTCTCAATAGGATGAAGTTTTTCAAGTATTGAGATTTCCCGATGCCTTTGGGGTGATTAATGGAAGAAGAGGAAAGGAAATATTTTATGCTATTCAGAGAGATTTTTTCAGCATAAAAATTATCAGAGAGAGAGATAGTAATTATGAAATTATCGCTATGCTATGAGCTTTTTAAAATTACAAAGCGAGAAGAGATTAAGTGGCAGAATCCATCAAGTCTAACAAATCATCACCCGCATCTTGTTCCTTTTTCGATGTTGATGCTCCAGTGTCTATCATAATAATTATTTTCTCATAGCAAACCCAACATTACCCCAATCGCCGACGAGGTTCTTTATTCTTTCTTTCTGTTGTGTAGAGGTAGTTTCGAAGACTATAACATCTGCAGCATAATCATCTTCAACATTTTGAGCTCCTCCTGCTCCTCCAGACTTCTTTATAGGCTCAGGGAAAAGATTAATATCCAAGACTTCTTTAGCATCTTGCTTTTCAGATCCCTTTAATAATGCAGCCAACATATTTAATTCTCTCTTTGCTGCTTCTGGGTTCAAATCCTACGAGATGGGAAGATGAGTAACTGTGAACGATCAGGAAAACTCACTAATTTCTTGGTCTCTTGTTGTTTTGATGGCTTATCCTTGGTTTCAGCTGCCTTGGATGATTTATCCTTATTTGCTGGCTTATTGGGTCTTTCGATTGCATACAAGTTGCTTCCCAAAGTCGTCTTGATAGCATCAGTAAAATGAGTGCTTTTCTTTTGAAAATAAATTAACCAGACTTCAAAAGAAAAGTACATTTTCAACAAAGTTTTCTCCTGATTTCAAATCAAAGTGACTCACTTTCACAACATCTCCACTTTCAGAGAAATATCTAACTTTACCAGGCATTTCACCACCAATACCACCAGGTCCGCTGTTATCAACAATGATTCTTCCATCAATATTTTGAATTTCATCTTGTAAAAAGACAGAAACTCTGATAGTTTTGTCTTGCATATATCTCAAAATTTCTCTTCTCATGATGAAATAATCATTCACACTCAAATTAGAATAACGTTCTTTGAAGAGTTTTCTGGTGTTTTCAACAAGTTTAATAGTCGGACCATCTTTCAAAATTTTTTGAAGGCCATCCAAATGATTTAAAGTGATCTAAAAATTGTAATGATTATTCTCTATTCATTTTTCCGAGGAAATTTACATGGAAAACAGCTTGAGGGAAATTTGAAGCAATGACTTGATATTTAAAGCCCATCAACATCAGATCAAAAAGCTAAAGACATGATTAATGGCATTTTTGAGGGAGGAATACTTTGTTCATGCTGGATTCGTTGAGGGTCATGATTGATGAATGGACAACTTTGGTGAAAATTTGTTTAGTGTATTGAACACTGAAGATTCTTTGGGGTTCAAAGAGTTGATCAATGAAT
>Ga0182738_1002630_pt1 | contig 21218 bp, 15 predicted proteins | sample eDN5th30CBELigMG_FD_128876 | JGI IMG/M metagenome (GOLD analysis project Ga0182738, IMG submission 128876) | Enriched Miracle-Growth compost microbial communities from Emeryville, California, USA - eDNA 5th pass 30_C BE-Lig MG (version 2)... ... | reverse complement strand
TCGGCCAGGTCGCGCGCGACCTTGTCGGTGGGCCCGCCGGCGGCGAACGGCACCACGAAGGTGATGGGCTTGCCGTCGGGGAAATCGGCCGCGTGGGCCCCCGCGGCCGCTACGGCGATCGCTGCCAGGGCGAACAGTTTCTTCATGGCTTCTCCGTGATGTGTGCGAGTCAAAAAGGCCGCGATCTTATCGGCGCATGCCGCGCGGGCGAATCCCGAATTGCCCTGAGCGGAAGGTGGGCGCGGGCCGGCGCGGACCGTGGCCTGGCGCACTGTCCGGGCCGGCCGCGCGGCCTCGGACGACAGCGGCCGCTCACGTCCGCGCCCAGCATGGAGGCCAGGGCCTCGCCGCGGCGAGGCATCGCTCTTGATCCAGCGCAAAAGACGGACGCAGAGAAGACGAAAGGAAGCAGGGCCATGGCCAGCAGCAAGGCATCGCGCAAGACATCCTCCACCCGCTCGCCGGCCGCAGCCGGCGGCACGCGCGCCCTGGTCGCGCGCCAGCGCGCCATCCAGCGCAGCCAGGCCGCGCGCGACTGCGCCGCGCCGGCGAAGAAGACGAAGGCGCACCGGCCGGTGCAGGCCGGCGCGCGCCGCCAGCCCGAGCGGCAGGCGGGCGAACAGCTCGCCAAGCCGGGCCGCGAGCAGGACCTGAAGCTCAGGCCGCGCTTCACCGCGCCCGGCTACGTGGGCAGCGGCAAGCTCGCCGGCATGGCCGCCATCGTGACCGGCGGCGACTCAGGCATCGGCCGCGCGGTGGCGGTGCTGTTCGCGCGCGAGGGCGCGGACGTGGCCATCGTGTACCTGAGCGAGACGGCGGACGCCGAGGAGACCCGCGCGCACGTGGAGGCCGAGGGCCGGCGCTGCGTGCTGATCCGCGGCGACGTGCGGCGCACGGCCTTCTGCGAGAAGGCCGTCGCACGCACGCTCAAGGCCTTCGGCCGGCTCGACGTGCTGGTCAACAACGCGGCCTTCCAGATGCATGCCGACCGGCTGGAGGACCTCAGCGACGAGCGCATCGACCTGACCCTGCAGACCAACATCGGCGGCTACATGCGCATGGCGCGTGCGGCGCTGCCGCACCTGGGCGAGGGCGCCTCGATCATCAACAACGGCTCGCGCACCGGCCTGAGCGGCAGCGCCAAGCTGCTCGACTACTCGGCCACCAAGGGCGCGATCCATGCCTTCACCAAGGCGCTGGCGCAGAACGTGATCGGGCGCGGCATCCGCGTCAACGCCGTGGCACCGGGCCCGGTGTGGACGCCGCTGAACCCGGCCGACAAGCCGGCCGCCGAGGTGCGCCGCTTCGGCCGGGAGACGGCCTTCGGCCGCCCCGCGCAGCCGGAGGAGCTGGCGCCGGCCTTCGTGTTCCTGGCGGCGCCCGTGTGCGCCAGCTACATCACGGGCATCGTGCTGCCGGTGACGGGGGACGTCGGGGCGATATAGGCCCGCCCCCAGCCTGCGCGGACTTCGTTCCGCTTCGGCAACCCCCTCGCGGGGGCACACCCTGCGGCCCGGCAAAGCCGGTTCCGCGGGTGTTCGCGCATGGCCTGCTCCGCGGCCTTCAGAGCAGCAGCTCGGGTGATCGGCGCTACAGTTCCCTGCCGATCTCCACCCACGACACCATGAACGCTCCCACGCGCGACATCTACACCGAACCTTCCGACGTCGACTTCGACACGCTGCGCAACCTCGGTCCGCTGACCCGCATGGCGGGCGTGTGGGAGGGCACGCGCGGGCTGGACGTCAAGCCGAAGGCCGAGGGGCCGAAGAAGCAGGCCTTCGTGGAGCGCATCTCGCTGCAGCCCATCGACCCCGTGACCAACGGTCCGCAACTGCTGTACGGCCTGCGCTACCACACGCACATCACCAAGCCGGGGCTGGCGAAGACCTACCACGAGCAGGTGGGCTTCTGGCTGTGGGAGCCGGCCACCTCGACGGTGATGCACACGCTGACCATCCCGCGCGGGCAGACCGCGATGGCCGGCGGCACCGTCGCGCCCGACGCCGCGCATTTCGAGCTGACGGCCACGCAGGGCCTGGAGACCTGGGGCATCTGCTCGTCGCCCTTCCTGAACGAGGCTTTCCGCACCACTGCCTTCCGCATCGCCGTCACGTACAACGACGACGGCACCTGGGGCTACGAGGAAGACACCGTGCTGCAGATCCTCGGCCAGGCCGAGCCCTTCCACCACACCGACCGCAACCTGCTGCGCAAGGTGGAGGAGCCGACGCCGAACCCGCTGGTGCGGCCCCAGGCCACCCCGGCCGCGGCGTAGGGCTTGTTGACGCTCTGGAAGGCGACCCCTTCCAGAGCGTCAACAGGCCCTAGTCAGGACCAGGCGACGAAGCGCCTGCGGATGTGCTTCGGCTGCTCCAGCTCGTCGACGATGGCGGCGGCCAGGTCGGCGCTGCTGATGCCGGCGGGGATCCCGGCCTTCATCGGCACCTCGTCGCCGCCGGTCCGGTAGTGGCCGGTGCGCTCGCCCGGCGCGAGCAGCGGCGGCGGCGAGACGAAGGTCCAGTCCAGTGCCGTCTCGTCCTGCATGCGGGCCAGTTCGTCGCGCGCGGCCCGGGCGCCGGGCACCACGTTGGCCGGCACCTGGCCGGCGAACTCGGGCGTGTCCACCAGCTGCACGCCCGGCGCCACGTACAGGCTGCCGGCGCCGCCGACCACCAGCAGGCGCTTCACGCCGGCCTGCTTCACGCCGTCGGCGATGGCCTTGGAGCCGGCCATGAACAGCTCGTACAGCTTCGGCTCGGTCCAGCCCGGGTTGTAGGCGCTGACGACCGCGTCCACGCCGGCCACGGCGCGGGCGACCTGGGCGCTGTCCAGCACGTCGGCCTGCACCACCTCCAGGCCGGGGCGGGCCTCCAGCTTGGCCGGCGTGCGCGCCAGGGCGCGGACGGTGTGGCCGCGCGACAGCAGTTCGTTCAGGAGGGCCGAGCCGACGAAGCCGGTGGCGCCGATGAGGGCGACGTTCATGAGGGATGTCCTTGAGAGATCGAAAGCGATGAGGCGAGTCTCCCAGCTTCACGATCACGGCAGAAGTCCGAGAATCGAGACAACTTCGTTTAGCTGGACTTCACAATGGACGACTTCCGCCGCCTCGCCCTCTTCGCCGAGGTGGTGCGCTGCGGCTCCTTCAGCGCGGCCGCGCGGCACCTGCGCGTCAGCACCTCGGCGGTGAGCCAGCAGGTGCGTGCGCTGGAGCAGGCGCACGGCGTCACGCTGCTGCACCGCACGACGCGCAAGCTGGCGCTCACCGAGGCCGGCGCGCGCTTCGCCGAGCACTGCCGGCGCATGGTGGAGGCCGCGGCCCAGGCCCGCGCGCAGCTCGACCTGGCGCGCGATGCGCCCGAGGGCGAGCTGCGCGTGGCCGCGCCGGTGGGCTTCGCGCGCCACCTCGGCCCGGCGCTGGCGCCGCTTTTGGCCCAGCATCCGGCGCTGGAGCTGCGCCTGCTGGTCGACGACGCCATGATCGACCTGGTCGACGCCCGCATCGACCTGGCGCTGCGCGTCGGCCGCCTGGCCGATTCGAGCTGGGTGGCGCAGCCCCTGTGCCGCTTCGAGATGCTGCTGTGCGCGGCGCCGGCCTACCTGGCGCATGCCGGCGAACCGCGCACGCCGCAGGAGCTGGTGGCGCACCAGTGGGTGGCCTCGCCGCGCGAAGGCCGCCTGCTGCGGCTGGACCTGCTGGGCGCCGACGGCGCACGGCAGGCGGTGGAGGCGCCGGCGCGCGTCACCAGCAACAACCAGCTCACGCTGCAGCAGATGTGCGCGGCCGGCCTCGGCCTGGCGCGGCTGGTGCATGCCGACGTGGACGACGAACTGCGTGCGAGCCGGCTGGTGCCGGTGCTGCCCGGCTGGCGGCCGGCCGCGATGCCGGTGCATGCGGTCACGCCGCAGCGCGACGGCCGGCCGGCGAAGGTGCGGCATGCCATCGCGGCGATCGAGCGTCACCTGCGCGGCGTGCCGGGCGTGCAGACAGGTTGAAGAACGGCCCCCCGGTCAACCCTTCGCGCCTGCCCGATCGCCCGACGGGGTGCTTTTTCGTCCGGGGGGCGGCTTACCAGTCCACCAGGCTCAGGCCGAAGCTGAACACGGTGCGCTTGCGGTTGTAGTCCACCAGCGTGTCGCCGTAGCCGTGGTAGAGCTGGGTGTGCCAGCGCAGGTTGCTGGTGGCCGGGTCGCCGAGGGCGCGCATCCACTCCAGCCGCACGCCGCCGCGGCCGCTGCCGCCGATGGCGCCGCGCACCGTCATTGCCAGCGTGTTCTCCCGGTTCACGTACCAGCTGCCGGTGATCTCGCTGTGGCCCAGGTACCGGGTGATGTCCGGGTTGTCGTCGTCGGACGCGCCCTCGTGGATGCGCTTCCACACGCGGCCGGTGATGGCGAAGCGGTTGTCCAGCTCCACGCCGCCCATGAGGAACACGCGGTTCCAGCTGCGCGACAGCGGCAGGCTCTGGCCGTTGGACTGGTGCACGATGCCCACGCCGGCATAGCGCCAGCGCCAGCCCCAAGGCAGCTTCGCGTCGACCGGGTAGACGTACATCAGCTCCGGCTCGTGGTCGGTGGTGCGGAAGGGCCGCGAGATGTCGGCGCTGAACAGCTGCCAGGTGGACTGCTGCGAGTACGCGAACCACAGCGAGTCCTTCTTGACCGGATTGCCCTGGGTGAGCAGTCCCTGGGCGAGCTTGGTGCGCACCGACAGGCCGATGCGCATCTCCTGCGCCTTGTAGTTCACCGGCGAGGCTGTGTGGCCGGGCGAGGGCGAGGTGGGCGCCTCGGGCGCGTGGCTGGCGGTCGAGACGGACACGTTCAGCGGCCGGTAGCCGCGGAAGGTGAAGGTGCCGCAGTCGGTGCCTTCCTCCAGCTCCCAGAAGCGCGAGAGCGTGGAGTACTGCCGGTCGCGGCAGCCCTCGCCGCCGACGGCGATCACCCGCGTGGCGGGCACGCTGGCGTCCACCGGCTGGTCGGCCGCGGGCGCGCCGGGCGGCTGCGCGCTGGCCAGCGCGGGCGGTGCCGGCGGCAGGGCGGCGGCGGGCTGCGCCTGCTGCTGCGCCCAGCGGTCGAAGCAGGCCAGGCGGGCGTCCTTGTCGTCGGCCAGGCGGGCGCACTGCTGCCAGGTGAGCTGCGCATCGGCCAGCGGGCTGGCGGGCGTGCCGTCGGGCCGGACCTGCGCCGCCGCCAGGCCGGGCAGCGCGCAGGAGCAGGCCAGGGCCAGCGTCAGGGGGAGGGCGGGGAGGCCCGGGTCAGCACGAAGGTGAGCGTGCGGTCGTCGGCTGCGTTTCGCCATGTTCCTTTGAACTCCTTGCCGCACGAGGCGGGAACCAGCTCGGCCGTCCAGACGGCGCTGATGCTGCGGCCGTCGCGCGATTCGTCGAGCGCGAGGATGCCGTCGTCGGTCACGTCGCCGGCGAGCTGGGATGTCTGTGGGGAGGATGAGCCGCCGCGCGTCACGCTGCCGCGCACGCTGCCGGCGTATTCGGGGTGGGCATGCAGCGCCACGGAGGCGGCATCCGCCGCGCCGTCGAAGCGCGCCAGCCAGCGCCCGTAGAGTGCCTCGACCGGCAGCGCCCGCGCGTCGGCCGGGCAACCCGGCGGCGCGTCGGACGAGGCCGCGTCTTTCCCCGCCGGCGCCGCGCAGGCGGCCAGCAGCAGGGCGCACAGGGCGGCGGCGAACCAGCGGGACAGGCGGCGCACACGCATGCTCCGCCTCACCCGGCCGCGTTGGCCGCGGCCTGCTGCTGCGCCTTGCGCGCGAACTCGGCGCGCAGCGCCTTGAGCTTCTCGCGCGGGTCTTCCTTCGCGGTGGTCTTGTCCAGCGCCATCTCGGCGATGAAGCGGCTGGGCAGCGCCTGCACCATCTCGCGGCCCTTCTTGCGGCGCTTGAGCCAGCTCACCGCCAGCGTGCGCTGCGCGCGGGTGATGCCCACGTACATCAGGCGGCGCTCTTCCTGCAGGCGCTCGGCGATGCTTTCGCTCACCTTCTCCTGGCGGCCCTCGTCGTCGTCCAGCTTGAAGGGCAGCAGGCCCTCGTTCACGCCGACCAGCATCACGTGCGGCCACTCCAGGCCCTTGGCAGCGTGCAGGGTGGACAGGGTGAGCACGTTCTGGTCCTGTTCGCGCTCGCTGATGGTGGAGAGCAGCGAGATGGTCTGTGCCACCTCGAGCAGGCTCTTGGGCTCCTCGGCCTGCGCGTTGGCGCCGCTGGCGTCGGCGATCTGGCCGCCGCAGCGCTGGGCCATCCAGTCGCAGAACTCCATCACGTTGGTCCAGCGCGCGGCCGCGGCCTGCTCGCTGTCCTCGCCGTCGTAGAGGTGCTTCTCGTACTCGATTTCCTTGAGCCAGGTGTTCAGGAAGGCGCGCGCGTCCTCGGCGCCCTTGGTGTGGCGGGCGCGGTATTCGAGGTCGTTGATGTAGCGGCCGAACTCGTGCAGGCCCTCGATGCCGCGCTTGGGCACGGCGCTGGGCAGCGAGGGCGAGAACAGCGCCTCGAACAGGCTGATCTTGTACTGGCTGGCGAACACGCCCAGTTGCGCCAGCGTGGTGTGGCCGATGCCGCGCTTGGGCGTGGTCACGGCGCGCAGGAAGGCCGGGTCGTCGTCGTTGTTGACCCACAGGCGGAACCACCCGCACAGGTCGCGGATCTCGGCGCGGTCGAAGAAGCTCTGCCCGCCCGAGACCTTGTAGGGGATGTTGGCGCGGCGCAGCGCCTGCTCGAACACGCGCGCCTGGTGGTTGGCGCGGTAGAGGATGGCGAAGTCGCGCCACTCCTTGTGCGCCGAGGCCTCGCGCAGGCCCTGGATGCGCGCCACCGCGCGCTCGGCCTCGTGCTGCTCGTTGTCGCAGTCGACCACGCGCACCGGCTCGCCCTCGCCCAGATCGGAGAACAGCGTCTTCGGGAACAGCTTGGGATTGGGCCCGATCACGTTGTTGGCCGCGCGCAGGATGGCGCTGGTGGAGCGGTAGTTCTGCTCCAGCTTGATGACCTTGAGCTCGGGGAAGTCGACCGGCAGCTTCTTCAGGTTGTCCAGCGTGGCGCCGCGCCAGCCGTAGATCGACTGGTCGTCGTCGCCCACCGCGGTGAAGCGGCCGCGCTCCCCGGTCAGCAGCTTGAGCACCTCGTACTGCGTGGCGTTGGTGTCCTGGTACTCGTCCACCAGGATGTGGCCGAGCTGGCGCTGCCACTTCTCGCGCACCGCGTCGTGCTTGCGCAGCAGCTGCAGCGGCAGGCCGATCAGGTCGTCGAAATCCACGCTCTGGTAGGCCGCGAGGCGTTCCTCGTAGCGCGCCATGATCTTCGCGGTGATGCGCTCGTTGTCGTCGGCCGCCTGGGCCTCCGCCGCCGCCGCGTTCAGGCCCATGTTCTTCCACTTGCTGATGGTCCACTGCCAGAGGCGGGCGGTGGCCGCGTCGGTGGTGCCGCCGGCGTCCTTCAGGATCTTCAGCACGTCGTCGCTGTCGAGGATGCTGAACTGCGGCTTGAGCCCCAGCACCGCGCCGTCCTCGCGCATCATGCGCACGCCCAGCGCGTGGAAAGTGCACACCACCACGCCCTTCGCGGGCTTGCCGATCAGGCCCTTGGCCCGTTCGCGCATCTCCGCCGCCGCCTTGTTGGTGAAGGTGATGGCGGCGATGCGCTTCGGGTCCAGCCCGGCCTGGATCAGCCGCGCGATCTTGTGCGTGATGACGCGCGTCTTGCCCGAGCCCGCGCCGGCGAGCACGAGGCAGGGGCCGTGCAGGTAGTTCACGGCTTCCTGCTGGGCGAGGTTGAGGCCGGCGGACATGCGAACGAAAAAAGGAAAGGGATTCTCGACAAGGAAAAGGGCTGCGCAGGCACGCCCTTGGCGGGATCAGCCCGCGAGTGCGCGGGCGGCGGCTTTCACGTGCTGGTGCAAGTCCGGCAGGTCGCTGCGGATCGTCCTCCAGACGATCTCGAAGTCCACCTTGAAGTAGCCGTGGGCGACGGCGTTGCGCATCTGGTAGGCGAACGAAAGCGGCAACTCGGGATGCGCCGCCGCGAACTCGGGGTGGTGTTTCTGTATGTTGTTGCTGGCCTCGCCGATGATTTCCAGGTTCCGGATCACGGCGTCCTGGACCAAGGGGTCGTTCAGGAACGCGGCTTCATCCATGTTCCCGGTGTAGCGGCCGATGCGCTCGATGGCTTCGGTGATGTGGGCGAGATAGTCGGCAAGGCGCTGCTGGCTGCCGGTCATACGGGGCGGGCCTCCGCGAGCACCCTGTCCCGGAACGTGTCGGGCAGGGCGTTGGGCGTCAGCACGTCCACCGGCACGCCCAGCAGCTCGGCCAGCTCGTGGCGGATCGCGCCGATGTCGAGCAGCGTCGTCTCGGGTGTCGGGTCGATGAGGATGTCCAGGTCGCTGCTGTCCGTGTCGTGGCCGCGCAGCACCGAGCCGAACACCCGCGCGTTGCGGGCGCGATGCGACTCCACCACGCGTCGGATCGTGGCGCGGTGCGAGGCCAGGGCTTCGGAGGGTTTCATGCGTTTCCGGACGGGGGCTGAGTCGGGCAATGATACGGGCCGCCCTCGTCCGCTCGTCCGGCTGCATGACAATGCGCCGCCGTGCTGGCCGTCTTTCTCGTCACCTTCCCCTTCTTCGCCCTGATCGCGGCCGGCTACGCGGCGGCGCGCTCGCGCCTGCTGCCGCTGGAGGCCATCCCGGGCCTCAATGCCTTCGTGCTGTTCTTCGCGCTGCCGTGCATGCTCTACCAGTTCGGGGCGCGCACGCCGATCGCGCAGCTGCTCGACGCCAGCGTGGCACTGGTGTGGGGCGCGGCGGCGCTGCTGGTGGTGGCCGTCACGGTGCGCCTGACGCGGCGCGGGCGCATCGGCTGGAACGACGCGGCCTTCGGCGCGCTGGTGGCGGCCTTCCCCAACACCGGCTTCATGGGCGTGCCGCTGTTGGCGGCGCTGCTGGGCGCGGCGGCGACGGGGCCGGTGATCATCTCGATCGTGTTCGACATGGTCGTGACCTCCTCGCTGTGCATCGCGCTGTCGCGGCTGGACGCGACGGGCCACGCCGGCGGCGGCGCGTTCTGGCAGGCGGCGCGCAAGGCGCTGCGCGGCATCGTGCTGAACCCGATGCCCTGGTCGATCCTGCTGGGCGCGGCGGCCTCGGCCGCGCAGTGGCGGCTGCCGGGGCCGGCCGACCGCACCGTCTCCATGCTGGCCGACGCCGCCTCGCCGGCGGCCCTGTTCACCATCGGCGCCGTGCTGGCGCGCGGGGCGCTGCTGGCGCGGGCGCAAGGGGCCTCCTCGCGACGCGGCGCCGTGGCGGACGTGCTGCCGGTGGTGCTGGTCAAGCTGGTGGCGCACCCGCTGCTGGTGGCCGGGCTGGGCGCCGCCGCGCGCGCCGCGGGGTTGCCGCTGTCGCAGGGCGCGCTCGTCACGCTGGTGCTGGTGGCGGCCCTGCCCAGCGCCAGCAACGTCTCGATGCTGGCCGAGCGCTTCGGCGCCGACAACGCGCGCATCGCCCGCATCATCCTGTGGACGACCGTGGCGGCCTTCTTCAGCTTTCCGCTGGCGGTCGGCTGGCTGCGCTGAGCCTAGGTGCCGCCATGCAGGCGTGCGCTCACGCTTCTTACATAAATGAATTCTTTTGTATTCATTGACTGGTACATTCGCCCCGCAACTCAGGGAGAACCCAGTCATGAATGCGCTGCAACAGGGCGGCGGCGCGGCAGCGCCCGCGCCTGCCGCCGCTGATCCGCCGTCTGCCCACCTGCTCCCCGCCGGCGAACCGGCGGGCGATTTCCGCCTCCTCGGCCTGATCGGCGAGGGCGCCTCCGGCATCGTCTACCGCGCCGACCAGCCGCCCAGCCGGCGCGAGTGCGCCGTCAGGGAATACCTGCCGGTGCCGCTGGCCTCGCGCGTGGCGGGCACCGAGCGGGTGCAGCCCCGCTCCGGCGCGCACGCGGCGGCCTTCGATGCCGGGCGCCTTCACTTCCTCGACGGCGCGCGGGTGCTGATGCGCCTGAACCACCCGGCGCTGGCCAAGGTGCTGGCGCGCTGGGAGGCCAACGGCACCGCCTACCAGGCCATGCCCGTGTACGAGGGGCCGACGCTGGCGCAGGCGCTGGCCCGCCGCGGCGGCCCGTCGGACGAGCAGGAACTCCTCGGCTGGCTGCTGCCGCTGCTCGACGCGCTGCGGCTGCTCCACGCGCAGCCCTGCCTGCATCGCGGCATCACGCCCTGGAACATCGTGCTGGCCGAGCGCGGGCCGGTGCTGCTGGACCTGGGCGGGCCCGGCGATGCGCCCCCCGTTTCGGCTGCTGCCCGCCGCTATGCCGCACCCGAGGTGGACGGTGCCCGGATGCAGGAGCAGGGGCCGTGGAGCGACCTCTATGCGCTGGCTGCGGTGGCCTGCGAAGCCCTCACGGGCCATCCGCCGCCGCCGGCCGCCAAGCGGATGGTGGACGACCGCCTGCAGCCGCTGTCGCGGCTGGCCGGCCCGGCCTGTGGCGCGCCGCTGCTGGCGACGCTGGACGCCGCCCTGGCGCTGCGGCCGGAAGACCGGCCGCGCAGCGCCGCCGACTTCCTGCAGCGCCTGCAGGGCGGCGGCCCCGCATCGCAGTCGCCAGCCTCGCCGCGGGAGGCGCTCCGCATCGCGCCGGCCGCCGTCGCGCACGCGCAGCCGGCCGTGCCGTCGCCGTCTGCGGCCGGCAGGCGCGACCGTGGCGTCGTCCTGGTGGCCCTGGTCGCCGCGCTCGCCGGCGCCGCCCTGCTGTGGCTGTGGCCGGCCGACCGGGAGACCGCGCCGCCGCCGGCCCCGCACAAGTCGGCGCCGATGGCCGCGGCGCGGTCGGGCGATGACCTCACGCTTCTGGGCCCTGTCTCGTCGGGGGCAGGACGTCGTGTCGGCATGTAGGTAAAAATGCTGACCCTCCGGCACGGATTTGGCCCGCACAGTGGGCGTCTGTGACCGGGCCGGCCGGTGCACGGGAGGCGGGCGGCGAGATCAGGAGGGCTTGTCATGGGAACACTGATGCTTTGGTGGGGCGTGCTGCTCGCGGTGCTGGCGATCGGCGGCTGGGCGGCGCTGCAGCGGCTGCGCGGCCGGCGCCGCCGCCACGGGCCGCTGCGCTACGTGCAGATGAGCAAGCGCCCGCTCGAAACGGGCTGATCGGATCAGATGCTCTGCGGGTCCACGTCGACCAGCCAGCGAATGATGCCCTTGCCTTCGGGCGTGCGCCGCAGGGCGTGCAGCAGCGGCTGCCAGCCGGCCAGCAGGCGCTGCAGGGCGGCGCGCGAGTCGCTTTCGACCAGCATCTGGGCGCGCTCGACGTTGGCCACGCGCTGCACCGCCAGCGGCACCGGCGGGTAGCGCATCACCCGCGCGGCCTCGGGCAGCGACTCGGCCGCGCTGCTGGCGGCCTGCAGGAAGGCCTGCGCCGCCTCCTGCGTGCGCGCATCGGCCCGCAGCAGGGCCTGGAAGCTGAAGGGCGGCATGCCGGCCGCCTGCCGCTCGGCGAGCTGCCGCGCGGCGAAGGCCGGGTAGTCGTGCCGGCGCAGCGCGTCGAACAGCGGGTGCTGCGGGTGGTGCGTCTGGATCCACATCTCGGCCGTGCTGCCCTGCGCCGCCAGCCAGGCGCCGTCGCGGCCGGCGCGGCCGGCGGACTGCATCAGCAGCGAGAACAGGCGCTCCGGCGCGCGGAAGTCGCTGGAGAACAGGGCCGAATCGGGGTTCGCGGCCGCCACCAGCGTGATGCGCCGGAAGTCATGCCCCTTGGCGATCATCTGCGTGCCCACCAGCACGTCCACGTCGCCGGCGTGGACCTCGGCGAGCTGGCGCTCCAGCGCGCCCTCGTGGCGGGTGCTGTCGGCGTCGATGCGGGCCACGCGCACCGGCGTGCCGTCGGGGCGCGCCACGCCGGCGAAGAGGTCCGCCAGGTGCTCCTCCAGCCGCTCGGTGCCGCGGCCGACCGGCGCGATGTCCGGGTTGCCGCAGGCCGGGCAGGCGCGCGGCACCCGCTCGGTGAAGCCGCAGTGGTGGCAGCGCAGGGTGCGGTCGATCTTGTGGAAGACGCGGAAGGCGCTGCAGTGCGGGCATTCGCTCTTCCAGCCGCAGTCGGCGCAGGCCAGCACCGGCGCGTAGCCGCGGCGATTGAGGAAGACCATGCTCTGCTCGCCGCGCGCCACGCGCTCGCCGATGGCCTCCAGCAGCGGCGGCGAGAGCACCGTGCCGCCGGGCTGGCGCGTCATGTCGACCAGCCGCACCCGGGGCAGCGCCCCTTCGCCGATGCGCGAGGGCATGGCCAGGCGCCGGTAGCGGCCGCCCGGGTCCTCGCCTTCCGGCGGGCGGCTGCCGTGCCAGCTTTCGAGCGAGGGGGTGGCCGAGCCGAGCAGCACCTTGGCGCCCTCCCGCCGGCCGCGCCACACGGCCAGATCGCGCGCCGAGTAGCGCGCGCCCTCCTGCTGCTTGTAGCTGGGGTCGTGCTCCTCGTCGACCACGATCAGCGCCAGCCGCGGCAGCGCGGCGAACACCGCCATGCGCGTACCCAGCACGATGCGCGCGCGCCCCAGGTGCGCCGCCAGCCAGGCCGCCAGCCGCTGCGGCGGCGTCATGCCGCTGTGCATGGCGACCACCGCGTCCTCGCCGTACAGCGGCGCGAAGCGGGCCCGGAAGCGCGCCTCCAGCTGGGGCGTGAGGTTGATCTCCGGCACCATGACCAGCGCCTGGGCCGCGCCGTCGGCGGCCAGGGCGTCGGCCACGGCGCGCAGGTAGACCTCGGTCTTGCCGCTGCCGGTGCTGCCGAAGAGCAGGAAGGGGCCGGCCTCCTGCGCCACGGCCGCCAGCACGGCCGCCTGCTCGGCGCTGGGTTCGGGCGGAAGGTCCGTGGCGGCGCCCGGCGCGGCGGCGGGCCGGGCCGCCTGCCGCTTCAGGCGCCGGGCGAGCTGGGTGGCGTCCAGGTCGCGCAACTGCGGCGGCAGGGCGGCCAGCGCCACCTCGCCGCGCGAGCGCTGGTAGTAGCGCGCGGTGAAGTCGACCAGGTCGCGCCAGGCGGCCGGCAGGGGCGGCAGGCCGTCGAGCACGGCCGCGACGGGCCGCAGGGCGGGAAGGAGGGCGCCGCCGTCCGGCGCCTCGGGCGCGGCCTCTGTGGGCTCCCACACCACGCCCAGCACCTCGCGCCGTCCCAGCGGCACCCGCACCAGCGTGCCGGGCGGCAGGGTCGCCGGCGCCAGGTAGCTCAGCAGGTCGCCCAGGGCGGCGTGCGCCGGGGTGTGGACCGCCACCTGCACCACCGCGCCCGCCGTCGCCGCGGGGCCTTCGGATGTGCCGCTCATTTCTACATTCCGTCTCAGCAAGCGGCCTTAAGTCGTTGATTCCACGGCGCTTTGCGCTTCATCCAAAGAAGATGTGGATAACTTTGTTGATAGAGCGGCCCCATGCGCCCCGAAGGCGCATGGATCAAGGCTTCCGCCGTTTTGCACGCAAAAAGGGCAAAGATGGAAAGTTCTTTGAAATCAAGCACTTGTGATCGCTATCGCTTTGGTAGCGGCGGCATTCTGCGAAGCGGAATTTTTGCGCGCCGCAGCAGTACTGGTGTGCATAAGTCAGCCGCTCCTCACGTTTTCGGTCTTGACAAATCGCGACGCCGCAAAACCGAATTTACAAACGATCACAATCAGCGGCCGGCCTGCGTGGCGCGCAGTGCGCGTGAGTGAGCGTGCACTGCGCCGACCAGCGCCGCCACGTGTTCCGGCGGCGTGAACTGGCTGATGCCGTGCCCCAGGTTGAAGATGTGCGCGGGGCCCGGCGACGCGGCGTCGGTGTGCGGGGCGCCGAAGCTGTCGAGCACCTTCCGGGCCTCGGTTTCGATGCGTTCGGGGGGCGCGAAGAGCACGTTCGGGTCGAGGTTGCCCTGCAGCGCCTTGGCCCGCAGGCCGCGCTCGCCCACCTGCGCACGGGCGGCGCCCAGGTTCACCGTCCAGTCCAGGCCCAGCACCTCGCAGTCCAGCGCGCCCATGTCCGCCAGCCACAGGCCGCCGCCCTTGGTGAAGACGATGCGCGGCACGTCCTGTCCGTCGGGGCCGTGGCGCTTGAGCTGCGCCAGCACGCGCGCCGTGTAGGCCAGGCTGAAGTCCTGGAAGGCCCCGTCGGCCAGCACGCCGCCCCAGCTGTCGAAGACCATCACCGCCTGCGCGCCGGCGTCGATCTGGGCGTTGAGGTACGCCGCCACCGCGTCGGCATTGACCGCCAGGATGCGGTGCATCAGGTCGGGCCGACCGTAGAGCATGGACTTGACCAGCCGGTAGTCGCTGGATCCTGCCCCCTCGACCATGTAGCAGGCCAGCGTCCAGGGGCTGCCCGAGAAGCCGATCAGCGGCACCCGGCCGTCCAGCGCGCGGCGGATGGAGGCGACGGCGTCGAACACGTAGCGCAGCCGCTCCAGGTCGGGCACGGCCAGCGCGGCCACGGCGGCCTCGTCCCGCACGGGCCGGGCGAAGCGCGGGCCCTCGCCGGCCTCGAAGGACAGGCCCAGCCCCATCGCGTCGGGCACGGTGAGGATGTCGGAGAACAGGATCGCCGCGTCCAGCGGGAAGCGCTCCAGCGGCTGCAGCGTGACCTCGGTGGCGAAGTCCACGTTCGTCGCCAGCCCCATGAAGCTGCCGGCCTTCGCCCGCGTCGCCACGTACTCGGGCAGGTAGCGCCCGGCCTGGCGCATCAGCCAGACCGGCGTGTGGTCGGTGGCCTGGCGCCGGCAGGCGCGCAGGAAGGTGTCGTTCTTCAGCGGGGCGAAAGGCATCGGCGGATTGTCGCCCCGATGCCTGCGCCGGCCGGGGGGCCGCTGCTAGGCGAACACGTCGGACACGTAGCGCCCGCTCTCGCGCTCGATCTTCTCGACCCAGGCCTCGGCCGCCTCGGGCGTGGCGCCCACGGCTTCCTGGTAGATGCGCACGAAGGTCTCGCGCACGGCGGGCGCCATGTGGCGGCCGTCGCCGCAGACATACACGTGCGCGCCCCTGCGGAACAGCTCGGACACGTCGGCGCGGTCCTGCCAGAGCCGGTGCTGCACGAAGCTGACGTCGCCCTCCGGCGCCTTGAAGAAGGCCGGCCGCACACTGACCACGCCGGCGGCCTCCCAGGCAGCCAGCTCGTCCTTGTAGAGGAAGTCGACGTCGGGGTGGTCGCAGCCGAAGAACAGCAGCGAGCGCGCCACGCTGCGGCCGCTTTGCGCCTGCATGGCGCGCTCCTGCAGGAAGCCGCGGAAGGGCGCCAGGCCGGTGCCGGCGCAGACCATGATCATCGGCACCTCGGGCGAGGCGGGCGGGTGGAAGTTGTCGTTGGACGAGCGCACCGCCACCACCACGCGCGTGCCCGGTGCGCAGTTGGCGAGGTAGGTGGAGGCCATGCCCTGGTAGCGCCCGCGGCCCGACAGCGCGGGCGCGTCCACCACCGCCACGGTGAGCGTGCAGCGCTCGGGGTTCCACAGCGGCGAGGAGGAGATCGAGTACTGGCGCGCCCGCGCCGGCGGCAGCATCTCCAGGAAGGCGGCCAGCCCCAGGCCGCAGGCGGGGTAGCGCTCCAGCAGTTCGAGCACGCTGACGCGCTTGGCCAGCACGTCGCGCTGGTAGGCGCCTTCCTCGGCCAGGGCGCGCAGCTCGGCCTGCTGCGGGCCCTCGGTGGCGTCGGCCAGGGTGGCCACCTGGCCGCGGGTGGCGGGCTGGGCCAGTTCGACGTAGTGGAACAGCACCTCGCTGGCGTTGACGGGGTGGTCCACCGGCAGCGAGGTGAGGCTGCTGTCGGGCTTGCGGATGATGATCTGGCTGTCGGAGGCCAGGTCGAAGCGCTTGAGCGCGCGCATCACCACGCCGATGGGGTTGTGCGGCAGCACCGAGAGGTAGTCGCCCGCGCGGTAGCCCATGCCCTCGGGCAGCGCGATCTCGATGTGGCGCTTGGAGCGGCCCAGGGGCGAGTTCATGTCGACCAGCTCGCGGTTCTCCTTGACCTCGCCGTGCTGCAGGTCGCCCAGGCGCAGCAGGGCGGCGCGGCCGTCCTTGATGCGCTCGACCTGCAGCTGTGCGCCGCCGGGCGCGGCCTGCACCTGTTTGCCCAGGGCCTGGCCGAAGTCGGCCCACAGGCCCGCATACCACTCGTCGAAGGCGCCGAAGAAGTCGCCGCCGGCGTCGGTCTCGCCGCGCGTGCGCAGCCGGGTGGCGCCGGCGGCGGCCAGCGCGGCGTCGAAGCGCTGCGGCACCGCCTGGTAGGTGCGGGCCCATTGGCGGTTGCCGCAGCCGAACACGGCGTAGCGCACGCCCTTCAGCGCATCGGGCGCCAGGGCGTCCAGCCAGGCGGCGAACTGGCGGGCGTTGTCCGGCGGCTGGCCCTCGTAGGAGGCGGTGACGACCACCACCGCGCCCTCGGTGGGCAGGCTGCCGGCGTGGTCGTCCAGCGCCGCCGCCTGCGCCGCGTAGCCCTGCGCGGCGGCGTCGCTGGCGATGCGCTCGGCGAATGCCTCGCAGGAGCCGGTGTTGGAGCCATACAGCACCAGGAGCGGCGTGGCCTGCTGGCCCGGCGCCAGGGCCGGCGCGGCGGGCGCCGGCGCGGGGGCGGCGGCCTTCTGCGGCGCCAGCACGCCGCGCGGCTTGAAGGAGGCGGTGCCGCGGCGCTTGACGCGGATGCGCAGGCCCGAGGGCTTGAGCGTCAGCGTCTCGGCCACCTTGAGCTGGTAGGAGGGGTCGTCCTCGATCAGGTCGAAGCGCTGCAGGATCATCGCCACCAGCAGGATCGCCTCCTGCATCGCGAAGGGCCGGCCGATGCAGGCGCGCTGGCCGTTGCCGAAGGGCTTCCAGGCGTTGGGCGGCAGCGCGGCCATGGCCTCGGGCTCGAAGCGCTCGGGGCGGAAGGCCTCGACGTCCTCGCCCCAGACGCTGGTGTCGCGGTGCAGCATGGGCGTGAGCACCATCACGGTGTCGCGCTTGGTGAGGGGGTATTTGCCGCCGAGCACCACGTCCTGCAGCGGCTTGAGCGCGAAGGCCGGCGCCGTCGGCCAGATGCGCAGCGTCTCCATCAGCACCTGCTCGATGTACTTCAGCCGGCCGATGTGCTCCACGCGCGGCATCTCGTCGCCCAGCACCGCGTCGGCCTCGGCACGGGCCTTGGCCAGCACCTGCGGGTTCTTCAGCAGGAAGTAGGTGGCGAAGGACAGCATGCCGCTGGTCGTCTCGTGGCCGGCGATCAGGAAGGTGAGCATCTGGTAGCGGATGTTCTCGTCCGACAGGCCCTCGCCGGTGACCGGGTCGCGCCCCTGCAGCATGATGCCCAGCAGGTCCTTCTTGTTCGCCGCGTCGGGGTCGCGCCGGCGCTCGGCGATCAGCTCGTCGGCCACCTGGCGCATCAGCGCCAGGTCGTCCTCATAGGCGCGGCGCTTGCGCAGCAGCAGCTTGCTGGCGATCTCGGGGCGCCGCGTGCGCGCGCCGGCCTCGGCCAGCGCGTCGACCATGGCGCCGACGAAGGGGTGCATCTCCGTCTGGTAGAAGCTGTTGAAGCGGTAGTCGAAGGCGCACAGCGCGATGGTGTCGAGGGTCATGCGCGTCATGTCCTCGGTCACCTCGATCACGTTGGCGGGGCCGAAGCGCTCCCAGCGCACCAGCATCTGGTCGGCGATGTCGAGCATGCGGTCGAACATGCCGCGGATGCCGATCGGGCCGAAGGCCGGCATCAGCAGGCGGTGGGCCACGGCCCAGTTCGGCTCGTCCGTCCTGGCGGTGAACAGGCCGTCGCCGGCGAAGTCGCGGATGTTCTTCAGCGCGCCCGAGATGCGCTTGTCGAAGCGCTTCTCGTCGCAGACCTCGTTGACCAGCGCCTGCGAGCTGATGACGATCAGCGGGTGGCCGAAGAAGTCGAGCTGGTAGATCGGGCCGTAGGTCTGCGCCAGGCGCATGAAGCCCTGGATCGGCACCTCGCCGTCGATGGCGCGCAGGTTGCCGATGAAGGGGTCGGCCTTGGGCTGGGGGATGGTGTCGGTGTGCGCCATGCTCGCGGGGAAGGAAGAGACGATGGCGGCATCGTCACCCATTCCCCGCCCCGTCCGGGCGCGTGCTAACCCTGCCCCGCGGGCAGGCCGCCGCGCGGATCAGGTCTTGTACTTGATCGAGCAGCCGTAGGCGCGCGTGCTCGCGGCCGAGATCGGCTTGCCGCCGAAGGCCTCGGCCAGCGCCTGGTTCACGTAGTTGGTGGCGGTCTTGATGTCGTCCACGCGCGCCGAGGGGATGCTGTCGATGCCGCCGGCATACACCAGCACGCCCTTGGGATCGATGATGTACAGGTGCGGCGTGGTGCGCGCGCCGTAGGCCTGGCCGATGATGCCGTCCTCGTCCATCAGCACGTGGGTGGCGGCGGCGGACTGCTCCTGCATCCAGGCGGCCAGCCGCTCGGGCGGCAGGTAGTCGCCGGCGGCGCGCTCGGTGGAGTTGATGGCCAGCCACACGACGCCCTTGGCGGTGGCGGCCTTCTGCGTGGCCGGCATGTTGCCGCTGCCGTAGTGCTTGCGCACGAACGGGCAGCCGGGGTTGGTCCACTCCAGCACGACGTACTTGCCGGCGAAGTCGGACAGCTTGTGGCGCTGGCCGGCGGTGTCGACGGCGACGAAGTCCGGCGCCGGCTGGCCCACGGCCGGCGCGGCATGCGCGGGCGCATCGAGCAGCAGGGTGGCGCCCAGGGCCATGGCGGCGGCCATCACGGCCCGGCGCGAGGCGCGGTCCAGTGCGGCACGGGCGGCCTGGACCTTGCGCACGGCGCGCTGCGAACGGGTGCCGGCGGCGGCGGACGGCGCGGTGTCGTTCTGCATGGTGCGAAGTTCTCCTTTCAGGCGATGAATCTTCATTGACGGTCGCAGCTTAGACCGGCTTTTTCACGTACGTGCGACAACCTGTTCTGCAGCAGGGGCATCACGATTCCTCACAGATTCGCCAGGGCCCGGCGTACCTCGTCTGCGGAAAGGATCTCGCTCATCACCACCGGCGGGCGGCCCGGCGCCTGCAGCACGTAGACCGGCACGCCGCTGCGCCCCAGCGCCGCCAGCGCGGCGGTGATGGCCGGGTCGCGCCGCGTCCAGTCGGCGCGCAGCAGCGCCACGTTGCGCTGCGCGAAGTCGCCGAGCACGCCGGCGTCGGCCAGGGTGGTCTTCTTGTTGTACTGGCAGGTGATGCACCAGGCGGCGGTGAAGTCCACGAACACCGGCCGCCCCTCGGCCTGCAGCCGGGCGGCACGCTCGGCGGACCAGGGCTCCCAGGCCGTGGCGGCGGACGACAGCGTGGCCGCCGGCGCCTCGCGCACGACGTTCGGCCCCAGCCCCAGCGCCAGCGCCGCGAAGGCGGCTGCGAGCACGGCGCCGAAGCCCCAGCGCGCGCGGCCGCGCAGCGTCAGCGCCCACACCACCGCGCTGCCGGCCACCAGCAGCGCCAGCAGGGCGGCGGCGCCGTCGATGCCGCTTTGCTGCCCCAGCACCCACACCAGCCAGGCCACCGTGGCGAACATCGGGAAGGCGAGGAAGCGGCGCAGCGTCTCCATCCACGGCCCGGGCTTCGGCAGCCGGCGCGCCACGGCGGGCACGAAGCCGGCCAGCAGGTAGGGCAGCGCCAGGCCGAAGCCCAGCACCGCGAACAGCAGCAGCGCTTGCGCGGCCGGCAGGCCGATCGCCAGCCCCAGCGAGGCGCCCATGAACGGGGCGGTGCACGGCGAGGCCACCAGCACCGCCAGCACGCCGGAGAGGAAGTCGTTGGCCACCGGGTGCTTCAACTGCGCCGAGGCGGCAGAGGCGGGCGCCAGCATGCGCAGCTCGAACAGGCCCGCCAGATTCAGGCCGATCAGCGTGAACAGCGCGGCCAGCGCCGCCACCACCGCCGGCGACTGCAGCTGGAAGCCCCAGCCCAGTTGCGCGCCGGCCGCGCGCAGCGCCAGCATCGCGCCGCCCAGGGCCAGCAGCGAGAGCACCACGCCGGCCGTGTAGGCCAGCGCGGCCAGGCGGTGGCCGCGCCGGTCGCCCGCCGCGCGGGTGAAGCCCAGCACCTTGATCGCCAGCACCGGGAAGACGCAGGGCATCAGGTTCAGCAGCAGGCCGCCGAGCAGGGCGCCCAGCAGCGCCGCGGCGAAGGTGGCACCCGGCGCCGCGGCCACGGGGGCGGGCGCCGCCGCGGCGTTCTGCGCCAGCGCGGCCTGCAGCGCGGGCGACACCGCGGCGGGCGCGGCCAGGGCGGGCCAGGCGCCGCTCACCGGCGCCTCGACGCGCCAGGCGACCGGCTGGCCCGCCGCGGCGGCGCTCGCGCGGTCGGCGCCGTCCAGCGCCAGCACCCAGGCCATTGCGGCCGGGCTGGCGCCGCGCTGCTCGGCCACCGGCAGGGTGGCTGTCCAGGCGGCGCCGTCCCAGGCGCCGGTCCAGTCCCTGCCGGCGATGGCGCCGTTGCGGATCACCTCGCCCTCCTCGGGATAGGCGTCCAGCGTCTTGCCGCGGGCACCGTCGGGCAGGCCTTCGACGTGCAGCTTCAGCGCGGCGCCGCCGTCGGCGATCTCGATGCGCGTGCGGGCCTGCGGCAGCGCGGCGGGGCGGGCCGCCAGCGCGGCGTCGAACTCGCCGCCGTGCGAAGCGGTGGAACCCTGCGCCGGCAGTTGCAGCGAGAACTCGCCTTCTTCCGGGATGCACTCCTTGCGGCACACCAGCCAGGAGGCCGAGAGCTTCACCGGCACGGCCGCCGGCCCGGCGGAGAAGTCCGCCGCCACCGTCATCGGCACCGGCAGCAGCACCGTGTCCTCGTAGCCGTAGTTGGCCAGGTTGCCGATCGGGATCTTGCGCGGCGTCGGCCAGTCCACGTCGCCGGCGGCCAGGCCCGGCGGCAGCGTCCAGCGCAGCTCGGTCGGCAGGCCGGAGTCGCCGGCGTTCTTCCAGTAGGTGTGCCACTCGGGCTGGTGGGTGATCTTCAGGCCCAGCCAGACGGTGGCGCCGGGCGCCACGCCCTGCGGCGCATGGGCCAGCAGCTCGGCGCGCACGTGCGGCGTCTGCACCACCGGGCCGGCCGGCGCCTTGGCGGAGAACTGTGCGCCGGCGCCCATCGGCAGGGCGCAGGCGGCGATCAGGAGGGGGGCGAGCAGGCGGCGCAGCACGGCGGGTCGGAGCCAGGCGGAGGGCAAAGGTTCCGGCGCGGCGTCAGGCCCAGCCCAGCACCACGCGGCGGGTATTGGCGCTCTTCTTTT